>OCZU010000274.1_pt1 | contig 36706 bp, 34 predicted proteins | sample 1539001 | NCBI WGS metagenome assembly OCZU01 (sample SAMEA3539306, study PRJEB22396) | soil metagenome | biome: tundra; feature: field; material: soil | place: USA | collected 2010-05 | depth 0.15 m | reverse complement strand
ACGCTGGTGACGCCGTTGACCTCGCCTTTGGTGCGCTCCCACAGCAGGAGCATATTGGACACTCCGCTGGTGACGAGATCGACGCTGCCCGCCAACAGGGCGTCGGTCGAGGCGCCGCCGCTGTTGAAGGTGACCCATGTCGCTTTGAGCTCAGGGAGACCGGCCGCCTTGGCGTGCTTTTCAACCAGCTTGTTCTGCTCCATCACCACCAGCGGGAGATAGATGATGCTGGGCTGCTTGGTAATCCGAAGCTCGGAAACCTCTGCTCTGGCGGCACTGGTGCCGATCAGCGCGAAAATCCCAGCAACGGTGAGCAGCCCCGTCTTGCCACACCGCGCGAGAAAGTGGTCGAAGCCGAGGGCTTTCCCAGCGCTCATCCTGATCGTAGAGGGTGTCATCTGATCGTTCCTCCCGCGAAATTCAGTTGAACCACGTTGCTTCCACATCCAATGGCGCGCTATTTCTCGCCCCGGCGTTGGCGCCATTCGCGGTATCGCGCCAACGTGTCTGCGTTGGGCGGATACGTTCCCGGCAGCGCCCGGCCTCCGGCGATTTCGCCAATGACGAATTCCTCGAGTATTTCCTGCTCATACGCGTCGCGGGCGACTTCGTCAGCCAGGTGACGTGGGATCACCACCACTCCTTCGGCGTCACCGACCAGAACGTCGCCGGGAAACACCGCCACGCCGCCGCATGCGATCGGCAGATTCATGTCCACCGCGTGATGACAGACCAGATTGAGCGGCGCGCTCCCGCCGGCGCCATAGACCGGAAAATCCATCGTCGCGATGGCATCGCTGTCGCGCAAACAGCCGTCGGTGACGATCCCCGCGGCGCCACGCACCTTGAGCCTCGTCAGCAGAATGTCTCCGCCGGAGGCTGCGCGGGTTTCTCGCCTGCAGTCCATCACCAGGACGTGGCCCGGAGGCACGGTCTCCACCGCCTTGCGCTGGGGGTGCTCGGGATTTTCGAACCCGCTGAGCAGGTCGAGGTCCTCCCGCGCCGGGATGTAGCGCAAGGTGAACGCTTCGCCGACCATATTCGTCCTTGCCCCGCTCATCCGGCGTATGCCCTGAATGAAGACATTGCGCAAACCGCGCTTGAACAATTGCGTCGTGAGGGTGGCGGTTCCCGCATGTTCGAGGTGCTTCGAAGTTTCGCTGGAGATCATTTTGGTGCGGCCCCGGACGTGTCGGACGGCGGACTACGGTATTGGCGAGGCCGTCATGATAACGTGAACGCGTGGCGCGTCGCTGCGCTGCCGCTGGAAGTGCGCGTGGGAAGCGCATCCAAAACAGCTTCGATTAGAATGGCGGGGCACGGCGGCGCTGACAGCAGCCATGACGACAACAATCGACCAACCCCGTATGGATATACCGACCGCCCCGGCGCTGCGTCTGACCGAGTTCAGCCACGGGGGCGGGTGCGGCTGCAAAATCTCGCCTGCTGTTTTGCGCGAGATCATCGCACGGTCTTCTCTACCAATCGTCCCGCCCGATCTCCTGGTCGGTATCGAGACGTCGGATGACGCGGCGGTCTATCGTATCAACGACCGTCAGGCGATCGTTGCCACCACGGATTTCTTCATGCCCATCGTCGATGAGCCGTTCGACTTTGGCGCTATTGCAGCCGCCAATGCGCTGTCGGACATCTACGCCATGGGCGCCACACCGTTATTCGCGCTGGCGTTGGTCGGCATGCCGGTCGACCGTCTGCCGGTCGAGACTATCCGGCGCATTCTCGATGGCGGCGAGTCGGTGTGCGCCAAAGCCGGCGTCCCGGTCGCAGGTGGCCACACCATCGATTCGGTCGAGCCCATCTATGGGCTCGTCGCGATTGGACTCATCGATCCCGCGCGGATCAAACGCAATCGGGGCGCGCTGTCCGGCGATGCGCTGATCCTAGGCAAACCTCTCGGCGTCGGCATTTACAGCGCCGCGTTGAAAAAACAGAATCTGCCGGCGGGCCGTTACCAAACGATGCTCGCCACAGCGACAAAACTCAATACCCCCGGCATCGCACTTGGCGCAATGAGCCACGTGCACGCGCTGACCGATGTCACGGGCTTCGGCCTGCTTGGACATTTGCTGGAGATTTGCCGCGCTTCCGCCGTAAGCGCCGAGATCGCGTTCCATCGAGTGCCGCTCTTGCCCGACGCAGCGGCGCTGGCTGACCGGGGCTTCGTGACCGGCGCCTCCGGCCGCAACTGGGCCAGTTATGGAGCCGAGGTCGATGGCGAATTCAGTCCGACCGAGCGTGCGTTGCTGACGGACCCTCAGACCTCGGGCGGGTTGCTGGTCGCGTGTTCTCCCGACGCCATCGAGGAGGTTTTGCGCGCCTTCCGCACGGACGGATTCGACCACGCGAGCGTCATCGGTGAGATTGTCGCCGGACCGCCGCGCGTGACTGTCTCCGCGGGACGCGCCGCGTCCGTTGCCGGACCCATGCACGCATCGGCTGCATGAACGACCGCCTGCCGCTGCAGCACTCGCATCGAAGTCCGCCGCCGGCGCACGCCACGCAGCGGGAGACGGCGATATCGTCGAGCTATCGCACGGTGCGCGGCACGACGGAACGCCTCGTCGTTCCGCTTTCGGCGGAGGATTGCGCCATCCAGTCCATGCCGGATGCGAGCCCGGTCAAGTGGCACCTCGCGCATACGAGCTGGTTCTTCGAGACTTTTGTTCTCGAGCCGAATCTGCCGCGCTATCGGCTGTTTCACCCATCGTTCCGCATGCTGTTCAATTCCTATTACAACAGCATCGGTGAGAAGCATCCGCGTCCGAGGCGCGGTTTGCTATCGCGTCCTTCTCTCGACGAAGTCCTTGCCTACCGTGCGCATATCGATGCGGGAATGACCGAGCTTCTGGACCGCAACGCGTTGCCGCCGAGCGTAAACGCGCTGATCGAGTTGGGCTTGAACCACGAACAGCAGCATCAGGAACTGATTCTCACGGATGTCCTGCACCTGCTTTCGTGCAATCCACTCAAGCCAGCGTACGCACAGTCGGACCGGTCCGCGGATCCGGAAAGCGCGACCGCGCCCTTGCTGCGATGGATCCCCTTCGGCGAAGGCATCGTCGACATCGGCCATGACGGCGCCGGCTTCGCGTTCGACAACGAGGCGCCCCGTCATCGGCAATACCTGAACGCGTTTTCGCTCGCGAGCCGCGCGGTGACCAACGGCGAATACCTCGCCTTTGTCGACGACGCGGCATACCGCCGGCCGGAGCTGTGGCTCTCGGAAGGCTGGGACTGGCTGGCCGCGAATGGAATCGACGCACCGCTTTACTGGCAGCGCGACGAAAGCGGCTGGCTCGACTTCGGCCTGCATGGACTTCGTCCGCTGCAACTCGATGCGCCGGTGAGTCACGTAAGCTTGTTCGAAGCGGACGCCTACGCCCGGTGGGCCGGCGCACGGCTGCCGAGCGAGGCCGAATGGGAAGTCGCGGCATCGGGATGCCCGGTCACAGGCAACTTCATCGAAACCGGCTTGCTTGCGCCCCGGGCCGCGGGTGCGACGAACGCGGCGGCAGGCGATGCGCCATCGCAACTCTTCGGCGACGTGTGGGAATGGACCCGAAGCGATTACGCGGCGTACCCGGGCTACCGACCCGCGGCTGGCGCGATCGGTGAATACAACGGCAAGTTCATGTGCAACCAGTACGTGTTGCGCGGCGGCTCGTGCATTTCTCCTCAATCGCACCTTCGCGCCACGTATCGCAACTTCTTCCCCGCCTCCGCGCGCTGGCAATTCACCGGTATCCGGTTGGCGCGCGATTCGTCGTAGGCGCCCGTCTCCACGCCTCTCAACGCATTCCTCCAGTCGGTGCACATGTGGTCGTTGCTTTGATTCGCTTCTTGATCACGTTCTGCCCGGCAGTCCGCCACTTTGCATTGTTGGCGGCGCTGCTTTGCATGTTGCCATGCGGCGCCGCGACGGCATTCGGCTTCGACGACGCGGCGCAGCGGGCACGGGCGCTGGCAAGCACGGCTTTCAAACCGCCCGCGGTCAATCTGCCCCCCGACCTCGAGAACCTGACCTACGATCAGTTTCGCGACATCCGCTTCAAGCCCGCGCGCATGCTGTGGCACGGTTCGGGCTTGCCCTTCGAGCTGGCTTTTTTTCACCAGGGTCTGTTCTTCAGGGAGCCGGTCAGGATCAGCGAGCTGGCCCCGGACGGGACGCACCCGATCGTCTTCGATCCGAATCTTTTCGATTACGGCGCGAGCAAGATCGATCTGCGACGCGCGCGCGGTCTCGGATTTTCCGGTTTTCGCGTGCACTACGCGGTCAACACTCCCAAGTACAAGGACGAAGTATTGGTGTTTCTCGGAGCGAGCTACTTTCGCGGGCTGGGCAGGGGGCAGCACTACGGCTTGTCGGCGCGCGGGCTCGCCGTCGATACCGGACTCGCGTCAGGCGAGGAATTTCCGCGTTTCGTCGAGTTCTGGATCGAGCGGCCCACGCCAGTGGCCAACTCATTGACGATTTTCGCCCTGCTCGACTCGCGGCGCATGACCGGCGCCTACCGCTTCGTCGTGAAGCCCGGCGTCGATACCGCGATGGACGTCAAGGCGCGCCTGTTCCTGCGCGAGAACGTCACCAAGCTCGGTCTGGCGCCGTTGACCAGCATGTTCTTCTTCGGCGAGAACCAGCGCTCGAACAGCGAGGATTACCGGCCCGAAGTGCACGACTCCGACGGCTTGTCGATCGCATCGGGAACCGGAGAATGGATCTGGCGCCCGCTGGTCAATCCACGGCGCCTGCTCGTAACCTCGTTTGCAGTGACCAACCCTGCCGGATTCGGGCTGATGCAGCGCGACCGCGGCTTTGACAACTACGAAGACCTCGAGGCGCGCTACGACCTTCGGCCGAGCGGCTGGGTCGAAGCCAAAGGCGCGTGGGGGGCAGGAAAAATCGAGCTGGTGGAGATCCCGAATCCCAACGAGACCAACGACAATATCGTTGCCTACTGGCTTCCGGACAAATACCCGTCGCCCGACGCCCCTTACGATTTCGAGTATCGCGTGCTATGGCAAAAGGATGCGGCGACGAAGCCGCCATCGTCCTGGGTGACACAGACCCGTCGCGGACGGGGGTACGTCAAGGATGACGACGGGAGCCTGGGGTTCGTGATCGATTTCGACGGTCCTTCGCTGCGCAAGCTTCCGCCCGACGCGCACGTCGAGGACGTCGTGTCGTCCGACGCCAACGCCGAGATCGTCGAGCATTTCGCGCGCCACAACGATGCCAGCGGCGGCTGGCGCGTGTCGCTCCGGCTGCGCCGCGTGAACGATGAAAAGCCGGTCGAATTGCGCGCCTTTCTTCGCAGCGGCACCAACACTCTTTCCGAGACATGGAGCTACATCCTGCCGCCCAAGTAGCCGCTCCGGGACCCGCAGCCGCGAACTGGACCGCGTACCTGGATCGCCTGGGGTTGCCGCCTGCCGAGTGCCGCGACATTCTGAGGCGGCTGGGCGAGGTGGAGGCCGGCTCCAGTGGTCAGGCCGACGACGCGATCGTCGAGCTTCATCGCGCGCTTTCCGGCCGACCCGTGGACCCGCGGCATCCGGTCTTATCGTCGCAGGCGCGACGGCTCGAGCTTGCCGATGCTCGTCCGGACGAGAGGTTCACGCTGCCCTCGTCTCGCGACACGCTGGGTCGCATGAGCCTGATGAGCGCGCCACCGCTCAGCCGCACATCGATGGTCGCAAGGCATTGGCCGCGTGGTTTTTTTTCCCGATTTGTCGCGTCTCTGCCGCGCAGCGTCGTCGAGGATCACGGTCCACGAACCGCTGCGACGCCTCCCGAAGACTCGGACACCGACTCGCCGGATGCGCGAGGAAGCTGGCACCGCGTAGCGGGCGTTCGGCGACTGGCGATCGCCGGACTGGTCATCTCGCAATCCTATATCGCGGCCAACTTCATGAGCGCGGTGCTTCCGTACCACGGGGCACATGTATTGGAAATCGCGCTGTTGATCCTTTTCACGGTCCTGTTCGCCTGGGTTTCGGTGGGTTTCTGGACAGCGATCGCAGGCTTCGTCCTTCTCGTGCTTGGCCGCGACCGCTACGCAATCTCACGCAGCGCCAACGACGCCGCACCGATCGATCCCGCGGCGCGCGTAGCGATCGTGATGCCGATCCGCAACGAGGATGTCGCTCGCGTCTATGCGGGTTTGCGCGCGACGTACGAATCGCTTGCGCGAACCGGCGAACTCGCGCACTTCGACTTCTTCGTGCTCTCGGACTCCAGCGAGCCGGACACACGTGTTGCGGAGCTCGCCGGCTGGGCGGACATGTGCCGCGCGGTCGGAGGCTTCGGGCGCGTGTACTACCGCTGGCGCCAGCATCGCATCAAGCGCAAGAGCGGCAATATCGGCGACTTCTGCCGCCGGTGGGGGCGAAACTACCGCTACATGGTCGTGCTCGATGCCGACAGCGTCATGAGTGGCCAATGCCTGACGATGCTGGTTCGCCTGATCGAGGCCAATCCCAACGCGGGGATCATCCAGACCGCGCCGAGTGCCGCCGGACGCGACACTTTCCATGCGAGGGTCCAGCAGTTCGCGACACGCGTCTACGGCCCGCTTTTTACCGCGGGACTGCACTTCTGGCACCTCGGTGAATCGCACTACTGGGGGCATAACGCGATCATCCGGCTGGCGCCGTTCATGCGTCACTGCGCGCTTCGGCGGCTTCCAGGCCACGGCGCGCTCTCAGGGGAAATTCTGTCGCACGATTACGTGGAAGCCGCGCTGATGCGTCGCGCGGGATGGGCCGTCTGGCTCGCTTACGACCTTCCCGGCAGTTACGAGGAAATGCCGCCGAACCTGGTCGACGAGCTCAAGCGCGACAGGCGCTGGTGCCAGGGAAATCTGATGAACTTCCGGTTGTTCCTCATGAAGGGGCTTCATCCGGCACATCGCGCGGTGTTCATGAGCGGCGTGATGGCCTATGTTTCGGCGTTGCTCTGGTTCGCTTTTCTGATCCTTTCCACCGCGGTCGTGGCGGTGCAGAACCTGACCGAGCCGGAATACTTCGTCCAGCCCTATCAGCTCTTTCCGCTATGGCCCGAATGGCATCCGCAGTGGGCGATTGCGCTGTTCGGTGCGACCGCACTCTTACTCTTCCTGCCAAAGTTACTCGCAGTGCTGCTGCTCTGCCTCCGCGACGCGAAGCACTATGGCGGCGCCTTCCTGCTGATGCTGAGCATGTCGATCGAGTTTGTGCTTTCCGCGCTGCTGGCTCCCGTCAGGATGCTCTTCCACAGTCAATTCGTTGTGAGCGCCTTCGCCGGTTGGCCGATCCAATGGCATTCACCTCCTCGTGAAGACGCGCAAACGAGCTGGGGTGAAGCGCTCAAGCGCCACGGCTGGCAGACTCTCCTCGGAATCGGCTGGGCCGCGGGCGTTTATTGGCTCGATCCGTCGTTCTTGTGGTGGCTTTTGCCGATCGTGGGCGCGTTGATGCTTTCGATTCCGCTCTCGGTCTATACGAGTCGCGCGACGATCGGCCGCAATCTTCGGGACAAGGGACTGTTCGTGATTCCCGAGGAGTTGAATCCTCCTCCCGAAATCCGTTCGATGATGGAAAGTGTGAAACATGCTGCCCTGATGCCCGGCTTCGTCGACGCAGTAGTAGACCCGCTGATCAATGCACTCGCATGCGCTGCCGGCACGGCGCGCGCGACGCGCGCACGATCCGCGAACGACGAGCGTCTCGTTCGCGATGCGTTGCACGGAGGTCCCGACGCCTTGAACGATGCGCAGAAGAACCTGCTGTTGGGAAACGTGCTGGCCCTGTCGAGACTGCACGGGCTGGTGTGGTCGTCCCGAGACGCGCATCCGTTCTGGCGGGGGGAAATCGGCACGTCCAGACGAATGCCGGAAAACGGCAGCGAACTCCGGACGCCGGACGCCATCGTCGCCGCACCCGCAGCAGTGTCCGGAGCTTGAACGCGGTCGCGCCGGACGCCTGACTACCTGGCGTAGAAGACCGCGAAATCCCCTGCATCGTCCTGCCAGAGGCGGTGGTCGGCAAACCCCGCGCTGCGCAGCAGAACCGCGAATTCGGCCGGACTGTACTTGTACGAGTTTTCGGTATGGATACGCTCACCCGCGACGAACAGGCGCTCCTGCTCGCCGATGCGCACGCGCTGCAGGTGGCGAGATTCGAGATGCATTTCGACGCGGCCCTTGATCGGCTCATAAAACGCGACGTGGGCAAAGCCCGCTGGCGCGAAGTCGCAGTCGGCCACGCGGTTAACGTGGTTGAGCACGTTGAGATTGAATGCTGCGGTGACGCCAAGCGCGTCGTTGTACGCAGCGTCGAGTCGCGCCTTGTCTTTCTTGGTGTCGATCCCGATCAGGAGGCCGCTATCCGGGCCGCAGAGATCGCGCACCCGGCGCAGCAGGCTGCGCGCTTCGTCGGGGGTGAAATTGCCGATGCTGGAGCCCGGATAAAAAAATGTGACCGGACCCGCGTCGATCGCGCCAGTCAGGTCAAAACGGCGCGAAAAATCCGTCACGACGCCCACGAGCTCGACCCTCGGAAATACCGGCGTCAGGCGTGAAAGCGCGGGCTCGATGGCTGCCGCAGCGATATCGACGGCGACGTACCGGCGCGGATGCAGCGCCGGCAGGAGAAGCGCCGCCTTGGCGCAATCGCCTGCGCCGAGGTCCACGAACTGACCGCCGGTTCCGACCGCTTCGACGATCGCTTCGCGATGCGTCGTCAGAATGGCACGCTCGGTGCGCGTCGGGTAGTACTCCGGCAGAGAACAGATCGCCTCGAACAGCGTGCAACCGATGTCATCGTAGAAATACTTGGGCGAAATGACCGCCGGATAGGCAAACAGCCCGCCAACAAGGGCGGCGTGCTCATCGTACGCATCGTCGCGCAAGTTGCGACGGTCCAGCAGCAGGACGTTTTTCTGCGCCGATCGGTCGGAGACGGTATGCAGTGCGGCGGACGGCTTGGACATGGGCTCTTTCGTTTAATGTCGATCATACGTGTTGTCGCAGCAATGCGGAAAACCTTACGGCGCTGGCCAACGTGCATCGTGTGCCGCACAATCCCTGCAGTCGATGCGGCCAGATGCGCGCTCCCCGATACGCCGGCCGATTGCCCTCTTGTGACCCAGCCGATCCCGATCCGTTCCACGCTGTCCGCCGGAACTCTCGGTCTCTACCAGTTTTGTAATTTTTTCATCACTACGGGTCGACTTACGGTCCCACGCGACGGCGTCATCCCGCAAGCGCTTTGGTATTTTGAAGACGAGACGATTGCAATCGCACGACGAGCAGCGATCGCCGGCTTCACCCGCGACGCGAGCGCCGCCGACGATGTCGCGACGTGGGCCTCCCGGAATGCGATCGGCATGCCACTGGACTATCCGCCGCTGGTATGGATCGCCGCGCCGGAAAGGATACCCGGCACGAAGCTCGCCGCAAGCGGCGCACGCATCGAAGCGGATGGCAACGGATGGAAGTTCGAGGTCGTCCCGAAGATCCCGCTCAATCGATCCTACTTCGACGACACGTCCATCGCATTCCTTGCTCCGAAAAAACTTGCCCTGCGCGGCACCTTCGATGGGGAGACGTTTGTCGCTCGCACCATCTGGCCCGAGGATTTCAGGCTCGACGACCGCGCAGAGCTCCGGAAAATCGACGCAACTCCGGCTGGCATCCGAACGCTGGTGCGTGAAGAACCGGCTGGCGGTGCACAGAGTCCATTTGCCGCATTGACCTTGTGGGAACGCGACCCCGGCGCGGGGCGGCAATGGGAAGGGAAGCCCGTTCTCGGCGCGATGCTCAACGGCGCGCAGGGGGACGATGACGAAGCTCACGGAGGCCACTTCGCCATGGTCACAGGCCGGGTCGGCCGGGACGGCGCAATCGGGGACTGGCTCGCCGATAATTTCTACACCCTCGATGCGTTCAGCGAAAAAGGCATTGTCGCGTCCGTGGTGCCGCTCGATAACTATCTGGCGGACCTCAACAGTGGCCAGGCCTGGTATCGACCGTCGTATCTGATCGTCGCCATTCTCAGAGACGAGCGCACGGCGAGCAGGGTGCAGGGCGCGCTCGGTCGCGTCTACAACCATTTCTACCGCCACCAGCTCGTGTACGACCATGCCACGATGAACTGCGCGAGCATCAGCATCGACGCGCTGCGCGCCGTTGGATGGCAAGTACGATCGCGCGGACCGACGGGCCGCCTGCTGGCGGCGCTGGGTCTGCCCTATTTCGCGCTTCGGGAGCGAAGCCTCTCCAAGGCGGCGAAGACATTCAACTATCTCACCGAGGACCGGACGCGGCTCTTTCCTGCCATCGCATTCGAGGAGATCGCTGCGGACCTGCTCCGCCTGGCACGCGGTGAAGGGTCCGCGCGGCGGCGCTCCACGTTCGAATCATGCCTCGCGGAGGACATCGACGCACTGGTCTTCCTGCGCGTGCCGCAGCTCCCGTCCAGCCGCGCCTGGGGCGACTGGCCGATTGCCAGCGTGGACGAATATACGGCCCGGGTACCGTCCGATCCGGCGCTGGCGAAGATCATCCCGGTGCCACCGCGGCCGTTTCCCGAAGCCTTGCGCGACGCCGACATGCTGGCGGCCGCCCCGGCGCATAGGGGCCGATTTGCGGTCGCCGCCTGGGGCGCGACCATGGCTGTGGCCATTTCCTGGCTTATTTGGCGCTGGCTCAAAAAAGGGACGGGCGAGGAAGAATAGCGAAAATTATGTTGATTTTATTCGATGATTCGATAATACTGGAATTATGGAATCTAAACACGCGATCACGGCTCTTGGCGCACTGGCTCAAGACACGCGTCTGGCAATCTACCGGATGCTGGCGCGACAGGGTGACGTCGGCTTGGCGGCGGGGCGTATCGGCGGCGCGCTAAGCCTTGCCCCGGCCACGCTTTCTTTTCACTTGCGCGAGCTGTCGCAGGCCGGGCTCATTCGCGCGCGACAGCAGAGCCGCTTCATTTACTACAGCGCGGACAGCGCGGCGCTCAGGAATCTGCTCCGATACCTCGCAGAGAATTGCCTGCAGACGAGTCCAGCGCTGCAAGAGACGGAGCGCATGGCTCCGCCTGCCCTGTCGCCAGTAGCGAAACCGGTCGTCCGACCCAAAACGCGAGCCGCGTGAATCGATCACGCGACCGCGTCTTGCCGCGGTCACTGCATAAACCAGCCGTGACTGACAACCAGCGACTGGCCGGTAAGGGCGTTCGTCGGAAACGATGCGAAAAATAGCGCGACCTCGGCAACGTCGGCGACGGTCGTGAACTCGCCATCGACGGTCTCCTTGAGCATCACTTTTTTCACCACGTCCTGCTCGCTGATGCCGAGCGCTTTGGCCTGCTCGGGAATCTGCTTTTCGACCAGGGGCGTGCGCACGAATCCAGGACAGATGACATTGGCGCGCACGCCGTGCGCGGCGCCTTCCTTGGCCACGACTTTCGCCAGGCCGATCAGCCCGTGCTTGGCGGTGACGTAGGGGGCCTTGAGCACCGAAGCCTCCTTGGAATGCACCGATCCCATGTAGATGACGCTACCGCCCCGTCCCGAGGCATACATGTGCGGAAGGCACGCGCGCGTGGTCAGAAACGCGCCATCCACGTGAATGGCCAGCATCTTTTTCCAATCGCCGTAGCTGAATTCCTCGAGCGGGTGCACGATCTGGATCCCGGCGTTGCTCACCAGCACGTCGACACCGCCATACGCAGCAACCACCGCGGCGACGCCGTCGTTCACCGCCTGTTCGTTGGTGACGTCCATCGCGATTCCGATCGCATCGCCGCCGGCTGTTTTGATCTCGCCCGCAGTCGCGTCGGCGGCACCCTTGTCGAGATCGGCGATCGCGACCTTGGCGCCTTCGCGCGCGTATGTCATCGCGATCTCCTTGCCGATGCCGCTCGCTGCGCCGGTGACGATCGCTACTTTGTCCTTGAGCCTCATTGCAATTCTCCAGATGGGGCGCCGGAGGCAATGCGCGGTCGCGCCCGATCGCCGATGCCCGGGTTGAAAGGAGCGTTCATCGGGTCATGTCCACAACCTGGGTGCCGCCACCAACGTTTTCGGCGCGCAAGTGACGCCGGTTCGCGACGCCTTCGCGAACATCATGCAGGCCGGTCGCCCACAACTCGGTCATCGTCGCGCGGGAGAACTCGTAGTCCTTCCATGTCGCGGAATTCGAAAACCGACGATTGATGAGATGAGCGATGGTCATGCGCGCCGGTTTTACGGCGTCGATCACGCGCAGTACGTCTGGATCACCCTTGAATGCCTTCGGAAGTCGCGCCATCACCCGCGCGAGTGCACCGCGCATGTCTTCCATCTCCTTCACGTGCGTGGTGTTGAATCGCGTCTTGCTCGAAAACTGGATGTCCTTGGCGCGTTCGAGCACCTCGTCCATGTTCTTGGGCAAGTCTCCGCGCGCGTTGAAGAGATCGACCTGGACGACCAACGCATCCATTTGAGGCGAATCGTCGAGCACGTACCACAGCGGCGTGTTGGAAACGATGCCGCCATCCCAGTAATATTCGCCGTCGATCACAACCGGCGGAAATCCCGGCGGCAGCGCGCCGCTTGCGATCACGTGCTCGGGACGAATGCGAATGTCACGATTGTCGAAGTACAGCGAATTGCCGGTGCGTACATTGACCGTACCGAGTGACAACCTGACGCCCTTTCGGTTGATGAGGTCGAAATCGATCAGCTCCTCGAGCGTCGCCTCGAGTGGCGCGGTGTCGTAATAGCTCAGTGCGCCAATGGTCCCTTCGACCGCCAGGAACGGCGGCGGCATGCGCGGGGAGAAGAATCCGGGCACGCCGAAAGTCACGGTGCCGGCCGCGCTCAGCCGGTTGAACGCGGGTCGAATGGGGTCTAGTGACGCGGGAGGAATCAAGGGCGTCGCGGATGAAACGCGATCCCAGAATTGCCGCAGGCAGTCGAGCCGTCGCTGCGGCGGATTGCCGGCGATCAGCGCGGCATTGATGGCGCCGATCGAAACGCCGGTGACCCAGTCGGGATCGATGCCGGCTTCGGCCATGCCCTCGTACACGCCAGCCTGGTAGGAGCCGAGCGCGCCGCCGCCCTGCAGCACGAAGACGGTACGGTCGTGTCCAGCATTCTTCGGTACGCGTGGAGCCTTGCTCTTGCTGCGCGTCGCCACTGACCCCTGCTCCACTCTAGTTACCGTGCCCGTTCGCACCGCCCGCGCGAATCATAACATCGCCGCAGACTGCCGCACTCCAGCAGCGGGTCGAAGGCGCGGGCGGTTAGAATGGCCGCCTGCCCACGACGTCGCGCGACGGCCGCGGTAACGGCGTTCTTGCATTCGGATTCCAAAACCGGACGCGTAGCTCAAGTGACCGAGATTTTTTACGAACAGAAATTCTGGCTGAACGCCTTCTTCGCGGCGGAGTGGGCGTTGCGACTGGCGATGATCGTCATCGTGCCGTTCCGTCGCTCACCCGATGCGGCCAAGGGGTGGCTGCTCCTGATATTTTTCGAGCCCCTCGCCGGCCTGATTCTCTATCTGCTGATCGGGCGTCCGACGCTGCCGGTCTGGCGCCTGGTCCGACACGCCGACTTCGAAGCCCTGTCCAAACCGACCCGTGATCGCCTGGCGGAGGACGAGAATGTCTTTCGACCCGACGTGGGCCCCGACCTGCAGCACGCGGTAACGCTGGCCGAAAACCTCGGCGATTTTCCGATCCTCGGCGGCAATTCTGCCGAAATACTCGCCGACTATGGAGGGACGATCGACCGCCTGGTCGCCGACATCGACCTGGCGCACGACCACGTCCACCTGCTGTTCTACATCATCGCCGACGACGCCACCGCCGGACGCGTTATCGCCGCGCTCGAGCGGGCCGTCGAGCGTGGCGTCGCCTGCCGCGTGCTCGCCGATTCTCTTGGGTCGCGGCCGGAATTCCAGCGCATGCTGCCGCGACTCCTGAGCGCGGGGATTCTCGCCGAGGAAACCATGCGGGTCGGGTTTTTCAGGAGACACACCGGCCGCATAGATCTGCGCAATCATCGCAAGATCGCCGTAATCGACGGCGACATCGGCTACATCGGATCGCAGAACCTGATCGATTCGACGTTCAAGCGCGGTCTCACCTACGAAGAGCTCAACGTGCGCCTTTGCGGGCCGATTGTGCTCGAGCTCCAGGCGGTCTTCGCCGACGATTGGTATGTCGAGGTGGACGAGTTTCTCGGCGACTCGCGCTACTTTCCGGAGCCACGGATCGCCGGCGGGGTCGCGGCGCAGGCTCTGCCGAGCGGACCCGGTTACCCGCGCGAGAATAATCAACGGCTGGTCGTGTCCTTGATCCATGCGGCAACACAAAAGCTTGTGATCACCATGCCCTATCTCATTCCGGACGGCGCCCTGCTGCAGGCGCTGCAAACGTCGGTGCTGCGTGGCGTCGACGTCACGCTCGTTGTTCCGCTGCAGATGGATCAGATCCTGGTCTGTCTTGGCCAGCGGTCCTACTACGACGAGCTTTTGAGCTCGGGCGTACGTATCTGCCGGTACGGCAAGCGTTTCCTGCACGCGAAGCACATCACCGTCGACGACCAGATCGCATGGATAGGGTCCTCGAATCTCGATATTCGCTCCTTTTCCCTCAATGCCGAGATCGTGGTCCTGCTCTACGACCACGAGGTGTGTGAGCGCCTCGGCGATGAGCAGGCGCGCTACCTGCGGGAAGGCGAGATATTGACGTTGGCTGCCTGGCGGCGACGTCCGCCGGCGATCAAGGTAGTGGAGAACCTTGCACGGATGTTGAGTCCGCTGCTTTAGTCGGCCCCGCGAAAGCGCACGTCGCGGGAATAAACGATCGCTTGAGCCGGTACTACCGTTAGTGCCCGATCGCCTTTGATGGAGGTTCGATTGCCGGATGGCCTTAGCCGCTCGCGTTGCGCAGAGCTCGTGCTGCCGCACCTGAACTCGGCGTACAACCTCGCGCGCTGGCTGTCGCGCAACGACGCCGATGCCGAAGACATCGTTCAGGACGCGCTCGAGCGGGCGTTGAAATACGCCTCCGCGCTGCAGGGCACGAATGCCAAAGCCTGGTTTCTCACCATCGTTCGGCACGCTTGCTACGACTGGATCGGTCGTAACCGGCCCGCCGAGCTCATGCGTGGAGACGGCACCGAGGCCATCGACGCCGCTGTCGATTCGCGGCCGACGCCCGAGGAATCCGCGATCGCGAAGGCCGATGCGCAGGCGCTTGTGCGGGCGATCGCGGCGCTCCCGGTCGGATTTCGCGAAGTCTTGCTGCTGCGCGAGCAGGAAGACATGTCTTATCGCGATATCGCGCGCGTCGTCGACATACCGATCGGGACGGTGATGTCGAGGCTGGCGCGAGCACGTGGCTTGTTGCGACAATCACCACTGTTACATGCAGTGCTTCCACAATCGACGCGAACGGTGGCGAAATGAACCTTGCAGCATGGACAACGATGTATCGACCTGATGTATCGACAACGACGCGAGGTCGCCAATGAACTGCAATGAGACCGTGCCGCTGCTGCCGACGTACGGCGACGGAGAGCTCGATCCGATGCAAAGCGCCGCGGTCGAAAAGCATCTCCTCGGCTGCGTTGGATGCGCTGCGCAGCGCGACGAGCAGGTCGCGCTGGGCGCGCGCATCAAGCGCGACGTGCCGTATTTCCCGGCGCCGCCCAGCTTGCGCTCGCGCATGGATGCAGCCCTCGCGGATAAGCGCACAGTCACGCGCGCGCAGCCAATTCGGGATCGCTGGCGCTGGCTCGGCACGGGTGCGCTGGCCGGCTGTATGGCGACAGTGTTGGCGTGGGTTCTGGGCACGACGGTACTCGACTGGCGTGAGGGGACGGACCTCGCCACGGAAGCCGTCGCTGATCATGTGCGTGCGACGCTCTCGAATCACCTCACCGACGTCGCGACGTCCGACCGACACACCGTCAAGCCGTGGCTCTCGGCGCGGCTCGATTATTCACCGCCGGTGCAGGACCTGAGCGGCGAAGGCTTCCCCCTTACGGGCGGGCGTCTCGACTACCTTGGCCGGCACCCGGTCGCCACGCTGGTCTATCGCTATCGCGAGCATGTCATCGATGTCTTCGTGCGGCCGGCAGCGGAAAGCGCCGCGCGATCGCCTCCATCACCGGTGAGCACGGTGCGCGGCTTCAATGTCGTGCGCACCAGCGGCTCAGGCATGGATTGGGTGGCCGTCTCCGACGCTAGCGCGGACGTGCTGACCGCATTTGTGGCCCGGCTCGCGCGTGGGGATGCCTCACCCTAACGCGTCGAAGGAGTGGTCCGCCCAATGGTATATTGACCTCGAACGGAGCGCGGCTCGCGCGCTGCGTGAGCGTGCCTCTGGCGCGTCCGCGCGATGCTTGGGGGCACAAAAAAACGAAGTCATGGACCAAATCAAGCGCCTCCTCAGCATTGCGCTCTGCGTGTCGATTTGGAGTCCGGCCTTTGGCCAAGCAGCCGACAGCCCGGCGCGCACCTACGCGGTGCTCTCCCTGATCGGTGACAAGATAAGCGTTGTGGGGCACGAAGCGGTAACGGGCAGCAAGATGGATCGGAATCGGCAGGGGTCGATCGCCATGGACAACCGCGCGCTGGACACTACTGCTGTGCTGGCCGCCGTCAATGCGATCAAGCGCCTGGACCCAGGCGCGGCAACTGTGCCAATGACCACGAACGATTCAACGCTCTACGAGTTGCAAAACCAGCTCTTCGAGTCGCAGGACAAGTCCGTCGCCGCCCTGGCAGCCCTCAAGGAATCGATTCAGAGCCAAAACGCGACCCACCTGGTCTTGATTACCAAGCATCGAGGCGATGCCCTGCTCCGTTTCGCAAATGAGTACGAAGGCAGCGGCAAGATCGAGGGCGTCGGGTTCTACCTGGATGGCAGCATTCGCACGAGGCGATCGGACACAAACGCAATCGGGCATGGATTTCTGGCGCCGTTCGCCTACATCAAGGTAGCGCTGATCGATGCAAGGGCCATGACTGTCATCAGTGAGCAGAACGTTGAAGAATCCATAGCGCAATCGACCGCGCGCGCGGAGGGAAGTCTCAATCCGGCAGACGTGCTTACCGCTGCACAGAAAGCGGCAGCGTTGCAGACCATGATTCGCAGGGCGATTGCTCGAGTCATGCCGGAGCTACTCGCGGCAAAATAAGCCCGCCGGGCAATCGCGACGCGACACCGTCTTCGGACAGTAGGCTGTCGTCGCCAGGTGCCGACAGGCTCAACGGTGCTTGAAATCCGGCTTACGCTTGTCGACGAACGCGCGCATGCCTTCCTTCTGATCGTCCAGCGCAAACGTGGAGTGAAACTCGCGCCGTTCGAACAATAAGCCTTCTGCAAGCGACGACTCGTAGGCACGGTTGATCGCTTCCTTGATCTTGAGCACGACCGGCAGTGAAAAGCCGGCGATTTTAGTCGCGACGGCGAGCGCCTCGTCGAACAGCTTCTCAGCGGGAACCACTCGCGCGACCAAGCCAGAGCGCTCCGCCTCGGCGGCGTCGATCATGCGCCCGGTCAGGCACCAGTCCATCGCCTTTGCCTTGCCCACCGCCCGCGGCAGCCGCTGCGTTCCGCCCATGCCGGGCATGGTGCCGATGGTGATCTCCGGCTGACCGAACCTGGCGGTATCGGCGGCGATGATCATGTCGCACATCATCGCCAGTTCGCAGCCGCCGCCGAGCGCGTATCCGGCCACCGCGGCGATTACCGGCTTGCGCGTGTGCCTCACCGACTCCCAGGCCATGATGTAATTGTCCGCATAGACCTTCTGAAAGCTCCACTCGGCCATCGCAGCGATGTCCGCGCCGGCCGCGAAAGCCTTTTCATTACCCGTGATCACGATCGCTCCGATGTTCGGATCGGCGTCGAACGCGGCGAGCGCGACTCCGAGCTCCGCGGCGAGCGCATCGTTGAGCGCGTTCATACGCTGCGGGCGATTCAGGCGGACGATACCGACGCGGCCCTGCGTCTCGACGAGGATGTTTTCGTAGGATGGATTCATGGGTTCGCGCGGCGCCTATCGTTGGTGGGGAGTGAAGTTCTTAGACAATCCTTCCCAGCACCGGTAATAGTCGTGCTGGAGTAGCGCCGATTCCAGCGCGAAGCGCGTCGGCCGGATCACCGCGCGCGTTTCGAACATGAATGCCATCGTATCGGCGATGCGCTGTGCCTTCGTCACGTCCGCTTTCGATGCCTTGTCGAAAGTCTCCGCGTCGGGTCCGTGCCCGCTCATGCAATTGTGAAGACTCGCACCACCAGGCAGAAACCCTTCTGCCTTGGCATCGTATACACCGTGAATCAGGCCCATGAACTCGCTGGCGACATTGCGATGAAACCACGGCGGCCGGAAGGTATGTTCCATGACCAGCCAGCGCGGCGGGAAGATCGCGAAGTCCAGGTTGTCGACGCCCGGCGTATCGCTCTGTGATTGCAATACCAGAAATATCGACGGGTCGGGATGATCGTAGCTCACCGAGCCGATCGTGTTGAATTTGCGCAGATCGTACTTGTAGGGCGCGTAGTTGCCGTGCCATGCCACGACGTCGAGCGGCGAATGCCCGATCTCCGACGTCCAGAGATTGCCCATGAACTTGGCGATCAATTCGAAGCTTCCCTCTTTCTCCTCGTACCACGCGAGCGGAGTCAGGAAATCGCGGGGACTGGCGAGTCCGTTGGAGCCGATAGGCCCCAGGTCGGGCAGACGCAGCAAGGCGCCGTAGTTTTCGCAAACATAGCCGCGGGCGCTGCCGTCAAGCAGCTCGACCCGGAAACGGACTCCGCGCGGGATGACGACGATCTCCTCCGGCTCGACGTCGATGCGTCCGAGCTCGGTCGCGAAACGAAGGCGTCCCTGCTGGGGGACGATGAGCAGCTCTCCGTCGGCATCGTAGAAAAAGCGGTCGATCATCGAGTTGTTGGCGGCATACATATGGATACCGCATCCGCTCTGCGCTGCGGGGCCGCCGTTGCCGGCCATCGTGACCAGTCCATCCACGAAATCGGTTGCGCTGCCGGGCATAGGCGGCGGATCCCAGCGTATCTGGTTCGGCGGCGTCGGCACATCGTCGAAGCGACTCACGATGCGCGTGTTGTTCATCGGGCTAAATGGGTGATGCATCGCGGCAGGCCGTACGCGGTACAGCCAGGAGCGGCGATTGGCGTGTCGCGGCGCGGTGAACGCGGTCCCGGAGAGCTGTTCCGCATAGAGGCCATACGGCGCGCGTTGCGGCGAGTTCTGTCCGACGGGGAGCGCGCCCGTCAGCGCCTCGGTGGCGAACTCGTTGCCGAAGCCCGACTGGTAGCTCAACGCTGCGTGCGGTTCCGCAGGCGGAGGCGCCTCGCTTTGCCACGCCGGAGTAGTGGTTTTCATCCGATTCTCATTATCTCACCGGATGATGGCGCGAAAATTCTTCGATGTCTCATTTCACGCTCGTTTCCGGCTCGATGTCCTGCCGCGCGGCTCGCATCGCCTCGCGCAAAACCGCAGGATCGCCGATGTGGTTGGCGAGTAGCAGAATAAGCTTGGCGTTGACGAGCGCGCTCTGCTGCTCCGACAGATCGCGATGCATGTCGACCAGCTCCTGATAGAAATCGTCGGGCACCGGGATATTCGGCTCCGTGTTGAGCGCACCCGATTGCATACCGGGGAACGGATGCGCTGTCATGCGGCCTCTCTCTTCTCCATATCGCCCGCGCCTGCCGCGCGCGCGATTGCCCTGCGTACCGATGGTAGGTCGAAGCTCCGCCAACGGGCGCAAACATGCTGATCCGGCCGGAACAGATAGCACGTTCCCGGCTTTCCATCATAGCGAGCCGCCATCAGGCGCTCGCTGTCTTCGAGCGCGGATCCGCCGGCAACGGGTCTATTGCCGACCTGGAGCACAGCGCACGGGTTGGTATCGTTCGCCAGAGCTTCGGTGGCATCCTTCGACACCGGCGCATCGAAGGCGAGCAGGGTAAAGCCTCCTTCCAGATGCGAAAGGAGCCACGCACCGCGCGGCCCTGCGACGGGAGCATCGATCGCCGGTCCGCCCAGGACCACCGCACACGCAAACGCCTCCTCGTCTCGCGTGATCAGGGGCGAAGCGCCGAGCGTCGTCGGCAGCGACAAGCGGCCGCTGTTGACGAGCCTGCGTGCGAACGCGTGATGCTTGGCGAGCATCAGCGCCGCGTCGCGAAAAGCCCGGCTCGCCTCGCTCTTGGGGCTGATGAAGTCGGTGCTGCGCGTCGAATGCCGGATGTTCTCGTCGGCGGCGAAAGTGCGCTCGGCGTCATAGCTGTCCAGCAGCGATTCCGCCGCCTGTCCGGCCATCACCAGCTCGAGCTTCCAGATGAGATTGTCGATATCCTGGATGCCGCTGTTCGCGCCGCGCGCGCCGAACGGAGACACTACATGCGCCGCGTCGCCCGCGAACAAGGTGCGTCCATGGCGAAACGAACGCATGCGTCGGCACTGGAAGGTGTACACGCTGGCCCATTCGATGTCGAATTTTGCCTGGTCGCCGAGCATCGCGCGGAGACGCGGCATGATCTTCTCGGGTTTCTTTTCTTCATCGGGATCTGCATCGGGACCGAGTTGAAAGTCGACCCGCCAGACATTGTCCGCCTGCCGGTGCAGCAGCGCCGATTGATTTCGGTGAAACGGAGGATCGAACCAGAACCACCGTTCGCTCGGAAATTGTGAGTGCATCACCACGTCGGCGATCAAGAAGCGATCGCGAAACGCCATACCCTCGGTCTCCAGGCCCAGCATGCCTCGAACCGGGCTTCGCGCTCCGTCGGCGGCGATCAGCCAATCGGCGTGGACGGTGTATTCGCCTTCGGGCGCTGCGACGCGTATCGCGACGCGATCGGGCTCCTGCGTCACGCCCAGGACCTTGCTTTGCCAGCGCAATTCAGCCTGCGGCAGTGCCAAGCAGCGCTCCACCAGGAATTGCTCCACCCAGTACTGCTGCAGGTTGATGAATGCGGGTCGACGGTGCCCAGCCTCCGGCAGCAAGTCGAATTGATAGATCTGCTCGTCCCGAAAAAAAACCCTGCCCACGTTCCATTCGACGCCTTTGCCGACGATGCGATCTGCGCATCCCAGCCGGTCGAGAATTTCGAGCGTGCGCTTCGCCCAGCAGATGGCGCGCGAACCGACGCTTACGGTGTTGTCCTCATCGAGCACGAGCACATCGATGCCGCGCTGCGCGAGATCGATCGCCGCACAAAGACCCACCGGACCGGCGCCGGCGACGACCACCGGCCAATGATGCGGCGTGCCGCTCAACTCCGGCGGCGTGGCACACGTATAAATCGGCTGGGCGTACGTCTTCACTTGGAGTGCGCGACGCGGTGGAACCACGAGGCCATGCGTCGTGCGCCGACTAGCCTTCGAGCGACTCCCACATCGCCTTGTCGCGCTCCGCGGTCCAGATACGCGGGTCGCGATATTGCGTCGCCTCGTCGTATGCCCGGGTCACGTCGAACGGAAGACAGTGGTCGAAAATGACCCAATTGCCGAACTTCGGCTTGAGCATCGCGTACGTTTCCTTGTAGACCGTGCGCAGATCGTTTCCGGCGGCCGCGCTCCGCTTCACGGCGCTGAACATTTCGCTGACAAACGAACGCGTGCCCTCGAGCCCCGCCTTGACCTGGACGGGATTCATCAGCGATGCGCCTCGCCCCGGCACGAGCTTCAGCGGCTCGAGATCCGCGATCGCGTCGAGCGTCGCCGGCCAATCGGTCAGATACGCGTCGCCGGTGTAGGGTGTGGCGCCATATTCCACCAGGTCACCGGAGAAGAGGATTCGTTCCTGTGGCAGCCAGACCACGGTGTCGCCCTTGGTGTGACCACGGCCAAGTTGCATGATCTCGACCTGCAGCTTGCCGAGCCACAGCGTCATATGCTGCTCGAACACCAGCGTCGGCCATGTCAGCCCGGGAACGGACTCGACCGCACGAAAGAGCCGCGGAAAACGCTCGATCTCGCTCTTCATATCCTCCTCGCCGCGCTCGACGATGAGGTCATACGTATCGCGACTGGCGATGATGTGCTCGGGCTTGTATCCCGAAGCTCCGAGAACGCGTACCGCGTGGTAGTGCGAGAGCACGACGTACCTGATTGGCTTGTCGGTCACCTCGCGGATGCGACGAATGACGTCCTGGGCCATCACCGGTGTTGCCTGGGTGTCTATCACCATCACCGCGTCATCGCCGACGACGATGCCGGTATTCGGGTCACCCTCCGCGGTATAGGCGTACGCGTGATCGGACAGCTTGTCGAAGCTGATCGTTTTTTCTTCGAGGTCGGCTTGTGAAGCGAATTTCTTTTCGCTCATCGATGAGCTCCGGTATCAGGTTGGCGCGCGCCGACCAGCATCTTATATCAGCCGGGATAAAGACCGCGCGTTCTAGCGTGCAGCCGCGAGAGACCGAGCAGCGCATCGAGCTGCGGCGTTGCTTCGCCAACCTTCTCGCCGATTTCGCGCACCGCGGAAAGCAGCACGTCGATCTCGACGGGCTTGCCGGCTTCGACGTCCTGGAGCATCGAAGTCTTGAAGGCACCAAGCTTGCGAGTGATCGCGTTGCGATCCTGGCCACTTTGCTCGATTGGACAGCCGATTCTGCCGCCTATTGCCGCAGCCTCGCGCATCACCTCGAGACAAAAACCGTTGACCAGGGGATCGTCGAGCGCCCGGTCGACCGTCGCGCCGGTGAGCGCCGAGACCGGATTCATGGTCATGTTTCCCCACAACTTGTACCAGACGTCGCGCTGGATGCAGGCGGATACCTCGACATCGAACGCGGCGCCGGAGAGCGTCTCCGCCACTGCGCGCACCCGAGGCGAGTCGCCGCCGCGCGGCTCGCCAATGATCAGGCGATTGCCGACGTTGTGCCGCGTGAGCCCCGGTTCCGGGCTCGCACACGAGGCGTGCACGACGCAGCCGACGACGTGGCGAGCGGGGATACCTGCGGCAATCGATCCGTCGGGATCGATCGAGGTGAGTTGGGTATTCGCGTACGCGCCGCCGAATTCGTGAAAAAACCACCAGGGAACACCGTTCATCGCCGTCATCACGACCGTGTCGCGACCGAGCAAAGGCGCAATCGCCGCGGCAATGCTGGCCAGTGATGGACCCTTTACCGCAATCACGACCAGGTCCTTCGATCCGAGCTCGTAGGGCTTTTCCGCGACGCGAGCCGGAACGCAGACCATGGTGTCTCCCGACTGCAACCGCCACCCGTGTGCGCGCAGCGCGACGGCGGTCGCGCCGCGAGCGACGGCCGCGACCTCACAGCCACTCTGCGCCAGTCGCGCTCCCAGAAACCCGCCGATGGCGCCCGCGCCGAATATTGTGACCTTCATGAATCAGCCGCGACGTGCGCCGGAAGCGTACGGTAACGACGAATCTCCGACAATCGTGTTGCTCAACCGTCCAATGCCGTCGATTTCGGTCACGATCTCGTCGCCGTCCTGAACGCCGACCAGGCCGTCGGGCGTGCCGGTAAGGATGACGTCACCGGCAAAGAGCGTCATGAAGGCCGAGAGATAGGCTATCAGAAAGCGGACGTCGAAAACCATGTCCCGGGTGCTGCCTTGCTGCGTGATCCCGCCGTTGATCAAAGTGCGCAGGCGCAGGTTCATCGGGTCTCGAATATCAGCCGCGTCGACCAGCCACGGGCCCACGGGGGTACAGGCGTCCCGCCCCGCTGCGCGAAAATTGGGCGGATAGTAGTCTTCGAGATAGTCGCGGACGATATAGTCGTTGGCCACCGTATAGCCCAGGACGTACTCGTAGGCATCCGTTCGCGTCACCCGCCGCGCGGTCTTGCCGATGACCACCGCGAGCTCGCACGCGTAGTGCATGTAGGTCGCGTCCGCGGGGCGGTACGTCTCGCCGCGATGCCCGACCAAGGTGCCGGGTCCTTTGACGAGGACCAGCGGCTCATCGGGCGCTTTGAACGCGAGGTCCTTGGCGTAGTCGGTGTAGTTGATCTCCACGGCAAAAATCGTCCGCGGCCGTGCGGTCGGCGGCAGCGGCGGCAGCCACACCACTTCTAGCTCGTTGACCAGCCGTCCGTCGGCAAGCCTCAGCCGGCCTTGCTCCTCGACCGCATCGTGCACCGCTCCGAGATACGCGACACGGGCGTGCTTCACCGAGAACCGCCGGTCAAGATCTCGCGCTCGGCGACGACCCGATTCTCGAGCGCGCCGATGCCGTCGAACTCGATGCGCACTCGATCGCCCGCTTCGATGGCTGGAGCGTTCTCCGGCACGCCGATATGCAGAATGTCGCCGGCCGACAAGGTCACGAATTCGCTCACGTCGGCGATCAGCGTCGCCACCGAGCGGATCGTGTTCGCAGTTGTGTTTTCCGCCTGGAGCACGCCATTGACCAGCACGCGCAGCATCAGATTGTCGGGCGACGGTACAGACTGCCTGGGCATCACCCATGGGCCAATGGCGCAAAAGCCGTCGCGACAGCGCTGGCGCGTAGCCGGACGGTCAGATCCCTGGTGCGACTCGCAAATGTCGTTGACTATGGTATAGCCGGCGACGAAGTTGAGCGCATCGACGGCGGCGACACGGCACGCCGTCTTGCCCATCACGATGCCTAGGGCTGCGCCTGCCTCGATGCTCTCCACGTCTTGCGGGAGGGGTATCGCGTCGCCATACGCGATCCAGGTATTCGCCGGCTTCACGAAAAGACAAGGTGCCCGAGGTGGGACCCACGAGCTTCCACCGATGATGCCAATGGCGTCGAGAACGCCGCGATAATTCAGCAGGACGCCATACACGGCGCCGCACGTCGGCACGTCCCATTGAAGCTCGTTCATGCCGAGCGTCTTCCCGCCGCTTCGCACCGAGCCCGAAAGCGGATCGACCTCGAAGCGTTCCGCCTGCGCCATGAACCGAGTTCTTGCCATCACCACCGGCACCAGAGGCTCCTGAGGTTGTGCAGCTGCCGCGACGATGCACGCACCACCGGTGACATCCCGCCGCGCATTGCCCGGTGAATCGCTGGGCCAACAGTTTATATGCAGTCGAGACGCGGGTGCGCGAATCAGTCCCTGGGCCGCTTGTCGACGACCCGTTTCGCCTTGCCGACCGAGCGCTCGATGCCTCCGGGCAGCGCCAGCATTACAGTCGTCGACACCCCGAGATAACCCTTGATGTTTTGCTCCAGCGACTTTGCCGCGGCGTGCCGCGACTCCTGGCCGCTTTGGGCAAACTCGGCGCACATCTCGACGTGGACCGTCAGCTCGTCGAGGCTGCCCGGCCGCGTAATCTCAAGCAGATAGTGCGGCGCGAGCTCCGGCTGTTTCAGGATCAGGTCCTCGACCTGCGTCGGAAATATGTTGACGCCACGGATGATCACCATGTCATCGGATCGACCGGTGATTCTTTCCATGCGCCGCATCGACCGCGAGCTCGGTGGCAACAAGCGCGTCAAGTCGCGTGTGCGGTAGCGAATCATCGGCAGCGCTTGCTTGGTGAGCGAGGTGAAGACCAGCTCTCCCTTTTCGCCCTCGGGAACCACCGCGCCTGTTTGCGGGTCGACGATCTCCGGATAAAAATGGTCCTCCCAGACCGTCAATCCATCCTTGCTCTCGATGCATTCCTGTGCGACGCCGGGTCCCATGATTTCCGACAGACCGTAGATGTCGATGGCGTCGATGTCGAGCTTCGCTTCGATTGCTCGTCGCATCGCCGGCGTCCAGGGCTCGGCGCCGAAAATGCCGATCTTGAGCGAGGTTCGCCGCGGATCGACGTGCTGCCTTTCCATTTCCTCGGCGATCGCGAGCATATACGACGGCGTCACCATGATGATGTCGGGCTTGAAATCGACGATGAGCTGCACCTGGCGCTCGGTCATGCCGCCGGACATCGGAATCACGGTGCAGCCGAGCTTCTCGGCGCCGTAGTGTGCGCCGAGTCCGCCGGTGAAAAGCCCGTACCCATACGCGACATGCACGATGTCGCCGGCGCGCCCGCCGGCAGCGCGGATGGAGCGAGCCATGACCGTGGCCCAGGTGTCGATGTCGGCGGCTGTGTAGCCCACGACCGTGGGCCGTCCAGTCGTTCCGCTCGACGCGTGGATGCGCACGACCTGCTCGCGCGGTACGGCGAACATGCCGAACGGATAGTGGTCGCGCAAATCGGTCTTGACCGTGAACGGAAACTTCGCAAGATCGGAAAGCGCTCGAAGATCGTCCGGCCGGATGCCCACGGCGTCGAAGCTTGCGCGATAGTGCGGGACATTGTCGTACGCGTGCCGCAGCGTCCACTTCAAGCGCTCCAATTGCAGCGCCTGAAGCTCGTCGAGGCTCGCGGTTTCGATGGCCTCGAGATCGCCCGGCGCAGGTTTCCTGACTGGCATGCCCTCCTCCTACGGTGCGACCTCGGCAACGATGTGACCCTTGATCCGGTGCGACTTGCCGCGAAACAGAGCAACCAGCTCGCCGCGCTGATTCTTCACTTGAATGTCGTAGACGCCCGTGCGTCCGCTCAAAGTTCGTTCTTCGCCGATCGCGGTCAGCACGTCATCCTCGCGCGCGGGTGATACGAAGTCGATGCTGCAGCCGGAAGCGATCGTCGTCATGTTGGCGCTGTTGCAGGCAAACGCGAACGCGCTGTCGGCGAGCGTGAAGATAAATCCACCATGGCACGTGGCATGGCCGTTGAGCATGTCGGCGCGCACCGTCATCGTCAATTCTGCGTGTCCCGGGCCTACCTTAGCGATGCGCATGCCCATCGCCTGCGAAGCACGGTCACGCGCGAACATTTCAGCGGCAACGCGTTCGGCGAGCGACTGCGCTTCGGCGGAAGTTGGAGGCGCGGCGGGCGCGACGAAGATTTCAGGCTTTGTCATCGCCATCCTGCAATTCGAAATGACGCGATTCCCGACTGATCATGGTCGTCGTCCCCGCGAAGGCGGGGATCCATTTTTAATTTCCAAAGCAAATGGATTGCCGCCTCCGCGGGAATGACGACATCGAGGATTCGGGCGTCACGCAATTTCGCAATCCCAATCAAGTGCCGGTGAACCGAGGCGCCCGTTTCGCCGCAAACGCACTCACACCCTCGCGATAGTCCGCGCTCCTCCCCAGCACGCGCTGCACGTCGCGTTCCAGTTCGAGCTGCGCTTCGAGCGTGTTTTCTCTCGCGGCGTACATCGCCTGCTTGGTCGCCGCAAGCCCGCGCGTCGCGGCCGTCGACAACTGTTGCACAAGCGCTTCGACGCTGGCCGGAAATTCGGCATCGGCGACGCATTTCCAGATCAGCCCCCACGCAGCGGCCTCCTCGGCGGAGAGCTTGTCGCCGAGCATCGACAACCCGATGGCTCGCGCGGAGCCAACCAGACGCGGCAGGAAATACGTGCCCCCGGAATCGGGCATCAATCCTATTTTCGAAAATGCCTGGATGAAGCTCGCCGACTTCGTTGCGATCACGATGTCGCACGCGAGGGCGATATTGGCTCCGGCACCGGCGGCGACGCCGTTGACGGCGCATATGACCGGGAGCGGCAGCGCGCGCAAGGCCAGCACGAGGGGCTTGTAGTTTCGCTCGATCGACGCGCCCAGATCCACAGCTTCTGAACCCGGGGCGACTGCGCGGTCGCCAAGGTCCTGCCCGGCGCAAAAACCGCGTCCCGCTCCGGTCAGGAGCAGAACGCGCATATCGGCGCTCGCCTTCACACGCGACAAGGCATCCCGGACTTCGGCATGCATCGCGTCGTTGAAACTGTTCAGCCGTTCCGGCCGGTTGAGGGTCAGGCGTGCGATGCCGCCTTCCGCAGCGTAAAGGATGTGCTGATAGTTCATGCGTTCACATGCATGCGGTGCTGAACGACGCGAAACCGGTTGGCGACAAACGCGGCGTCGGTCAACGACGCGTTCGCCGCGGGGTTGGCGCCGGTGCCGTGATAATCGGAGAATGCCGCCGATTGGTTGACGAAGACACCTCCGGTCAGATTGATCGACAGCGCAACGCCGGCGTCCTCCGCGACCGCGATCGCGTCTTCGATCACCTCCGGGTTGCTCGAGTACACCGATAGCGTCAACGCACCGTGATCCTTTGCCGCCTTGCGTGCAATTTCGAGGCTCTGCGAGGTGCCGTCGGTGGCGATGACGAACGCGATCGGCCCAAACCATTCCTTGAGATACTTGTCGTCGTCGCCAGCGTCCAGCTTCACCAACAGAGGCGTACGTATCGTGGCTTGCGGAAACTGCGGGTGCGCCAGCGTCTGGCTGTCCAGCAGCACCGTGCCCAGCGTGCGCGCTGCGTCGATGCGCTTCCCGACGCCGTCATTGACTACCGCGCCGAGAATCTCCACTGCGCGTGCGGGATCGCCGACCAGCTTCTGCACGCTGTCGGCCAGGACTTGCGCGACCTGGTCGAATGTCAGGTGGCCCTCCGCCGTATCGATGCCGTTTCGAGGAACATAGATGTTCTGCGGCGCGGTGCACATCTGGCCGGTGTAGAGCGCAAGCGAAAACGCGACGTTGCGCGCAACGCCCTTGACGTCGGCTGTCGAGTCGAGAACGATCTGGTTCACGCCGGCTTTTTCGGTATAGACCTGCGCCTGACGAGCGTTTTTCTCCAGCCATTCGCCATTGGCGGTGCTGCCGGTGAAGTCGATGAGCTTTACCTCCGGCCGCAACGCAAGCTTCTGGGCGGTATCGTCTCCCGCCACATGCGCGACCAGGGTGACAATGTTCGGGTCGAACCCAGCTTCGGCGAGCACCTCGCGGGCAATCTGAACGGTGATTGCCAGCGGCAGGATCGCGTTCGGATGAGGCTTGACGATCACCGCATTGCCAGTCGCCAGGCTCGCGAACATTCCGGGATAACCGTTCCAGGTCGGAAAGGTGTTGCAGCCGATGACGAGCGCCACGCCTCTCGGAACGATTCGGTAATGTTTTTCCATCTTCAGCGGCTCGTTCTTGCCTTGCGGCTTTTCCCAGTAGGCTTTGGCAGGAATGCGGCGCAGCTCGTCCCACGCGTACGCGATTGCCTCGAGTCCGCGATCCTGCGCGTGCGGACAACCCGCCTGGAACGACATTACGAATGCCTGCCCGGTGGTATGCATTACCGCGTGCGCAATTTCGAAGCTCCGCTTGTTGACGCGGGTCAGGATTTCCAGCGACACACCGACCCATGCTTCGGGACCCGCTTTGCGCCACGCGGGTTCGGCCCTGGAGATCGCCGCGAAGAGCTGATCGAGGTCGACTTTCGGATAGCTGATGCCGAGCGCAATACCGTAGGGCGACATTTCTCCACCGACCGTGCCCTGACTGCCCGGAAGCTGCATCGGGAACGGCTTGTTGAGCAGCGCGTCGAACGCCGCCTTGCCCGCTTCGGCTGCACCTTCCCCGTAGACCTTCGGGCTGGGCGACTCGGGGAATGCGCTCCAGTAACCGCGATCCGCGATGGCCGCGAGCGCCTGGTCGAGCAGTTGCTTGTGACGTTCAAACAATGAATGCGACAAAGGATGAGACAAGAGGAAAGCTCCGATGGGAATGACAGAAGATTAGCAGCTTGTGGCGACGCCCGGAATCGGCTCGTTGTTGCCCGAGTACCTTTCCAGTTCGGTCGCGGCGAAACCCCGTGGGCTTTGGGTAGCGTCTATGCGCTCTGGTCGAAATCGACCACGACCCTGTCGGTCACTGGATAACTCTGGCAACACAAGACGAACCCGCGCGCGACTTCGTAGTCCTCGAGCGCGAAGTTGACATCCATATCGACTTCGCCCTCGATCAGCTTGGCGCGGCAGGTCGAGCAGACGCCGCCCTTGCACGAATACGGAAGCTCGATTCCCTGTCGCAGCGCGGCATCGAGGATGTTCTCCTTGGTCTTTTCCAGCGTGTATTCGCGCCGCGCCCCGTCGATGATCACCGTCACCGCGCATTCGGACTGACCGGCCGGAGGCGCCTCGGAAACCTTGCGCTCGTGCTTAGGAATGCTCGCCGCGAAAAGCTCGATTTTGATCTGCGACTTCGCCAATCCGTGCGCCTGCAGCGATTCCGCCACCGCTTGCATCATGCCGTCCGGACCGCAGACGAAAGCCATATCGACCTCGTTCATGTCGACCCAGTGTTCCAACAGCGCGTCGGCCTTCTTGCGATCGATGCGGCCGTTCAGAATTTCGATGTCCTGCGGCTCCCGGCTCATAACGTAAACCAGGTTGAAGCGGGTCATGAACTGGTCCTTCAGGTCGGCAAGCTCCTCCCGGAAAATCACCGCACTCGACGAGCGGTTGCCGTAGAAAAGTGTAAAGCGGCTGTCGGGTTCGGTAAGCAGCGTCGTCTTAACGATCGACAGCAGCGGAGTGATGCCGCTGCCGGCAGCGATTCCCAGGAAGTGCCTGCGGTTCGCCGGCTCGAGCGTGACGTTGAAGTGCCCCATCGGCGGCATCACTTCGATCGTGGCACCTTGCTTGAGGTGCTCGTTGGCCCAGGTGGAGAACACGCCTCCGGGCGTCTTCTTGACCGCGATCCGGAGCGTTTGGTCCTGCACTGCCGAGCAAATCGAGTACGACCGGCGCACGTGCTCGCCGCCGATGTTCGCACGCAGCGTCAGGTGCTGGCCCTGCACGAAGCGGAACGCGTCACCGAGCGGTGGTGGCACGTCGAAGGTCAGCGTGACCGCGTCGCGGGTTTCCTGCGCGACTGAGGCGATGGTTAGGGGGTGGAATTTGCTCATCGGAATACGGCAGTGCGAAAGTCCATTCTGCTTCGACTTTTCATCTCGTCATTCCCGCGAAGGCGGGAATCCATTTGGATCTAGAACGTCAAAATGGATCCCCGCCTTCGCGGGGATGACGTACTCGGTACGGCCATCCGTGCGTGTCAATGCGGCTTGAAATAGTCGAACGGCTCGAGACAATCCTCGCAGCGATACTGCGCCTTGCAGGGGGTCGACCCGTAACGCGATTGCTCAAGCGTGCGAATCGAATGACAGCGCGGACACGGCACGCTCGCCGCCTTTGGCATCTGGGTGCGACCGCGATGCAGCGCGCTCGTATCGATCCGGTTCGTTTGGACCGATCTCGCGGCACGGGGCCCTGGCGGCGCGATACCGTAAGCGGCGAGCCGCTGACGCGCATCGGGCGTAATCCAGTCCGTCGTCCACGCCGGCGCGAGACGGGTCTCGATGCGGAAACGCGTAACGCCTGCGGCGACCAGCGCGCGTCCGATGTCGCTCGCAATCACTTCGGTGGCCGGACATCCGGAATAGGTCGGTGTCACCGAGACAAGGAGCTCGTCCCCGCGCCACTCGATGCTTCGAACGATGCCGAGATCGACCACCGAGATCACTGGAATCTCCGGATCCGGAACCGCGGCCAGTGCTCTCCATATTGCGTCCAGACTCGGGACATCCGGACTCGGGGCACCCAACCCGGGGCGATCGAAACCCGGCGCCTCGTCGCCGACGATCGCTGTCGTCACCATTGCGCGCCCGGATGCGCACGGTGGAGCGATTGCATTTCGGCGAGCAGGTGACTCAGGTGTTCGGTATGCAGACCCTGCTTTCCACCTCGCTGCATCCACACCGCCGACGGCGTTGCAAGCGTGGCCTCGTCGAGCACCAAAGCGACGCGTTCGCGCCAGACTGGTAGGAGTGTCTCGACATCAGCGGCAATGCCCTCCGCGATCAGCGACTCCTCAATATCGTCGGCAGCGAACATCTCACCGGTATACATCCACAGATCGTCGATCGCCGACTGCATGCGGCCATGACTAAGCTCCATGCCGTCGCCCAGCCGGATCACCCAGTCGGCGCTGCGCTCGGCGTGATACAGCACCTCCTTCAGCGCCTTGGCCGCAATTTCGGCAATGCGCGGATCGCGCGAGCCCACAAGACCGCGCAGCAACAGCTCGTGCCAGATGTCGAAGTAGAACTGGCGCGCCGTCGTGTCCGCGTAGTTGCCATTGGGCTGCTCGGCGAGCAGCAGATTGCGAAAGCCCCCGCTTTCGCGCAGGAATGCGAACTCGTCTTCGCTGCGGCCCCCGCCAGCGGATTGGCGTGAAGCACCGCGCGCCTCGATCTCGCCCGCGTACGCGAACCACAATCGCGCCTGGCCGAGCAGATCGAGACCGACATTGGTCAGCGCGATATCCTCCTCGAGCACCGGACCGTGGCCGACCCACTCGCCCAGGCGCTGGGCAAAGATCAGATCGCTGTCGGCGAGCCGAAGCACGTATTCGAGGAGCTGCCGATCGGACGCCATGTCAGATGTGCTTCACTTCATCGGGCATCGGAAAAAACGTCGGATGACGGTACACCTTGCTGCTCGCCGGATCGAACATTGGCTCCTTGCTTCCCGGCGAGCTGGCTACGATGTCCGCCGACTTCGCTACCCAGATGCTCACGCCTTCGTTGCGCCGCGTGTAGACGTCGCGCGCATTCTTGACCGCCATTTCCGCGTCGGGGGCGTGCAGGCTGCCGACGTGGCGGTGCGCGAGCCCGTGCTGCGACCGGATGAAGATTTCCCACAAGGGCCATTCATGACTCATGGTGTGCTCTCATGTTCGACTCACTTTCCGCTCATGCTGCTTTTCTGGCCGAGTGTTTCTCGACATGCGCCATCGCGGCGTCGCGCACCCACGCGCCCTCTTCCCACGCGTCGACGCGCGCGCGCAAGCGCTCGCGATTGCACGGTCCATTGCCCTTGACCACGTTGTAGAGCTCGTCCCAGTCGATCGGTCCGAAATCATAATGCCCGCGCTCGGCGTTCCACTTGAGCTCCGGGTCGGGCATGGCGATGCCGAGATAGTCCGCTTGCGGCACCGTCTGATCGACGAAGCGCTGGCGGAGCTCGTCGTTCGAGAGCATCTTGATTTTCCATTGCGCCGACTGAGCGCTGTGCACCGACGTCGCGTCGGGCGGCCCGAACATCATCAGCGACGGCCACCACCATCGATTGAGCGCATCCTGCGCCATCGCTTTCTGCGCCGAGGTCCCCTTGCACAGCGTCATCATGATGTCGAAGCCCTGACGCTGGTGAAAGCTCTCCTCCTTGCAGACGCGAATCATCGCTCGCGCGTACGGCCCGAACGAGCACCGGCACAACGGTATCTGATTCATGATCGCCGCGCCGTCGACCAGCCATCCGATGGCGCCGATGTCGGCCCAGGTCAGCGTCGGATAGTTGAAGATGCTCGAATACTTGGCTTTGCCGGAATGCAGATCGGCGACGAGCTCATCGCGCGAAACGCCCAGCGTCTCCGCGGCGCAATAAAGGTAAAGGCCGTGGCCCGCTTCATCCTGGACCTTGGCCATGAGGATCGCCTTGCGCTTCAAGGTGGGCGCGCGGGTGATCCAGTTGCCCTCGGGAAGCATGCCGACGATTTCGGAGTGGGCGTGCTGCGAGATCTGCCGGATCAGCGTCTTGCGATACGCCTCGGGCATCCAGTCCTTGGGCTCGATCTTGATATCGGCGTCGATTCGCGCCTGGAATTCGCGCTCCTCCGGGGAGAGCTCGTCCTGCGAGCGCAAGCGCTTCGCCCCGGTGTCGACCATCTGCGCGTACATGAAGCCCTCCTTCGCTTGGGCGTGACCGCTCGGCTGGCGGCAATCCTCGAAAAACGATACACTTTTTGTATGACGATGGCAAATTCTGTATCAGATCGGCGAGCCGCCACCGGTGCGAGGCCGGATCCCGCTCTAAGCCGCTGGATCCGGCAGCAGCTCGTTTTGGCGCCGCCCAAGGCCAAGTCACTGGTCGTGACCGTCTGGGGAGATTCCATCGCGCCTCACGGCGGTGCGCTGTGGCTGTCGGGGCTGATTGCACTGCTCGAGCCTTTCGGCGTCAACGAGCGTCTGGTCCGCACCAGCGTCTACCGCCTCGCGCAGGAAGGATGGCTGGTCGCGCGGCAGGAGGGCCGACGCAGCCTCTACCGGCTGACCCGCCAGGGGCAGCGACGATTCGAGCACGCGTATCGCCGCATCTATGCGCCACCCGCCACCGATCCCTGGGACGGCTGCTGGCATCTGGTCATCGTGCCGCCGGCGGCAATCGACGAATCGACGCGCCGCGAGTTGCGCAAGGAACTGGAATGGGATGGGTTCGGCGTGCTCGGGCCGGGGCTTTTCGCACGGCCGGCGCGCCCGGGAGACGAGCGCGCGCTCAAGGAGACGACGCGTGCGCTGGGCGTATCGGGAAGCGTCGCGGTCGTGCGCGCGCTCTCGGACGAGATCGGGTCGATCGCTTCGCTCACCAAGGATTGCTGGGAGCTCAAAGGCGTCGCCGCAGCGTACCGTGGCTTCGTCGCGCGCTTTCAGGTCGTGGCGCGCGCGCTCGAGCTGGGCGCCGACCCGGCGCCGCAACAATGCTTCGTCCTGCGCACGCTGCTCATACACGAATTCCGGCGCGTCACGCTGCACGACCCACAACTGCCCGCCGAGCTGCTCCCTTCGAACTGGCCCGAAGCCGCGGCCTACGCGCTGTGCGCCGCACTCTATCGCCGCGTGCACGAGCGCGCCGAACGCTATCTCGCCGACATTCTTGAAGGCCCGTCGCGGGAGTTGCGATCGGTACCGTCCTCCTTTGACAAGCGTTTTGGAGGGTTGCAGGGGCCTTGAGGGTCCCGCCTTACCGCGATCGGCCGAGCTTCCGATCCTGCCAGGTCGTCTCGTTACCCGCACGGCGTGCCGGCGGCGACGCCGACCAGCTTCGTGCACCGTGAGCACTGTCCTCGCGCGAACGAGGGTGGGACGAAGGGCGATGGTGCGCGCTGCGCGGGCCTCCTTTGCCGGCGTTGCCACCGGGACCGCGATCGTTTCCTGCGTGGCGCGCACGCGGCTCGAGGCCCGGAATGACGTGCGCCGCGATAGCCGCTCCGGTGTAACGCTCGATCTGACGCACCGCGCCGCGTTCGGCGTGACCCGCAAGCGACACCGCGATGCCCGCCGCGCCGGCCCGTCCGGTGCGTCCGATGCGATGCACGTAGTCTCCGGCTTGCCGCGGCAGGTCGAAGTTGATGACGTGGCTGATGCCCGCGACATCGAGTCCGCGCGCGGCGACGTCGGTCGCCACCAGCGTGCGCACACTTCCACGGCGCATGTCCGACAGGGTACGCGTGCGTTCGAACTGATTCATGTCGCCGTGCAGCGCCGCAGCAGCGTGGCCTTCACCGCGCAGCCGTGCCGCGAGCGACTCGGCATCGCGCTTGGTGGCGATGAACACGATGCTCTGCGTCATCGCGACATCCGCCAGCAGGTAGTCGAGCACGCGATGCTTATGCGCGTGATCGTCGATGAAGTGCACCCGCTGCTCGATCGCGTTCGGAGGTGCCTTGTCGACGTCGACCTCGATGCGGACCGGGTCGCGCAGCAGCTTTCCGGCAAGGCGTGCGATGGCCGCGTCGAATGTTGCCGAGAAAAGCACGGTTTGCCGGGTCCTGGGCGTGCGCGCCGCGATCAGCTCCACGTCGTCGATGAACCCCATATCCAGCATCCGGTCGGCTTCGTCGAGCACGAGCATTTCCAGCTGCGACAGATCGACGCGGCCACGCTCCAGATGGTCGATCAGCCGGCCCGGCGTTGCGACCAGAATGTCGACGCCGCGTGCGAGCTCCCGGTTTTGCACGGGATACGGCGCGCCACCGTAGATGCATACGGTCTTCAGCTTCATATATCGGCCGTATTCGACTGCCTGGGTGGCAACCTGCTGCGCGAGCTCGCGCGTCGGCGCCAGCACCAGCACGCGCGGGCGACCGGTCGCGCGATGCGCGGGCGGCATGCCCGGTGGCATCGCGGCGAGCCTCTGCAGGGCGGGCAGCACGAATGCCGCAGTCTTGCCGGTTCCGGTCTGCGCCGAGCCGATCACGTCTCGGCCGGCGAGCAGCGGCGGAATGGTTTGCGCCTGGATCGGCGTGGGTTCGGTGTAGCCGCAATCGGCCAGCGCGCGCAAAAGCTCCGGCGCGAGTTTCAGCTCTTGAAAATTCATTGGAGATCCCATCTCAAAGCACAACCCGGTATGCCCGACAGCGCACACCGGATGCGGGCAAAAATCAGGCGACGCCAATACGGCGACCTGTGCCCAGAATTCCGGAATAGCGGAAATGCGGAGCGCTGGCGCGAATTGCCCGGCGTATTCAGCCGAGATCAATCGTCCAGGCGCGCGCAAACGGCCGCAACCGGGTCGAGAACTGCAAACCCATCTTCTCTAACCGGAGAACGCCGCTCGGAGGAACTGCCTTGAGCGAGAGATTAGAAGCCGATGATCGGGCTGCCTGATGCTAACTAAAACTAACTGAGGTCCATTACATTTTGGAACGAACCTGAAGCGGGGTCGGCAGCCCTGCGTCTGACGCTCGAAACGTGCTGAGCGCCGCGCGGGGCGAATTATAGCACAGAACGGTCACTCATCGTGGATCATTTGTCGGGCCGCGACGTGGCCCGACCGGCGGACCACATCGTCTCATCGTCGTCGTCATCATCATCTTCGTCGTCGTCCGAGAAACCGTCGTCATCGTCGGGGTCGATATTTCCACCGCCCGAGCCGGGCTTGACCTTGTCGTCCTCGTCATCCTCATCATCGACCGGAGCGATGGGTTGGGGAGTCTGCTCGTGGGCGAAATCAATGGTGGCGTTCATGGCCCGTCGGTCTGCTTGAGGCGTTGCAATCGGCAAGAGCCTACACCCGTCGGCCGTATCATGAACAGG
>OCZU010000273.1_pt1 | contig 36710 bp, 30 predicted proteins | sample 1539001 | NCBI WGS metagenome assembly OCZU01 (sample SAMEA3539306, study PRJEB22396) | soil metagenome | biome: tundra; feature: field; material: soil | place: USA | collected 2010-05 | depth 0.15 m | reverse complement strand
TGCGCTCGCAGTCTCGGTCTGCTGCTCGGCCCAGGCCGGCGACATTTCCGGTGCCGGTGCGACCTTTCCCTACCCGATCTACGCCAAATGGGCCGATGCCTATAAGACGCTGACGGGTGTGGGCCTGAACTATCAGTCGATCGGTTCGGGCGGCGGCATCAAACAGATCAAGGCGAAGACCGTCACGTTCGGCGCCTCCGATATGCCCTTGAAACCCGATGACTTGAAGGCGGCGGGTTTGCTGCAGTTTCCGATGATCATCGGCGGCGTCGTACCGGTCGTGAATATCAAGGGTGTGGCGGCGGGTTCGCTGCAGCTCGACGGTGCAACGCTCGCGAGCATCTATCTCGGCGATATCGCTAAATGGGACGATCCGCGGATCAAGAAACTGAATCCCAAACTGAATCTGCCGAGCACGGCGATCGCCCCGGTTTATCGGTCCGACGGTTCGGGCACGAACTTCTTGTTTTCCGATTATCTCTCGAAGCAGAGCGCGAACTTCAAGGATAAGATCGGCGCGAATACCTCGGTGCAATGGCCTGTCGGCATCGGCGCCAAGGGCAACGAGGGTGTCGCGAACATGACGACGCAAACCGACGGCGCGATCGGCTATGTCGAATACGCCTATGCGAAACAGAACAAGATGGCGTACGCGCTGCTCGCCAACAAGGCGGGCAAAGCTGTCGCACCGAGTGCCGAGTCGTTCCAGGCGGCCGCCGCCAACGCGGATTGGGTCGGTTCCGATTCGTATTACGTGATCCTGACCGATCAAGCCGGCGCCAATAGCTGGCCGATCACCGGAGCGAGTTTCATTCTTCTTTATCGTCAGCCGGAAGATGCGACTTCGGTCGGTGAGGCCTTGAAGTTCTTCGCATGGGCGTATAAGGACGGTGGCAAACTGGCCGCCGACCTCGACTACGTGCCGCTGCCGGCCGCGCTGATCGCGCAGGTCAAGAAGACCTGGGCCACCAGCATTACCTCGAATGGTCATGCGCTCTGGAGCGAAAAATAACCAGGCCCGGGATAGCCTGATCTGATCGCATAGTAGAATGGCGCGGGTTCCGTCCGATGATCTATTCCTGGGAGCTGTACCGATACCGTGGCGATCATTGACTCGAGGCATGCCGCCAGGCAGTTGATCTACGAGAGGGTGTTTCGCTGCGCGACGCTGGCTGCGGCGATACTCGTGTTGTTGATACTCGGCGGCGTTGCGCTGTCGCTGGCGCGCGGCGCATGGCCGGCGCTTCAGCATTTTGGATTCGGGTTCGTGAGCCGGCAGATATGGAATCCCGTGACCGATGAATACGGCGCGCTGGCACCGATTTATGGCACGGTGGTCACGTCGGTGATCGCGATGTTGCTCGCGGTGCCCACGGGCTTCGGGATCGCGCTGTTCCTGACTGAGCTGTGCCCGCCGGTGCTCAAGCGTTCCATCGGCACTGCGGTCGAGCTGCTCGCCGCCGTACCCAGCATCATTTTCGGCATCTGGGGCTTGTTCGTACTGGCGCCGCTGTTGCAACGCCATGTGCAACCCTGGCTCATCGATCATATCGGTCCTGTCCCCATGATCGGCAAACTCTTTCAGGGGCCGCCATTCGGTATCGGCGTGCTCACGGCCGGAATCGTCTTGGCGATCATGGTATTGCCGTTCATTGCCGCGACGATGCGTGATGTTTTCGATACCGTGCCGCCAATGCTCAAGGAATCCGGCTACGGCTTGGGAGCCACGACCTGGGAAGTGATTTGGCACGTCGTTGTACCGCATTCGCGTGTCGGCATGTTGGGCGGCATCATGCTCGGGCTCGGACGCGCGCTCGGCGAGACGATGGCCGTGACCTTCGTGATCGGCAATGCGCATCGCATCAGCACGTCGTTGCTGGCGCCCGGCACGACGATCTCCTCGTCGATCGCCAATGAGTTCACCGAGGCGGTCGGCGATCTGTACACCTCGTCGTTGATCGCGCTGGGCCTACTGCTGTTTCTGATCACCTTCGCGGTCATCGCGATCGCGCAGGCGATGTTGCGCCACTTGGAGCGGCGCGCCGTGTCGCCGCTATGAATCGTCGCCAGATCCGCAAGGCGCGCAATGGCGTATTTCTGGCGCTCTCCGTCGCTGCGACGCTCGTAGGCCTCGCCTGTTTGGCGGCGATACTCTGGACCTTGATCTCGAACGGCATCGCCGGCATGTCTTCGCGCGTATTCACGGAAATGACTCCGCCTCCGGGTTCCGAGGGCGGCCTGCTCAACGCGCTCTACGGCAGCGCGGTCATGACGCTGCTCGGGATTTGCATGGGTTCGCCGATCGGCATGCTGGCCGGAACCTATCTGGCCGAATATGGGCGTACCTCGCGCTTGAGCACCGTGATCCGCTTCATTAACGACATTTTGCTGAGCGCGCCGTCGATCATCATTGGTCTGTTCATCTATGAAATCTTGGTCGTGCGCATGGGCCACTTTTCGGCGATTGCCGGCGCGGTCGCGCTCGCGGTCATTGCAATTCCGGTGAGTTTGCGGACCACCGAAGATATGCTCAATTTGGTGCCGTCCGGCATGAAGGATGCCTCCGCGGCCTTGGGTGCCTATCCTTGGCGAACCGTCGTGAGCGTGGTCTATCCGGCCGCGCGCAGCGGCATCGTCACAGGCCTGCTGCTCGCGATTGCGCGCATCAGCGGCGAGACCGCGCCGCTGTTGTTCACGGCACTCAACGACCAGTTCTGGAGCACCAAGCTGACCGCACCGATGGCGAATCTGCCCGTCGTGATCTTCCAATTCGCGTTGAGTCCGTACAAGGATTGGCAGCAGCTCGCTTGGGCGGGCGCCTTGATCATTACGGTGACCATCTTGCTGCTCAGCATATCGGCACGCATCATCTTGTCGCTGATGCAAACGAGCGGCGGATCCAAATCATGATGCCCTCGTCGAAGACTCCGAAATCCTGGAAAATTCGGCCGCGCTTGGCGACCGCGGCGCCCGATGCGGACCTGTCGGTGCACGACGTCAAGGTCGAGATCCGCGGCCTGAATTTTTACTATGGGGCCGTTCAGGCGCTGTTCGACATCAACATGACGCTCGAGGACCGCTCGATTACTGCGTTCATCGGACCTTCCGGCTGCGGTAAATCGACGCTGCTGCGGGTGCTCAATCGCATGTACGCGCTTTATCCGAATCAGCGCGCGGACGGCGAAGTGCGCATCGACGGCGAGAATATTCTCAGTGATCAGGTCGATGTTGCGGAATTGCGGTATCGCGTGGGCATGGTGTTTCAGAAGCCGACGCCGTTTCCGATCTCGGTGTTCGACAACGTGGCACTCGGCCTGCGCCTCGCGGGCGCAGTGCGCGGTAGCCGATTGCGCGAGCGCGTCGAGGAGGCGCTCCGCGATGCGGCGATTTGGGAGGAGGTCAAGGACTTGTTGCACGTCGACGGGCGCAGTCTCTCGGGCGGACAGCAGCAGCGCTTATGCATCGCGCGCGCGATCGCGGTTCGGCCCGAGGTATTGCTGCTCGACGAGCCGACCGCGGCGCTCGATCCAATATCCACGTTGCGCATCGAGGAGATGCTGCAAACGCTGCGCGAGAAGTTCTGCATCGTTATCGTGACGCATAATTTGCAGCAGGCGGCGCGCGTCTCGAACGTCACGGGCTTCATGTATCTCGGCCAACTCATCGAAATGGGGCCCTCCAGCACGATATTCACGTCGCCCGCGAACCGCAAGACCGACGACTACATCACCGGGCGATTTGGGTGAGGAACGCGAACCCGTGAACGACGGCCCTCAATTGACGGAGCGCGCCGCGCCCTTGCTTACGAGCGCGACCAATACCGTCATGAGCGCACGCGGCGTCAGCGTATTCTACGGCGACAAACGCGCGATCAAGGACGTGAGTCTCGATATCGGGCGCAATCAGGTGCTCGCGCTAATCGGCGCATCGGGCTGCGGAAAATCGACGTTTCTGCGCTGTCTGAATCGCATGAACGACACGATCGCGAGCGCCCGCGTCGAAGGACTCATTACCCTCGACGGCAAGGACATCTATGCGCCCAAACAGGACGTCGCACAGCTGCGCGCGCGCGTCGGCATCGTCTTTCAGAAACCGACGCCGTTTCCGCACTCAATCTATGAAAACGTTGCCTACGGCCCGCGTATCCACGGGCTGACTCGTCGTCGGGCCGATCTCGACGACCTCGTGCGCCTAAGTCTCGAGCGCGCGGGATTGTGGGACGAGGTCAAGGACCGGCTCTCGGAAGCCGGCACGAGCTTGTCCGGAGGCCAGCAGCAGCGCCTGTGTATTGCGCGCACGATCGCGGTGAATCCCGAAGTGATTTTGATGGACGAACCGAGTTCGGCGCTCGATCCGATCGCGAGCGCGAAGGTCGAGGACCTCATCGACGAATTGAAGGAGAACTACGCGATCGTGATCGTTACGCACAACATGCAGCAGGCGGCGCGCGTCTCCCAGCTGACCGCGTATTTCCACATGGGCGATCTCGTCGAAATCGGCCCCACCGACATGATTTTCACGAATCCGCGGCAGAAGCTCACCGAGGACTACATCACCGGCCGAATCGGCTAAAGCGCCGGCCGCATCGGCTAAAGCGCCGGCCGAAGCGCCCGGGCCGCCGCGGCCGCGCGGGGGTCGCGTGCCTCAATCGGTGTTGCGCAGCAGCTCGTTGATCGAGGTTTTTGCGCGCGTCTGTGCATCGACGCGTTTGACGATGACGGCACAGGATAGCGAGTATTTGCCGCCCGCCGACGGCAGACTGCCGGGCACGACGACCGCGCCCGCCGGCACTCGACCGTAGAGTATTTCGTCGCGCTCGCGATCGTAAATGCGCGTGCTCTGGCCGATAAAGACGCCCATCGAGACCACGGCGCCGGTCTCGACGATCACGCCCTCGACGATTTCGGAGCGAGCGCCGATGAAACAATTGTCCTCGATGATCGTGGGGCTCGCCTGCAGCGGTTCGAGCACGCCCCCGATGCCGACGCCGCCGGACAAATGCACATTCTTGCCGATCTGCGCACAGGAGCCGACCGTGGCCCAGGTGTCGACCATTGTGCCGGAGTCCACGTACGCGCCGATATTGACGAAGCTCGGCATCAACACCACATTCGAGGCGATGTAGGCGCCGCGGCGCACTGTGGCGGGCGGCACGACGCGCATGCCCGCGGCAGCGAATTTGGTGTTGTCCCAGCCGCTGAATTTGAGCGGCACCTTGTCGTAGAAGCCGAGACCGGCGGCGGCCATGGTCACGTTGTCCTTGATGCGAAACGACAGCAGCACGGCTTTCTTGAGCCATTCGTGCACCGTCCAGCCGCCATCGGTGCGCTCCGCGACGCGCAGAGTTCCGCGATCCAGCGATTCGATGACCGCTTCGATCGCCGCGCGCAGGTCGGTAGGCGTCGTCTGGGGCGTCATTTGTGCACGCGTTTCATAGGCTTGTTCGATGATCGCCTTGAGCTGCTCGGGAGTTTTGGGCTGCTCGTGGGACGTGGGACGCTCGTAGGCCATGGCTTCAACCCCTTGCCGCGTCGCGCCGATCGAGCGCGCGGACGAGCGCTTCTTTGACGCGCCGACAGGCATCTTCTTGCAATTCGAGCCCATCCGTATCGGTGATGTAGAAAACGTCCTCGGCGCGCTCGCCGACTGTCATGATTTTCGCGCCGGTGATGGCGACGTGCTCGGCCTTGAACACCTTGCCGACCTCGGACAGCAGACCCGGCCGATCGGCGGCGACCAATTCGAGTATCGTGCGATTGTTGCGCGTGTCCAGGCTGAAATTGACTTGCGTGGGCGTCGAGAACATGCGCACCTGGCGGGCCGCCCGCCGCGTAACCATCAATGGCGAGTCTTCCGGTTGCAGTAAATTCCGGCCCAGGCCGCGTTCGATCTCGGCGATACGCCCGAGATCGCTGATGACCGCGCCGCTGTCCTCGAGCACGACGTAAGTCTCGAGGCTGTAGCCGTTCGCACTCAACACCAAGCGCGCATCGACGACGTTCAATCCCATCTGATCGAGCACCGCGGTGGTGCGCGCGAAGCTGTGCAGGCCGCGCGGCGTATAGGTGAGCACCGCGGTGCCGCCGCGCTCGTGAAGCTGACGGATCGCAACCAGCGGTTTGTCGCTGCCCGCGCCGCGCGACGCGAGCAGCGTCGTGTGCCATGCGATCTCTTCGGGCAGATACCGCAGGAAATAGGCTTCTGTCCACTGCGACCAGACGCGGTCGATTGCCGCCTCGGACAGGTCGGGCATTTTCTCGCGAGCGCTCGCCTGCGTATTGCGAATCAGCTCCTCCTGGTCGACGGGAGTCTCCAGGCCGCGGCGCAGCGCCTGTTTCGTGCGTTCGTAGAACTCCTCGAACAGGCGCGCCTTCCAGGTGTTCCACAGCTTCGGATTGGTGCCACGCACGTCCGCGACGGTGAGCACGTACAGATAATCCAAGTGAGTTTGGTCGCCGACGCGCGTCGCGAAACCATGGATGACGTCGGGGTCGCTGATGTCTTTTTTCTGCGCAGTGATCGACAGGATCAAGTGGTTGCGCACCAGCCAGGCCACCAGCCGCGCTTCGTAGCGGCCGAGGCCCTGTTCCAGGCAGAACGCCTCGGCGTCGACGGCGCCGAGTTCCGAGTGATCGCCGCCGCGGCCTTTGGCGAGATCGTGAAACAGCGCGGCTAAGTAGGCGACCTCCTGTCGCGGCAGCGATTGCATGATCTGGCTCAACTTCGGGAACTCGTCGTTGAATTTCGGCATCGCGAATCGGCGCAAATTGCTGACCACGAACAGCGTATGCGCGTCCACCGTATAGGCGTGGAACAGATCGTATTGCATCCTGCCGACGACCCGGCCGAAAGCTGGAATATAGCGGCCGAGCACGCCGTACAGATTCATGCGCCGCAGCTCGTGCGTGACGCCGACCGGCGCGCACAAAATCTCGATGAACAATCGATGGTGGCGCGGATTTTGACGGAATTCCTCGTCGATCAGCGGCGCGTGCAGGCCGATGAGGCGTATCGTTTCGGCGCGCACGCCGCGCAATTGCGGGTTCTGCTGGAGTAGTACGAACAATTCCAACAGCGCCGACGGGTGGCGCGCGAACACCTCCGCGTGCGTCACCTCGAGATAATCGTTGCGGCTCTGAAAACGCGCGTTGATCGGCTGCGGCGGCCCGCTCTGGGTGAGGATTGCCTCGCGAAACAGCTGCAACAGCATTTCGTTGAGCAGGCTCACGTCCATGACCGTGCGGTAGTATTTCTGCATCAATTGCTCGACCGCGAGCGTGAAACTGGCATCCTCGTAGCCGAATGATTTCGCGAGTTTGATCTGGTAATCGAACAACAGCCGGTCTTCGCGCCGGCCGGTCATCATGTGCAAACCGAATCGAACCCTCCAGAGGAAGGACTGGCCGGCCTTCAACTTGCGCAGCTCTTCGCGCGTCAGAAACCCATGGGCGATGAGCTCATCGAGCGTCTCGGTGCCGAAATGGCGCTTCGCGACCCAACCGATTGTTTGGATATCGCGCAGCCCGCCGGGGCTCGATTTGACGTTCGGTTCGAGGTTGTAAGCGGTGTCGAAGTAGCGGTGGTGGCGGTCGCTTTGCTCCTTGACCTTCGCCTCGAAGAAATCCTGGGAAGACCACAGCCGATCCGGGGCCAAGGCGCGGCGCATGCCGGCGAACAGCGGCTCCGGCCCGGCCAGCAGCCGCGCTTCGAACAAGGTCGTCGCAACGCTGATGTCCGCGAGACTCTCTCGCTGGCAATCGTCGATCGAGCGCACGCTGTGCCCGACTTCGAGGCCGATGTCCCAGAGCAGCGCGAGGAATTTCTCGATATCGCGCTGCCAATCCGACGAATCGCTCTTCGGCAGCAGCACCATGATGTCGATGTCCGAGCACGGATGCAGCTCGCCGCGGCCGTAGCCGCCGACCGCGACGAGCGCCAGGTCGTCGGCAAATCGGCCGGCATGACGTTTCCAGGCCGCGCGCAGCGCGATGTCGACGAGCCGGGCGCGATCACGCACCAGCTCCTCGATGTTTTCATCGGCCGCAAAGCGTTCCTGCAGCAATTCGGTGCCGCGCTCGAGCACTTGGCGAAATACCGGCGGTGAGAACTGACTGCTTTCCAGCACTTGCGGCGCTTCGGTCAGGTAGGCCCAACCGGTCTGCTGATCCAAATCGACGCCGCGCGCGTTCAAGAAGCCGCCGCGGAGGGCGCTGCGACGACCGGCGCGCCGTCCGCCCCAAGCACGCGGGTACTCCGTCCGGCCGCGGCCAGCGCCGCGGCGCTCAGCGTGAGGACCTCGAAGCCGCTATCGGTCACCAATATCGTGTGCTCCCACTGCGCCGACAGCGACTGGTCGCGGGTGACGACGGTCCAGCCGTCGTCGAGCACGCGCACGTCGCGGCGGCCGGCATTGATCATCGGTTCGATCGTAAAGGTCATGCCGGTCACCAGTTCCAGCCCCACGCCGGGCTTGCCATAATGCAGCACTTGCGGATCCTCGTGATAGACGCGGCCTATGCCGTGCCCGCAATACTCGCGCACCACTGAGAAGTTATTTTCCTCGGTATAAGTCTGTATTGCGTTCCCGATGTCGCCCAGGGTCGCACCGGGCCTCACGATCCGAATCGCGCGCCACATCGCCTCGTGACAGACGTCGGCGAGGCGCCGCGCCGCCACCGCCGGCGTGCCCGCGAAATACATGCGGCTGGTATCGCCGTGAAACCCGTCGCGGATGACCGTGACGTCGATATTGACGATATCGCCGTTTTTCAAACGCTTGTCGCCCGGAATGCCGTGGCAGACGACGTGGTTGATCGAGGTGCAGATGGTCTTCGGGAAGCCGCGATAATTGAGGTTCGCCGGAATGGATTTCAGCTCGCCGACGATGAAGTCGTGGCAGCGCTTGTCGAGTTCCTCGGTGGTCACGCCCGGCTGTACGTAGGGTTCGATCATGTCCAGCACGCTCGCGGCCAAGCGGCCGGCGGCGCGCATTTTGTCCTGTTCCTCAGGAGTCTTGATCGTGACGTTCATGGACTCCGCCGGACTTTGTTTCCATTATTGGGCATGGTATAAAGAGCGGCTATTTTTAACAACCCCACACGCGTGTCGTCACAATCGGCCGGGTGCCCGCCCCAAAAGTGAGAGCTTGAAGGTCGGGTTGCCGATTGGGATACGCGGAGGCTCAACCCAACCAAGGAGTTTTCATGTCTAGCGTGTCCATGCGACAAATGCTGGAAGCCGGCGTCCATTTTGGGCATCAAACGCGCTTCTGGAACCCGAAGATGGCTCCGTTCATCTTCGGCGAACGAAACAAAATTCATATCATTAATCTCGAGAAGACTCAGCCTCTGTATGCGCATGCTGCTGCCTTCATTCGGGGTATTGCCGCCGAAGGGGGCAAGGTGCTGTTCGTCGGCACCAAGCGCTCGGCGCGCGACGCGGTGCAAAAGGAAGCCACCCGCTGCAGTATGCCCTACGTCAACCAGCGATGGTTGGGCGGCATGCTCACGAATTTCAAGACCATCCGTCAGTCGATCAAACGCCTCAACGAGCTTGACGAGATGGCCCAAAGCGGCGCACTGGACCGGCGCGGCAAGAAAGAGGCGCAGATGCTGCGCCGGGAGATGGACAAACTGCTGCGCAGCCTCGGCGGCATCCGCCACATGACCGCCTTGCCCGACGCGCTGTTCGTCATCGACGTCGGCCACGAGGAAATCGCGATTCACGAGGCGCGCAAGCTCGGTATTCCGGTCGTCGCCGTGGTCGATACCAATTGCTCGCCCGACGGCATCGACTATGTGATTCCGGGCAACGACGACGCCATGCGCGCGATCCTGCTCTACGCGGGCGGCATCGCCGACGCCGTGCTCGAAGGTAAGGCTTCCTTGCCCGAGGTTCCGGTCGGGGAGGACGAATTCGTCGAATTGGACGAAGAGGGCAACCCGAAGAAGCATGCGGCGGGCGCCCGCAGGCCTCCGGCGCCCACGCGCGGCAAGAAGCCGCCCCCGCGTCGCAAGATACCGGTGACTGTGATACCGGGTGTGGCTGCGGTCGCGGCCGCCGCCGAGGATGAAGTGGAAGTCGATGAGGTCGACGTCGTGGACGCGGCTCCCGCCGAGACGCGTCCCGCGAGCGCCCCGAGGCGCCGGCCCGTGGGACGCCGTACTCCGGCACGTGGCGCCTGATCGCCTGACGACCGGTGGGGCCGGCCTCCCGCGAGGGAGCCGGCCCTCAATCTACTCGAGAGCTGAGGGCGCCGCGGGCATCCTTCGACAGCTAAGACTAAAAACGTGAAAAGCGAAGACCATGAATATTACGGCTGATGCAGTGAAACAACTCCGCGAGCGGACCGGCGCGGGCATGATGGAATGCAAGAAGGCGCTCGTGGAAACCAAGGGCGACTTGGACGCGGCCGCGGAATTGATGCGCAAGTCGGGACTCGCCAAAGCCGACAAGAAAGCGACACGCGTCGCTGCCGAAGGCACGATCGCGATCGAGCGCGCGAATTTAAGGGCCGTTCTGGTCGAGGTCAATTGCGAGACGGATTTCGTCGCGCGCAGCGACGAGTTCCAGGCATTCGCGCGCGATGTCGCACGCGCCGCGCTCGGCGCCAAGGCCGCCGACCTGGCGGGCCTGCTCGCATCGCCCCATGGCGGTGGTACGCTCGACGAGCATCGCCGCGCGCTGGTCGCGAAGATCGGAGAGAACATTTCGGTGCGCCGCTTCGTCACGGTGACGGCGCCGGCTGCGCTCGGGATTTATCTGCACGGCGGGCGTATCGGCGCCTTGGTGGCGCTCAATGGGGGCGATGAGGCGCTCGCGAAGGATCTGGCGATGCACGTCGCGGCCTTGAATCCGGCCTACATCGATGCGAACGGCGTGCCGGCCGCGGTGCTCGACAAGGAACGCGCCATATTGGCCGAACAGACCAAGGGGGAGAACAAACCGCCGGAGATCATCGCCAAGATGGTTGAGGGCCGCTTACGCAAGTACCTCGCCGAGATCACGCTGCTCGGGCAGCCGTTCGTCAAGGATCCGGATACGACCGTGGAAAAGCTGTTGAAGAAATCCGGCGCCACGGTGCTGCAATACGTGCGTTACGAAGTGGGTGCGGGCATCGAGAAGAAACACGATGATTTCGTCGCTGAGGTCATGGCGCAAGTCAATGCTAAGAAAGGCTAGCCCGGAAATCCCGCGCCGGAGGCGTGTCCGCGTATAGTTAGGACTCAAGAACATGACCACCACAATCGCCACGCCGCGCTACCGCAGAATCTTGGTCAAGTTATCCGGCGAGGCGTTGCTGGGCGCCGAGGATTACGGCATCGATGCGCTGATCCTGAAACGCATCGCGGGTGAGATCCGCGACTTGACGCTCATGGGCGTACAGGTCGCCGTGGTCATCGGCGGCGGCAATATCTTCCGCGGCGCCGGGCTCGCGCGCGCCGGCATGGACCGCGTGACCGCGGATCACATGGGGATGCTGGCGACCGTGATCAATGCGCTCGCGATGCAGGACGCGCTCGAGGGTCTCGGCACCTATGTGCGCGTGATGTCCGCGCTGCGGATCCATGAGGTCTGCGAGGACTATATCCGGCGCCGTGCGATACGCCATTTGGAGAAGGGCCGGGTCGTGATTTTCGGCGCCGGAACCGGCAATGCGTTCTTCACGACGGATACGGCGGCGAGTCTGCGCGCCATCGAAATCAATGCGGAAATCCTGCTCAAGGCGACCAAGGTCAACGGCGTCTATGACTCGGATCCGCTGACGAACCCCGAGGCAAAGCGCTACACGCGCTTGACCTTCGATCAGGTGCTCAACGATCGCCTCAACGTCATGGATGCGACCGCGATCGTCATGTGCCGGGAAAACAAGCTCCCGTTGCAGATATTCAATTTGTTCCATGCCGGCGATTTGTTGCGTATCGTACAAGGCGAGGACGTCGGTACCGTCGTTTCCGTCGAACTTTAAGGGGAATCCATGCTGGATGACATCAAGAAGGATGCCGCGCAACGCATGCAAAAATGCGTCTCGACGTTCAAGGACCAGCTCAAGAAGCTGCGCACCGGCCGTGCCCATACGAGTCTGATCGAGCACATCAAAGTCGACTATTACGGCACCGAGATGCCCCTGAACCAAGTCGCGAACGTGGCGACCGAGGATGCGCGTACGCTGACCGTGACTCCTTGGGAGAAGGGCATGGTGCCGATCATCGAGAAGGCCATTTTCAAGTCGGATCTCGGCCTCACGCCCAATAGCGCCGGAACGCTGATCCGAATTTCGATGCCGGCATTGACCGAGGAGCGACGCCGCGACATCACCAAGGTCGTTCGCTCCGAGGCCGAAGCCGCGCGGGTCTCGGTGCGCAACGTGCGCCGCGAAGTCATGAACGAATTGAAGGAAATGCTCAAGGAGAAACTGATCGCCCAGGACGACGATCGGCGCGCGCAAGACGACATTCAGAAACTCACCGACAAGCACGTTGCCGAAATCGATCACGCGATGGCCGACAAGGAAAAGGAATTGATGCAGGTCTGAGATCCCGAAGACTTGCACAATTCTAGAAGCCAATGGCCGACTCGCCGCAGCATGTTGCGATCATCATGGACGGCAATGGCCGTTGGGCCCGTTCGCGCGGCTTGCCGCGCCCTGCGGGTCACCGCGCCAGCATCAAGGTCGTGCGCCGGGTCGTCGAGGAGTGCGGCAACGCGGGCGTTCGATATCTGACGCTATTCGCCTTTAGCAGCGAAAACTGGCGCAGACCGCCCGACGAGGTCGGTTTCTTGATGAACCTGTTTCTCGACTCGCTGGTCCGCGAGATCGAGGATTTGCATCGCAATCAGGTGCGGCTGCGCTTCATCGGCGATCGCGAATTGCTCGGCGCGGAACTCCTAGGCCGCATGCTCGCGGCCGAGGCGCTGACGCGGCACAACACGGGACTCGAGCTGCTGGTCGCGGTCGCGTACGGCGGTCGCTGGGACCTCGTGCAGGCCTGCCGTTCGCTGAGTGCAGACGTCGCAGCGGGCCGTTTGACGCCGGCGCAGATCGGCGAACCCGAGGTCGCAGGCCGTCTCGCGCTCGCCGGCCTGCCCGACCCGGATCTGCTGATACGCACCGGCGGGGAGCAGCGCATCAGCAACTTCTTGTTGTGGAATCTTGCCTACACCGAGCTGTATTTCGACGACGTGCTATGGCCCGAGTTCTCGCCGGCCCATTTGCAGGCGGCTTTCGAACACTTTCGTCGGCGGGAACGCCGCTTCGGCAAGACCTCGGCGCAAGTCTCCGCCCATTCTGATGCTTAAGACACGGATCCTCACGGCATGCGCGCTCGCGCTGGTGTTTCTGACGGGCTTGTTTTTGCTGCCGCGGCAAGCCGCAATATTTGCCTTCGGCGTGGTCTTCACGGTCGGAGCTTGGGAGTGGTCCGGCTTCGGCGGTCTTGCCGGCGCCGCGGCCCGGATCATCTACACGGCCGGCATCGTGTTGCTGTGTATCGCGGCCTGGCGCTGGACCGACGATCCGGGGAATTTGCTGATATTGCTGTCGGTTGCCTGTATTTGGTGGGCGTGTGCATTTGCCTGGATCTGCGTTGCGCCGAACCGGCAGCAGCCGATGCTGACCTTGCTCTGTGGGGCACTCGTTTTGGTGCCGGCGTTCGTCGCGCTCGCGCGCTTGCTGATGGCCTCGAGTGGATTTACGCGCGGGCCCGAGGCCGTGCTTTGTTTGGCCGTGCTGGTCGTCGCCTCGGACGTCGGCGCCTATTTTACGGGCCGCAGCTTCGGTCGCCTCAAACTCGCACCCCACGTGAGTCCGGCCAAGACTTGGGAAGGCGCGGCCGGCGGCATCGCGCTGGTCGCGCTGATCTCCTGGGTCGGTGCGCTCGCGTTCGGACTGCCGGTGCTTCCCGCGATCGGTTTCGGCTGCGCGATCGGTCTGATCTCGATCGTCGGCGATTTGACCGAAAGCATGTTCAAACGCTCGGCCGGACTCAAGGACAGCGGCAAGCTATTGCCGGGTCATGGCGGCATGTTGGACCGCATTGACAGCGTCACTGCGGCCGCGCCGCTGTATGCGCTCGGCCTTTTTAGTTCGGGGGTGCTCGCATGACGCAGTTGCGCGGTGTCGCCATATTGGGCTCCACGGGCAGTATCGGTAGAAGCACGCTCGCGGTCATTGCCGAGCATCCGGAGCGCTTTCGCGTGACCAGCCTGTGCGCGCATCGCAACTGGCAAACGCTGGTCGAGCAGGCGCAACGGTTCAAACCGGACAGCGTCGTGCTCGTCGACGAAACTGCGGCGGCCCATGCGCGCCGCGCGCTGCGCGAATGCGGTTCTGCGACCCAGGTCGATTGCGGCGCCGATGCGTTGGCCGCGGCGGTCGCGGATGGCAGCGTGCAGATCGTCATGGCGGCCATCGTCGGTGCCGCGGGCTTGCTGCCGACGCTCGCGGGCGTGCGCGCCGGCAAGCGCGTATTGCTCGCGAACAAAGAAGCCCTGGTCATGGCGGGGCGACTGCTGATGGACGAAGTGCGCGCCTCCGGTGCCGCGCTGATCCCGGTCGACAGCGAGCACAACGCGATCTTTCAATGCATGCCCGCGGGGTATTTGCCCGGCGAGGTTGCGCGCGGCGTGACCCGCGTGATTCTGACCGCGTCGGGCGGTCCGTTTCGCACCACCGCGGCGGCGGATTTGCCGTACGTCACGCAGGAACAAGCCTGCGCGCATCCGAAATGGAAGATGGGCCGCAAGATATCGGTCGATTCGGCGACGCTCATGAACAAGGGGCTCGAGGTCATCGAGGCAACCTTGCTGTTCGGTTTGCCGGAGGCGCAGGTCGATATCGTCGTGCATCCGCAGAGCGTGGTCCATTCGCTCGTACAATATGCGGATGGTTCGCTGCTCGCCCAATTGGGCGCCCCCGACATGCGTACACCGATCGCGCAAGCATTGGCGTGGCCGGAGCGCATCACTTCCGGTGTACAATCGCTCGATCTGGCGGCAATTGGTCAGCTCGATTTCGAGCCGCCGGATCACGGGCGTTTCCCCGCTCTCGAACTCGCTCGCTGCGCGGCGCGAGCGGGCGGGACAGCGCCTGCACTACTGAACGCCGCCAATGAGGTGGCGGTTCAGGCGTTTCTCGACCGGCGCTTGAACTTTACGGGCATTGCGGCGGTCATTGACCAAGTGTTGCAGCACATTGATGCATGCCCCGTGAAGACTCTGGATGATGTTCTGGAGGCCGACGCCACCGCGCGTCGATTAGCTGCTGTTTTGATAGAGCCTGCGCGTGGAGCCTTTGCATGACGATTTTGGCAAGCATTGCGGCGTTTCTGGTCGCCATCGGCTTACTGGTGTCGGTGCACGAGTTTGGCCATTACTGGGTCGCCAAGAAGCTCGGATTCAAAGTCCTGCGCTTCAGCATCGGTTTTGGCAAGCCGCTATGGATGCGGGTCGGCAAAGACGCCGATCGCACCGAGTATTGCATCGCCGCGATCCCGCTCGGCGGTTACGTCAAATTGGCCGATGAGCGCGACGGCGACCTGCCGCCCGCCGATCTGCCTCGATCCTTCACGCACCGCCCGATCGCCCATCGCATCGCCGTTATGCTCGCAGGGCCGGCGATGAATTTTGTGTTCGCGATCGTGCTCTACGCGATTTTGGCGATGATCGGAACCGAGGTCGCGAAGCCCGTCGTCGGGGAGGTGCGTCCCGATGGTCCGGCGGCGCAAGCGGGTTTGCGGCGTGGCGATACCATCGTGCGCGTCGGCGAGAAGGCCGTCGCCGATACCGAAGAGTTGCAGATCGCGCTGATTCGCCGTTTCACGGATGACGGCGTCATTCCGTTGGAAGTGCGCCGCGACGGCGCCGACACGTCGATGAGCATACGCGTCACAGGCGATCGGCGCGCCTTGACCGAACCCGGTCGATTGCTGCCGGGTCTCGGCTTTGACCTCGCGAGCTGGAAGGCCGCGACCAAGGTCGCCTCAGTGCCGGCGGACAGTGCCGGGGCCAAGGCCGGCTTACACGCCGGCGATCAGCTGCTCGCGGTCGATGGCGAGCCGCTCGCGAACGGTTCCGAGTTTGTGGCTGCGGTCAGCCGTTCGGCGGGCCACGATATCTCAATCGACCTCGAACGCGCCGGCGAGCACCTGCGGGTCACCGCGGCCGTGCCGGAAGTCCGGGAGCAGGGAAGGGCGATCGGCAGGCTCGGCATCACGGTCGAGGAGGGTGCGCGCACCTGGCCGCCGGGACTCATCGAATTGCGCCGCTCCGGCCCGCTCGACGCCATCGTCGTCGGTGTGGCCAAGACCTGGGAAATGTCCGCGCTGACCGTCGAGATGCTGTGGCGCATGGCGAGCGGACAAGTTTCCTCGAAGAACATCAGCGGACCGATCAGCATCGCGGAATTCGCAAGCGTCAGCGCGTTCTTGGGCGTCGGCGCATATATGGGGTTTTTGGCGATCATCAGCGTCAGCCTCGGGGTGCTGAATCTGATGCCCGTGCCGCTATTGGACGGCGGTCAGGTCCTCTATCAACTGGTGGAAGCCGTCAAGGGAAGTCCTTTGTCCGAGCGAGCCCAACTGTATGGCCAACAGGTCGGCATTGCGCTGCTCGTGGTGCTCATGAGCCTCGCGTTTTACAACGATATCTCCAGACATTTGAACTGATGGGAACTCATGAGCAAAAATAATATAAGGTCTCAGTCGCGTGGGGTCTGAATTGCGTTTTCTCGGGGTTGTGGCGCTGGTCGTCCAACCCTTTGGCTCAGTTGCGCTCGCACAAGACGTGGTAGTACAAGACGCGGCCAAGGAACAGCAGTTCACGGTCGGCGACATACGCGTGGAGGGCCTGCAGCGCATTTCGGAAGGCACGGTCTTCAACTATCTGCCGGTCAACATCGGCGATCATCTCGACGCCCAGCGGGTCGGCGAAGCGATGCGCGCTATGTATGCCACGGGCTTTTTCCGCGACGTCGAATTGCGCCGCGACGGCAACACGCTGCTCGTCGTCGTGGTCGAGCGGCCGTCGATCGCGAAGTTCGAGATCAAGGGCAACAAAGACATCAAGACCGAAGATCTGCAGAAGAGCTTGCGCAACGTCGGGCTCGCCAACGGCAAGATCTTCGATCGCTCGGTGCTCGATGAGGTCAAACAATATCTGACCGATCAGTACTTCAGCCGCGGCAAATACGCAGTGCGCGTCGACACCAAAGTCACCGATTTGCCCGGCAACAAGGTCGAGGTCGTCGTCGACATCAAGGAAGGCAAGCGCGCCAAAATCCGCATGATCGACCTCGTCGGCAATACGGCCTTCAAGGAAAAGGACGTTCTCGGCAGCCTCGAGCTGAAGACGCCGAATTTGCTGTCCTGGTACAAACAGGACGATCGCTACTCGCGCGAGTCCCTGCAGGGCGATTTGGAGAAGATTCGCTCTTATTACATGGACCGCGGCTACGCGAACTTTCAGATCGAATCGACTCAGGTCACGATCGCGCCTGAAAAAGACGACATGTTCATCACGGTGAACGTCAACGAGGGCGCGGTTTTCAAGGTCTCCGAGATCAAATTGGCCGGCACCTTCGTGGTTCCCGAGGCGCAAATGCGCAAATTGTTGCTGATTCATCCGGGCGATACGTTTTCGCGCAAAGCGGTCACCAATTCCCAGGAACTGATGAGCTACCGGCTCGGCGCCGACGGTTACGCGTTTTCGAAAATCGATCCCGTGCCCACGGCCGATAACGACAAGAAAACCGTGTCGCTGACGTTTTTCATCGAACCCGGCAATCGGGTCTACGTTCGCCATATCAATTTCAACAACGAGACCGCAATCAACGACGAGACGCTGCGGCGCGAGATGCGTCAACTCGAGGGCGGGTGGCTGTCGAACTCCGCGCTCGAGCGTTCGAAAGAGCGCATCCAACGGCTCCCGTATGTCGAGAAAGTCGAATTCGAGACCAAGCCGGTCTCGGGCAGCGCCGATTTGGTGGACGTCGACTTCAACATCAAGGAGGGTTTGCCCGGACAATTCGGCGGCGGCATCGGCTATTCGGAAGCCCAGCAATTCAGCATCAACCTGAACTTCGTCCACAGCAACTTCATGGGTGCCGGCGAACGCATCGCGGTCGAGGCGAATGCCGGCAAATACAGCAAGAGCATCACCTTGGCGCAGACCGATCCGTATACGACGATCGACAACGTCGCGCGCACGACATCATTGACTTATCGGGCGGTCACGCAGTTCGTTTCCGCCTCTTCTGTTTTCGGCACCAAGCAGTTGACGCTCGCTCAAAGCTATTCGTATCCGATCTCGGAGTACCAAGGAATTCAGCTGGGCGTCGCGGCCAACAAGAACGAGCTGGTGACGTCGCAGGGCTACAGCTCGCAACAGGCCGTCGATTGGGTCAAGGCGAACGGCAGCCCTTTCGAGCGACAGATCGACGACACCAACAACGACGGCTACGTCAATTCGCTCGACACGCCCTACACGGTCTATGGGTCCGATTTTTATACCTTTGAGTTCACCGGCGGCTGGTCGATGGATTCGCGCAATCGCGCGCAGTTCGCGGACCGCGGCATGCGCAATGCGCTCTCGTTTCGCTATGCGATCCCCCCCAGCGATGTGCGCTACTACGCGTTGAATTACCAATTCATCAAATACGTGCCGATCATCGGCAAATGGTTGATCTCGGATCAATTCACGTTCGACTATGCGTCGGCTCTCGGGCGCACGACCGCGCTGCCGCCGTACCTCAACTACTTCGCCGGCGGCCCCGACAGCGTGCGCGGTTACCGCGAAAGCCGCTTGGGGCCGCGCGACAACATCGGTCTCGGCAACCCCTACGGCGGCAATATGCGCATCATCAATCGCTTGGAATTGCTGTTTCCGGTGCCCGAAAAATGGAAGAGCGCGGCTCGGATCAGCTGGTTTTACGACATGGGAAATGTCTTTCAAACCGGCAACGAGGTTAAATTCCTAGGGGTCGATGACACGACGCCGGTCGATTATCATTTCAGCTATAATGCATTGAAGAGATCGACCGGACTCGCGGTGCAGTGGCTTGCGCCCCTAGGCTTATTCCGGTTCTCTTATGGGATACCGTTAAATGCGTACGTTGGCGATACGGTGAGGTTCAACGACGAAACCGAACGGTTTCAATTTTCTATCGGACAATCGTTTTGACAATTTCCACCTTTTGAGGTCTTAGAAAGCAACATGTCGACTTTCACTCGTAGCGTTCCCATTGTGCTGCTCGGTCTATGCGGGTTTTTCGCAGCGCAACAAGCTAGTGCCGAAATCAAGGTCGGCGTCGTGAATTTCCAGAAGCTATTGGAAGACGCTCCGCAAACGAAGACTGCCATGAGCGCGCTCGACAACGAGTTCGCGCCCCGGCGCCGTGAACTGCTGACCATGCAAAACGATCTGAAAGCGCGCGACGAGAAGCTGCAGCGCGAGGGCGCCGTGATGGCCGAGGCGGATCGCGCCAAGGCGGAGAAATCACTGCGCGACCAACAGCGCGAATTTTCCCGTAAAGCGGGTGAGTTCCAGGACGATGCGTCGACGCGTCGCAACGAGGAATTGGGCAAGGTGCAGCGCTATCTCGTAACAGAGATTCAAGCCTACGCGAGCACCCAGGGTTTCGATCTGGTACTCGGCGACGGCGTGTTCTATGCCAAGGGACAATTGGACCTCACGGCGAACGTACTCGCGGTTCTGCTGACGAAGCCGGCGACCTTGCCCGCGGCGCCTGCGGCGCCGGCTCAGCCTAAGCCGACGCCCCCAGGGACCAAGTAAAAGACCTGGGCCGTTCGGCGCGGCTAACCTGCGCTTGTGCAAACGGACGGATACAGTCTGGGAGAGTTAGCGGTACGCTTCGGGCTCGAGCTTCGTGGTGATCCGAGCCTGCGTGTCTCTCGGGTCGCCACGCTGCACCATGCGGGACCGGGCAGCATCAGCTTCTTTGCGAACGTGCGCTATCGCAAGCAGCTGACGGCCACCGCGGCCACGGCGGTCGTGATCGCCGCCCGGGACTTGACATTGTGTCCGGTCGCCGCGCTCATCGATCCCAACCCGTACCTCGCGTACGCGCGAATTGCCTCGATGCTCTATCCGCCCGTGGTCCCGTCCGCGGGCATCGATGCGAGCGCTGCGGTATCCAAGGACGCCCGCATTGATGCCAGCGCCACGATCGGACCGCACTCGGTCATCGAAGCGGGTGTCGAGATCGGCGAGCGCGTCTTCGTCGGCGCCGGCTGCATCGTGCAGACCGGCACGCGGATCGGCGCGGATACGCGGCTCTTGGCGCGCGTGACGCTGTGTGCCGGCACGCGAGTCGGCGCGCGCTGTGTGTTGTATCCGGGCGTCGTCATCGGTGCCGACGGCTTCGGCTTCGCCATCGATGCGGGGCATTGGGTCAAGGTACCGCAGCTGGGCGCCGTGCAGATCGGCGACGACGTCGAGATCGGCGCCAACACGACGGTTGATCGCGGTGCGATCGACGATACCGTGATCGAGAACGGCGTCAAACTCGACACCCAGATACAAATCGGTCACAACGTCAGACTCGGAGAGCACACGGCCATCGCCTCTTGTACGGGAATCGCGGGCAGTACGACGGTCGGAAAGCGGTGCATGATCGGCGGGCTCGTCGGCATCGCGGGACATTTGACGATTGCCGACGACGTGGTGATTACGGGCCTCAGCATGATCACGACGTCTTTACCTAAGGCGGGCAGCTACTCGAGCGGCATCCCGGCCGAGGAAACGAAAATATGGTGGCGCAGGGTCGCGCAGTTTCGAAGATTGAGCCGAACCGAAGCGGCGTCGCACAGCAAGAAACCAAGGAGTGACGATGAGTGAGCCGATCACGCTGGACATCCAGGAGATCATGCGGCAGCTGCCGCATCGATATCCGTTCCTCATGGTGGACCGCATTATCGATTTGGTGCCGGGCGAGCGCATCGTGGCGCTCAAGAACGTGACGTTCAACGAGCCGTATTTTACGGGTCATTTCCCGCAGCGGCCGCTGATGCCCGGCGTCATGATCATCGAGGCGATCGCCCAGGCATCCGGCATTTTGGCGTTCAAGACCGCCGGCTACACACCCACCGATGCGACGCGATTTTATTTCGTCGCGATCGACAAGGCGCGGTTCCGCAAACCGGTCGAACCCGGCGATCAGCTGATATTGACGGTAACCCTGCTGCGCGCATTCAAGGGCATCTGGAAATTTCATGGTGTTGCCGAGGTCGGCGGCGTCGAAGTCGCTTCTGCCGAGATCATGGTTGCGCCGGATACCAAGGGAGCGCCGAAGCAGGGAGAGCGAGGATGATCGATCCGCGTGCGGTGATAGCGCCGTCCGCGCAGATTGCAGCGGATGCGGTCGTGGGTCCTTTTGCGGTGATCGGCGCCGATGTGGTCATCGGCGCGCGTACTTGGATAGGGCCGAATGCGGTCATCAACGGACCGACGCGCATCGGCGCGGACAATAAGATATTCCAGTTCGCGTCGATCGGCGAGGCGCCGCAGGACAAGAAGTACAATGGCGAACCGACCCGCCTCGAAGTGGGCGACCGCAACGTGTTCCGCGAATTCGTCTCGGTCAATCGAGGCACGATTCAGGACCAAGGCGTCACGCGCATCGGCAATGACAATCTTCTGATGGCACAAGCGCATATCGCGCACGATTGCCAGCTCGGCGACCAGATCGTCTTGGCCAATGGTGCGACGCTCGGCGGTCATGTCGAGATCGGTGATTGGGTCATCATGGGCGGCTTCGCGGGCGCGCATCAGCATACGAAAATCGGCGCGCACTGCTTCATCGCCAACAACACGGCCGTGACGCGCGACGTGCCGCCCTACGTGATGGCCGTGGGCCGACCCGCCGAGCCGCACAGCGTGAACGCCGAGGGCCTCAAGCGGCGCGGCTTCGACGAGAATCAGATACGCAACATTCGGGGTGCCTACCGGCTGTTGTACCGGTCGGGATTGAAATTGAACGAGGCCGTGGAACAGCTCGAACAAATCGCATTGGAACAGGCCGAGATCAGGCCGTTCGTCGAATTCATCAAGCGAAGCTCCCGTAGCATCGTGCGATAGCGGCATGCCGGTGCCACTACGGATCGGTCTGGTCGCCGGCGAAGCATCGGGGGACACGCTGGGGGCTCACCTGATCGATTCATTGCGCGCGCTCGCGCCCGAGATCCGCTTCTTTGGAATTGCGGGACCCAAGATGCAGGCGGCGGGCTGCGAGGTCTGGGAGCCCGCCGAATCCCTTGCCGTCATGGGATTGTTCGAGGTGTTGCGCGATTTACCGCGCCTGTTGCGTTTGCGCGCGCAGATCCGCCGCAAGTTCCTCGCCGCGCGGCCCGACGTGTTCGTCGGCATCGACGCGCCCGAATTCAATTTAGGCCTCGCCCGCTCCTTGCACGCGGCCGGCATCCCGACCGTGCAATACGTGAGTCCGCAGGTTTGGGCGTGGCGCCAGCGCCGCGTACAGCGCATGCACGAGTCGGTCGACCTGGTGCTGTGCCTGCTGCCGTTCGAAAAGCGGTTTTACGACGATCAGGGACTGCATGCCGAGTTTGTCGGGCATCCGCTTGCGGACGCAATCCCCTTGACCGTGGACCGCGCCGCAGCGCGCGCGCAATTGGGCTTAAGGGCAGACGCGCGAGTCGTCGCGCTGCTGCCCGGCAGCCGGCGCGGCGAAGTGACGCGCTTGAGCGCGGATTTTGCGGCCACCGTGCGCTGGCTTGCCGCCCAGCGGCCCGATCTTGAGTTCATTGCGCCGATGGCGAATCAGGCCGTACGGGCGATATTTGCCGAAGCGCTCGCGCGCGCGGCGCCGGGGGTGAGCGTCAAGCTGCTCGATGCTCAAGCGCAGATGGCGTTGGTGGCGGCCGACGTGGTGCTGGTCGCCTCGGGCACTGCGAGCCTGGAGACGGCGCTGTGCAAACGCCCGATGGTGGTCGTGTACCGTTTGGGTGCAATGACGGCCTGGCTGGTGCGGCGCCTGAAACTCGTCAAAGTGAAGTTTTTTGCGCAGCCAAATTTACTTGCGGATCGGCGCGTCGTCAGCGAATATTTTCAAGAAGAAATCGTCCCCGAATCGATTGGCGCGGAGCTCTTGATGTGGATGGATGACCCTGCCCGTCGGCACGAGCTGGAACAGGAGTTCTCGCGTATTCACGCCGAGCTGCGGCGCGGCGGTAGCGCGAGTGCGGCGCTCGCCATCATGCGTTTGCTCGAATCGCGGCGATCGGGCGAAGCGGGGCGATCGGCATGAACCTATTGATCGCCGGCGTCGACGAGGCCGGCCGCGGCCCCTTGGCGGGTCCCGTGGTCGCTGCGGCCGTGATCTACCGGCGCGGCCGCGGCGTAGCCGGCGTTGCCGATTCGAAGCTGCTCGATGCCGCGACACGCACGCGGGTTGCGGCGGCGATCCGCCGCCAAGCGCTCTGCTTCGGCATCGGTTGGGCCGACGCCGCCGAGATCGATGCGCTCAACATTCTCGAGGCGACATTTCTCGCGATGCGCCGCGCGGTGCTGGCGCTTAGCGTAGTTCCCGACCTCCTGGCAATCGACGGCAACCGTCTGCCGCGGCTCACGGGGCTCGGCAAGTGCAGGGACGCGCGCTCGATCGTGCACGGGGATCAGCGCATGCCTGCGATCAGTGCCGCCTCGATTCTCGCGAAAACCGCGCGTGACGCCTACATGGATCGCGCCGATGCCCTGTACCCGGCGTATCAATTCGCTGCGCACAAGGGCTATGGGACCGCGCTTCACCTGCGGCTGCTGCAGCGACTCGGGCCTAGCCCGATGCATCGCCGTTCGTTCGCGCCGGTCGCGGACGCGCAATTGGCGCATATGCTGGGACTCGCTCCGTGACGCAATTCGTACATCTTCGGCTGCACACCGAGTATTCATTGCTGGACGGCATCGTGCGTATGCCGGAGTTGATGGCGGCGGTCGCCGCCGCGGCGATGCCGGCCGTGGCCTTGACGGACCAGAGTAACTTGTTCGCGATGGTCAAGTTCTACAAGGAGGCGCAAAGCGCCGGCGTCAAGCCCTTGATCGGCGTCGATGCCTGGATACGCGAGCCGGGCGAACGCGTGCCGCCGTCGCGAATCGTGCTGCTCTGCCAAGATCTGATCGGATATCGGCACCTGACGCAACTCGTGACACGCTCATATCTCGAGGGACAGCACCGCGGTGCGCCGATGTTCGAGCGCGCCTGGCTCACGAGCGATACGCTGCGCGGCCTCATCGCACTGTCGGGCGGCCCGGAGGGCGACATGGGCCGAGCGATCGCGCGCGGCCACGTCGACGAGGCGGCCCGCTGTCTCGATGCCTGGCGGGATCTGTTAGGCGATCGGTTTTATATCGAGGTGCAGCGTACCGGCCGGGCGGGAGAACAGGCCTACACCGAGGCTGCGCTGGACTTGGCGGACTCGCGCGGCGTGGCGGCGCTCGCGACCAACGACGTCCGATTTCTGGCGCGCGCCGACTTCGAGGCGCACGAGGCGCGCGTCTGCATCCACGACGGCGCGCTGCTCGCCGATCCGAGCCGCCCAAGGCGCTATTCCGAAGAGCAGTATTTGAAATCCCCGGCCGAGATGGCTGAAACTTTCGCCGACGCGCCCGAGCTGCTTGCCAATACCGTCGAGGTCGCAAAGCGCTGTTCGCTCGAGATCAAACTCGGCGCCTCGATGCTGCCGGCCTATCCGGTGCCCGCCGGAAGCACTACCGAGGAATTTTTGCGCGATGAATCCGCGCGCGGATTGCACGAGCGGCTCGCCAATCCCTGGGGCGCGAACGCCGCATCGCGCGTCGCGGGCGATTATGAACGTCGCCTCGAGCTGGAACTCGGCGTCATTTGCAGCATGGGCTTCGCGGGATATTTTCTGATCGTCGCGGATTTCATCCGCTGGGCGCGGCAAAACGGCGTTCCGGTGGGTCCCGGCCGCGGCTCCGGCGCAGGTTCCTTGGTCGCCTATGTGCTGGGAATCACCGATCTCGACCCGATCGAACACGACCTGCTGTTCGAACGATTCTTGAACCCCGAACGCGTCTCGATGCCTGATTTCGACGTCGATTTCTGCATGGAGGGCCGCGACCGGGTCATCGACTACGTCGCGAACAAATACGGACGAGAACGCGTCTCGCAGATCATCACTTACGGGACCTTGGCGGCGAAGGCCGTCGTGCGCGACGTCGGCCGCGTACTCGGCCACAATTACGGCTACGTCGACAAGATCGCCAAGCTCATCCCGTTCGAAATCGGGATGACGCTCGACAAGGCGCTCGAGCAGGAGGAGGAACTCGCGCGACTGTACGGCAGCGACGGCGATGTGCGCGAACTGATCGACCTCGCGCGCAGCCTCGAGGGCTTGGCACGCAACGCCGGCACGCACGCCGGCGGTGTCGTCATCGCTCCTTCGGTTTTGACCGACTTCACGCCGCTGTATTGCGAAGAGGGCAGCACGACGCCGGTCACGCAATTCGACAAGGACGATGTCGAGGCCGCGGGGCTCGTCAAGTTCGACTTCTTGGGCCTGCGCACGCTGACGATCATCGATTGGGCGGTACGCGACATCAATGCGGCGCGCGCGCTCGCGGGCGAGGCGCCGCTCGTGATCACCGCCCTGCCGATGGACGATGCGGCGACTTACGCGCTGCTCAAGACCTGCAAGACCACGGCCGTGTTCCAGCTCGAGTCGCGCGGCATGAAGGATCTGATCCGGCGCCTGCAGCCGGACCGATTCGGCGACATCGTCGCGTTGGTGGCGCTGTTTCGTCCCGGGCCGCTGCAGTCGGGCATGGTCGAGGATTTCATCGCGCGCAAACACGATTTGAGCGGTTCGGCGATCGACTACCTGCATCCGGATCTCAAGCCCGTGCTCGAGGCGACCTACGGTGTGATCCTCTACCAAGAACAGGTCATGCAGATCGCGCAGCTGTTGGCGGGCTATACGCTGGGCGGCGCCGATCTGCTGCGGCGTGCGATGGGCAAGAAGAAGGCCGAGGAGATGGCCAAGCAGCGCTCCGTGTTCGTCAGCGGCGCGGTTGCGCGCGGCGTACGCGAGGCGCAAGCGACTTACATCTTCGATTTGATGGAAAAGTTCGCGGGCTACGGCTTCAATAAATCGCACTCTGCGGCCTACGCGCTGCTCTCGTATCAGACCGCATGGCTCAAAGCGCATTATCCGGCCGCGTTCATGGCGGCGGTCTTGTCGTCGGATATGGACAAGACCGATAAAGTCGTCACGCTCATCGATGAATGCGCGAGCATGGGCCTCGCGGTGCTGCCGCCCGACGTCAACGAGTCCGTCTATGCGTTCAAAGTCGCGGGTCCCGCGAGCATCCGCTATGGCATGGGCGCGATCAAAGGCGTGGGCGCATCGGCCGTCGAGGCGATCATCGAAGAGCGCAGCGCGAACGGGCCGTATTCCCGTCTCGCGGATCTCTGCCGGCGCATCGATCTTCAAAGGGTCAACCGGCGCGTGCTCGAGGCGATGATACGCAGCGGCTGTCTCGATGCGCTCGGCGCGAATCGCGCGACCTTGAGCGCGGAGCTCGGCGCCTCGATGCAGTTGGGCGAGCAGAACTCGCTGGCGCTCACGACCGGCCAGGACGATCTGTTTGGTTTGAGCGCGGCGCAAAGCACGTTTCAATCGGGGACCGCCGTCGTGCCCGATTGGACCGAAGCGGTTCGCTTAGGCTACGAGCGCGAGACACTGGGCCTCTACTTGAGCGGACACCCGATCACGCCGTACGAGCCGGATTTGAAGTTCCTCGTCAGCGCGCGGCTCGCGGATGTCGGAGGTCCGAAGCCGGCCGGCGCTCAGGAGGGCGGCCGCGCGTGGTCCGCCGGCAAGCCTGTGACGGTTGCCGGGCTCGTGCTCGAAATACGCCGCCGCCCGAATCGCGTGACCTTGATATTGGACGATCGCAGCGGCAGACTCGAGGTCAGTCTCTACGAGGAGACGTTCCAACAGTTCCGCGAGATCATCGTCAAAGACGCGATACTGGTCATCGACGGGACGCTGCGCTTCGATGACTTCATCGAAGCGTGGCGGCTGCAGGCGAAATCGCTGCTCGAGATCGACAAGGCTCGCGAACGTTACGCCAAACGGCTATGGATGCGCTGGCCCGGCGAATTCGAGGGGCCGCAGGGCCTCAACCGTTTCGAAGAACTGCTCAAGCCCTATCTACGCGGTCCCTGCGCGATCGGCGTCTGCGTTTCGCGCAAGGATTACTCGGGCAAGTTGAATCTTCCCGACGCCTGGTCGGTGCGGCCGACGCGCGAGTTTCTCGACAAGCTATCGGCTCTGATCGGGCGCGAGGGGTGGTATTTGGTGTATGGTCCCCGCAATGACGTAAAAGGCGAGGAAACATCTTCATGGCGATGAGTTTTCTGGAATTTGAGCAGCCTATCGCGGAGCTTGAGGCAAAAATCGAAGAACTGAAGTTCCTAGGTGCCGATGGAAGCGTCAATATTTCTGAGGAAATCAATCGCTTACAATCGAAAAGTCGAGCCTTGACGACGAGCATTTTCGCGAATCTGACGCCCTGGCAAATCACCCAGCTGGCACGCCACCCGCAGCGGCCCTATACGCTTGACTACGTTTCGATGATTTTTACCGATTGGCACGAATTGCACGGCGATCGCATGTACAGCGATGACCTCGCGATCGTCGGCGGCCTGACGCGCATCGAAGGGATGCCCGTGATGCTGATCGGCCAGCAGAAGGGACGCGATACCAAGGAGCGCGTGCGGCGCAATTACGGCATGCCCAAACCGGAGGGCTACCGCAAGGCGCTGCGGCTCATGCGCATGGCCGAGCGCTTTCGCATCCCCGTCGTCACGTTGATCGACACCCCGGGCGCATACCCCGGTATCGGCTCCGAGGAACGCGGCCAGAGCGAAGCGATCGCACGCAATCTGTTCGAGATGTCGAGCTTGGCGGCGCCCATATTGAGTGTCGTGATCGGCGAGGGCGGCTCCGGCGGGGCGCTTGCGATCGGCGTCTGCGACCGGCTCGTGATGCTGCAGTTCAGCGTCTACTCGGTTATTTCGCCCGAGAGCTGCGCATCGATCCTCTGGAAGAGCACCGACAAGAAAGAGATTGCCGCCGACGCGATGGGCGGCACGGCCGAGCGGCTCGAGAAATTGGGTCTGGTCGATGAGGTTCTCCAAGAGCCGCACGGCGGCGCGCATCGCGATCCGGTCGCGATGGCCGAGTCCGTCAAGCAGAGCATCGTCAAGCATTTGACGGAGCTGCGCGCGATGCCGGTGACTCAGCTATTGGACGCGCGGCAGGCGCGATTGCGCTCGTTCGGTGCGTTCCGCGAAGGCTGAACGCGCCGCAGATATGATCACTGTCAGTTGATCGGTGTCTCCTATTCCGAAATGACAATTGCTCGCGCATTTGAGCCGGTCCGCGGCTCTGTGTTATGTTAGTGTTTCAGAGGCACCGGGAGCGCTGGCACTGTATCAACCGGAGCAGTCGCTAGTAGAAAAATCAAACCGCGGTGACTCCGGCACATTGCACGCCTAGACCGCGCGGAACACCGATGGAGAAATCATGTTCACGCAATTGCTAGACCCGCTCGGCAACCTCACGCTGACGTGTTTGGTGGCGCTCGTCCCCGTTGTTGCTCTGCTGGTCATGCTCGCGGTATTTCGGTTGCCGGCCTGGTTGGCGACGATATTCGGCTCGATCATTACCGTCGGGCTCGCGCTGTGGGTATGGAAAATGCCGCTTGACGACGGCGCCCATGCCTACTTCTATGGCGCGGCGACCGGCGTGTGGAACGTCGACTGGATTACGGTCTGGGGCATGGTACTGTTCAACACGCTGACGGTAAGCGGCATATTCGAGAATTTCCGCCGCTGGCTGATCGCGCAAGGCAGCATGGACGTCCGCGTGCAGACCATGCTGTTCGCATGGGCGTTTGGAGCACTGCTCGAAGGCCTTGTCGGTTTCGGATATCCATGGGCGGTGGTTGCGCCCATCTTGATTTCCCTCGGCATTTCGGACCTCAACGCGATCCGCGTCGCCGCGATTGCCAACAACGCGCCGGTCTCCTACGGCGCGCTCGGCGCACCGATCATAGCGCTGGCCGCCGTCACCGGCTATCCACTGTTGGCACTGTCAGCCTCGGTCGGCACCGTGGTCGCCGTGCTCGCGCTGCTTCCGCCGTGGGTGCTGTTGTACCTGGTCTCTGGCAAGCAAGGAATGAAAGGCGGCTGGCCGCTCGCCGTGGTCGGATCGCTCGGCTATATCGCGGGACAATACCCGGTTGCCGTGTATCTGGGGCCCTATCTGCCTGACGTCACCGGCTCCATCGTTTGCTTCATCGCCTTATTTGCATTGCTCAAAGTCTGGCAGCCCAAAACCGTACTTGGTTATGGCGGCGTACCGGTCGATGCTGCGATGGCAAAGCAGACGCGAGGACATGGACTCAAGACTGCCGAAGTGCTGCAGGCCTGGATGCCGTTCGCCGTGCTGTTGATCGTGGTCGCGGCCTGGACCGGTCCGTGGTCACCGTTGCCGAAAGTGAGCTGGTTCAGTGCGAAAGCGGTCGCCTGCTCGGCGGTCGCAGTCACCTGCAATGCGGCAAAGTCCGACGTCAGCGCAGTCTTCAAATTCGCCCCTTATGTCGGCGGCACCGCGATCATGGCGTCGTGGTTCGTCGTCGTGGGGTTGTTACTGGCGATGGGCAAGCTGAAAACCTCTCAAATCGGCGAGGTATTCCGGCGTACGTTCCATCAGATGTGGGGTGCATGTCTGGTCGGCGTGTTCATCTTTGGGCTGGCATACGTCTTCAACTATTCCGGCATGGCGGCGTCGCTCGCAAAAGGCTTTTCGAGCTTAGGCACCGCTTTCATCGTTGTCGCCCCGATCCTTGGCTTCATCGGCGTTGCACTGTCGGGCTCGAATACGTCGACCAATGCCATGTTCGGCAAATTCCAGGCGCTCGTCGGCGCGCAGCTCGGCATGCCACCACTGCTGTTGCCGTCGCTTAATTCCATAGGCGCGGAAATCGGCAAACCCGTGGCGCCGCAAACCGCGAGCGTCGGTGTCTCGACCAGCAAGTTCGTGCGCAAGGAAGGCGATGTCATCCGGCACAACATGGGATGGACCTTGGTTCTGCTCGCCTATCTGATCCTAATTGCTATCGGGTTCTACCTGCTGCATCCCGCGGTGATGACGGCGAGTTAGGAGGCCGTGTCGGGGCGGCGGATTCCGGTACCATGGACGGCACTGGTACCGATCTCATGAACCGCTACTCTCTAGCCACGCTCGTGCCGCCTCGCTGGCTCGAACGCTTCACGCTCGCTCCCACGGATCTGCTGCGCGATGCGGTCTATCGCCGGCTCTGGACATCGATTCTGATTTCTTCGTTCGGCGGTCAGGTGACCTTGCTCGCACTGCCGCTGACCGCGGCGGTATTGCTGCACGCGAGCCCGACCCAGATGGGAACACTCACGGCGATCGAGATTGCACCGTTCGTGCTGTTCTCGCTGCCGAGCGGGGTCTGGCTCGACCGCGTGCGCAAGATGCCGGTTTACGTGATCGGCGAGCTATCGATCGCCGCTGCCGTCGCGACGGTGCCCTGCGCCTGGTGGCTTGGTTGGCTGTCGATGTCTTGGCTTTACGTCGTCGCGTTCGTCATCGGCTCGGTCAATACGACGGCCGGCACCGCGGCGCAGATCGTGTTGACGCAAATCGTACCGCGTGCGCGGCTCGTCGAGGCGCACGCCAAGAATGCGCTGGCATCGTCGACCGCCGAAGTGACGGGTCCCGGCGCCGCGGGCGCCTTGATCAAGATCACCGGCGCGCCGGTCGCGTTGCTCGCGGACGCGCTGCTGCTGCTCGCCTCGGCATCGATTTTGCGCGGTGTGCCGGTGCTGGAGACGCCGAGCGCGAGGAATGCGCCGTTCTGGCCCGCGATGCGCGCGGGCTTGAACTTCGTGCGCGGCCACAAGCTGCTGGTCGCGATGGCGAGCTGCGTCGGCGTCTGGCAGATGTGCAATCAGATGGCGATGGTCGTGCAGATTTTGTTTGCGACGCGCGAGCTGGGCTTGAGCGAACGCGCGGTCGGGTTGAGTTACGTCGGGCTCGGCATGGGCACGATCGCGGCGAGCGTCATCGGCCAACACGTGGTGCGGCGCATTGGCTCGGGAACGACGCTGACGCTCGGCTTTGCGACTACCGGCGTCGGCTGGCTGCTGCTCGCCGTCGCGCCCCTGAGTGCGTTCGGTGTCGTCGCGTACGTCGCGATGTTGATGCTGTTTGGGCTCGGCGCGGTCTTCATCTTCATCAATTTCCTCTCGTTGCGCCAATCGGTTACACCAGCGCCGCTGCTGGGGCGCATGACCAGCACGATGCGTTGGCTGATTTTGCTGCCCTCCGGGCCGGGCGCCTTGCTCGGCGGTTGGATGGGCCAGCATTGGGGCCTGCGATGGGCGCTCGGGGTCGGGGGCGGCACGGCGCTGCTGCTCGCACTCGTGGCCTTGCGCCTGCCGGTGATTCGCGACGTCAAGACGCTGCCGACACTGCAAGCGGAGGCCGTCACGCCGTATTCCTCGGATGGGCTGGGCGAGGCGGGATCGGCGAGTTAAGATCGCATCCCGAAAATCCATGAATCGCCACCGAATTCAGGAGTCAAGGTCATGATGCTGCAGGCGACCAAGTCGTGGAGACCGGCGGGATTGACGCTGCCGGCGCGCGCGGTGTTGGGCGAACACGGCGAGCTGCTCTACGCCATGAGCCGCATGCGCTCGAAAGTCGTGACGAGCTTTCTCGAGCAGTGGAAGCCCGCAAATCAGGGCTGAATCGACTCGAACCATCGCGGCGTTCTTGTGGTCTTTGGCCGCGCTGCCCGCGTGGGGCGCCGTGGCGGGCGTCGAACTCGCGCCTCCCGCGCTGCCGCAGCTGCCGTCGATCGTCGTCGAGTCGACTCCGATACCGGGCAGCAGTCTCGACATCGACAAAATTCCGGGCAATGTGCAAACGCTCTCTGCCGCGGATTTGTCGCGTAGCGGATCTGCGAGCCTGACCGACGCGATGAACTCAGGTTTGGCGAGCATCAACGTCAACGACAATCTCGACGATCCGTTCCAGCCCGACATTTTGTATCGCGGCTTCGAGGCGTCCCCCGTGCTCGGCACGCCGCAGGGACTAGCGGTCTACCAGAACGGAGTTCGTATCAACGAGGCGTTCGGTGACACCGTCAATTGGGATCTGTTTCCCGACATCGCGATCGACCGGGTCGAACTCGTCAGCTCGAGCCCCGTCTACGGACTCAATGCACTCGGCGGTGCCATCTCGGTCAGCATGAAGAACGGATTCAAGTATCAAGGCAGCGAGCTGGAACTGTCGGGCGGCTCGTTCGGGCAGCGCTCCGCCGCTTTGCAGTACGGCGTCAGCGCCGATCACGTCGCGCTCTACGTCGCAGGCCGGGCGCTCGACCAAACCGGCTGGCGCATGTTCTCCGATGATGTCGTGCGGCAGCTCTATGCCGTCCTCAGTGCTCGCAGCGAGCGTGCCTCGATCGAATTGAGCTATACGCGCGCCGATAACCAACTCAACGGCCAGGGCGCCGCGCCGGTTCAGGAATTGCAATTGAGCCGCGGTCTCGTCTTCACGGGTCCCCAGCACAACTTCAATCGCTTAGGATTCCTGACGCTCAATGGTTCATTGAATATCACGGATACCTCGGCGCTGCAGAGCGTGCTGTATTACCGCCAGTATCGACAGACGGTCGCCAATGGCAACACCACGAACGACCAGTCGTGCACGGTTGCACAGTATGCGGGCGATTTGTGCCAAGCCGGCGGCGTGACGCCGCTCACCGATGCGGCGGGCGGCATTTTGCCCGATATTTCCCGTGGCGCAACGATTCCGATCGGCGAGAATGATTTTGAGGCGACGGGCGCCTATGGCCGCGGCGCCGCATTGCAGATCACCGATTCGGCGCGCATCTTCGGTCACGACAATCAGTTCGCCGCGGGCGCGACCTTGGATGATGCGCTCGTGAGTTTCCATTCCGGCGCGCAAATCGGCCTCATCGATCCCGAGCTCACCGTGCTGCCATCCAACTTGATCGTGAATACCACGGAGGCGCAGCAGAATGCGGCGCTCGCGGCCGGCGATCAGAACGTCAGCGCGCAGCCGGTAAGCCTGCAAGGCATGAATCGGGATTACGGCTTGTACGCGACCGACACTTTCGATCTCACGCGCGCGCTCTCATTGACGGCGAGTGGACGGTACAACATTGCCAATATCGATCTGCATGATCTGTTGGGCAGCAATCTCACCGGCAACAATCGCTACACGCATTTCAATCCGGCCATCGGCGGCACCTACAAGCTGCTGCCGGCCACGACCGTGTACGCCGGCGTCTCCCAGAGTACGCGCACACCGACGGCGAGCGAGATCGAGTGCTCCAATCCGTTGCAGCCCTGTCTGCTGCCTTCGAATTTAGCCGGCGACCCGCCGAGCTTGCGTCAAGTCGTTGCGCGAACGGCGGAGCTCGGACTGCGCGGCAATTTTTTAGGCGGCGCCGGCGCGGGCAAGCGGGGCTCCTGGAATCTGAGTCTGTTTCGCACCGACCTGCACGACGACATCGATGCAATCGCGACTTCGGTCAGCCAGGGTTTTTTTCAAAATATCGGCGATACGCGCCGCCAAGGGATCGAGGCCGGATTGAAATACCAAGCCGGCCCCTGGTCCGCATACCTCAATTATAGCTATGTGGATGCGACGTTTGAGTCGGCGCTGACGCTGCCCTCGCCGTCGAATCCGTTCCACGATGTCAATGGGGATATTCAGGTTCAGCCAGGCGATCGCCTGCCCGGTATCCCGCAACACCGTCTGAAAGCCGGCGCCGATTTCGACGTTCAACCCGGCTGGACGCTAGGGGCGACGCTCCTCGTGGTCAGCGACCAAACCTATTTTGGCGATGAGTCCAATCAGAATGCACCGATGCCCGGATACCACGTCGTGGGACTCCACTGCTCGTATCGCATTGGCCGATCAATGCAAGTCTTTGCGACGATCCGCAATCTCCTGAACGCAAAGTACGCGACTTACGGCACCTTCGGCGATCCCACGGGCGTCGGTGCGCCCGGCATACCGGCCGGCGCCGTCGCGAACGGGCCGGGCGTCGATGACCGATTTCAGAGCCCTGCCGCGCCGACTTCCGTTTACGTCGGCGTGCGCGTGACGCTTTAGACTTTCGCGAGCGCCTCACGAAGGTCGGCGATCAGGTCCTCGGCGTCCTCGATGCCGACCGAGATGCGTATCAGTGCATCGGTGACCCCCAGTCGATCCCGTGTTTCCTTGGGAACCCCGGAATGCGTCGTACTCGCCGGATGCGACATCAGAGACTCGGTGCCGCCGAGGCTCACGGCGAGCTTGATGACTTGGAGCGCATCGAGCAAGCGAAATGCTTCCGGTTCCGCGCCTTTGACCGTAAAGCCGAACGTCGAGCCGGCACTCTCGCACTGTCGGTCGAACACCGCGCGGTGCGCCTCGCCGGGCGCCAGGAATCCGAGATAATTGACGGCGGCCACCTTGTCGTGCGATGCCAAAAATTTTGCGACGAGCGCGGCATTGGCCGCGGACTTGTGCATGCGCAGCGACATGGTCTCCATGGAGCGCATGATCATCCACGCGGTATTGGGATCGAGTTGCGTGCCGAGCGCGCCGCGGAGTTTCTTGATGGGAGTCACCATCTCACGGGAGCCGATAACGCCGCCGGCGACCAGGTCCGAATGTCCGCCGACATACTTGGTCAGCGAATACATGACGATATCGGCGCCGTGTGCAAGCGGCCGCTGGAACACGGGCCCCAAGAACGTGTTATCGACCGCGATCGGCGGCCGGCCGCCGGCTTGTTCGCCGCCGATGCGCTCGGACACTTTGCGCATGAGCTGCAGATCGACGAGGCTGTTCGTCGGGTTCGCCGGTGTCTCGATGAGCATCAGGCAAACGCGCCCGCCCGTGGTTTTCGCCAATTCGAGCGCACGCGTGGCTGCCGCGTTCACGGCAGCCGCATCGCAGCCTTGGGTAAATCCGACGGCACGCACGCCGAATGTCGGCAGCGTCTTTTCGATGAGGGTTTCCGTGCCGCCGTACAGCGGTTGGCTCATAAACAGCACGTCGCCGGGACGCACGTAGGCCCAGAGCGTCGTCGAGATCGCGGACATGCCGCTCGAGAACACGGCGGCAGTATCGCCGCCCTCCCACAAGCCGAGGCGATCCTCGAGCACCTCCAAATTGGGGTTATTGAAGCGCGAATAGACGAGTCCCGCGGTTTGGCCCGCTTTCAATTCGCGCCTTCCGGAGCTGTAGTCGAAAAAATCCTTGCCGTCCTGCGCGCTCTTGAATGCGAACGTCGAGGTCAGAAAAATGGGCGGCTTCAGGGCGCCCTCCGACAAGCTCGGATCGTATCCATACCCCATCATTTGTGTTTCCGGCTTCAGCAAGTGCTTGCCGATCCAGCGCTTGTGATAGGTGTCGTAGCTCATGCGAAATCTCCTGATTAAATGACGCCAATATACGCCTGGCCGTGAGGATTCTTGACACAGCTTTGCACTTTGGGGCAACCGCCCGCGTGCGCAGTGGCTCTAAAATCTGCGGCGGTGTATCTCCACTGGAGTTCGAATCATGCGTCACTTCAACAGCTTTACTGCGTTTCCGCTGGCGATCGCACTTGCGGGATGGACCGCTGTCGGCGTCGCCGGTGTTGCGTTTGCCGACGACCCCACGCCGACGACACCGGCGCCTGGAGCCGAAGGACCGAACGGACGGCACCACAACCCGGCATGGGCCGCCTGCAAACAAAAAGCCGACGATCAAAAGCTCGACCGTGGCGAAGCGCGTCGCGAGTTCATGAAAGATTGCCTCAAGTCGTCGGGAAATTCGCCGCCGCCCGCGACTTCGTGAGGTTCATGCGCCGCTGATTCGCCATCGATGCGTTTGATGCGCGCATGCCGTACCATCGCGCGCAATGAGTTTCTCCGCAGCCCAGTTACTGGCGGTGTTGCAAGCGCATGTTCCCACCGGGACCAATGGCTTCGTCGTCGCGCTGAGCGGCGGCGCTGATTCGAGCGCCTTGCTCGCCGCGCTCGTGCAGTTGCGCGGCGCGCCGCAGGGATTACCGATTCGCGCGGTGCATGTCGATCATGGTCTGCAAGCCGCCTCGGTCTCGTTCCGCGAGGCCTGCGCGTCGCTATGTCGGGGTTTGGGCGTTCCATTGGCGATCGTTACCGTCCCGGTCGAGGCGCAAGCCGGCGTCTCGATAGAAGCGGCGGCCCGCGATGCACGCTACGCGGGTCTCGCAGCGCAACTGCGAGCCGGCGAGTGCCTATTGACGGCTCATCACGCCGAGGACCAGGCCGAAACGCTGCTGCTGCAGGCGCTGCGCGGCGCGGGTCTCAAGGGTTTGGCGAGCATGCCGGTCTGTCGGCCGTTCGCGTCCGGCTGGCATTTGCGGCCGCTCTTGAGCCAGCGGCGCGCCGACTTGCGGCAGTTTGCGGCGTCGCTGGGGATCACCGGCACCCAGGATCCGATGAACGCGGATCACCGCTACGATCGGGTTTATCTGCGGCGACAGGTGTGGCCGCTCATCGAGAATCGCTGGCCGGGCGCGGGGCTCGCGCTGTCTCGCACGGCCTCGCACCTCGCCGAGGCGCAGCAACT
>OCZU010000272.1_pt1 | contig 37010 bp, 34 predicted proteins | sample 1539001 | NCBI WGS metagenome assembly OCZU01 (sample SAMEA3539306, study PRJEB22396) | soil metagenome | biome: tundra; feature: field; material: soil | place: USA | collected 2010-05 | depth 0.15 m | reverse complement strand
GGGGTAACATTGTCGTAGCGGCCCGTTCGTATTCTCGTTGCTCCCCCGCTGCCATGGGGTCGAGGGATCGCAGAAATAGACTTGCACGTCGGTAGCAACAATGAATTGGGCGCGGTTGGCGAGCTCAGCTCCTCGGTCCCAAGTTAGGAATCGCCTCAAGGCTATTGGCAATTTGCGGACCGCCTTGATAAGCGCCGCCACGACGATATCGCTTCTCTTGTCGACGACCTTGACGATGATGACAAAGCGCGAGTGCCGCTCGACCAGCGTCGCGATCAGTGGCGTTGCGTGAACGACGGATGCGTCGCTTGGATCAAAGATGTCCAACGAGCTCCTTTTTCAGGACTTCGCGCGCCTGCACGGAGTGGCCTCCTGGATCATCTCGTGTGACACCCACAACTCCGGGTTCCGTGGATACTCGTCTTTTAGCCAGCCGGCGATCTGCTGCGCAGCCCAATCCTGCTTCAGTTTAACCGCAACGATCCGTTGCAACTCCCGATTATTGGCAAGCAGGCAAAGCTTCGGACGACGTGCGGAATCCTATGCTGACGGGTCGGCTTCAGCGGCCCGATACAGCTCGCGGTGAACCGTTGTGGGAGCGCGCTCCGGTACACTGCTAGATCGTGAATATCCGACGGCGTCCTCGTCTCATGGCGATCACCTCTTGGTCTCAGATTACACCTGCCTCAAGTCTCACCGGGCTCGGAGACCTCAGCGCACACCGGCAGGTGCCGGACAACTCTTAACCCGTGCTGTTCCGGTACCGTGCTTAGCTGGGCCCGGAGTATCGAGGATTGGGAAATTTTGTGCTGGGTGCGCTATGGGCGCTTCGGAATCTCAAGCCCGCGTTGCACTGCGGGTCGTGCAAGGCCTCGCTCTAACCATGCCGGCACCTGCTGCAAAGTATCGAACTCGACGAGCTCGCGCGCGCCATAGAAACCGATTAGATTGCGCACCCAGCCGAGGATGGAAATATCGGCAATCGTATACGCGTCGGCCATGATCCACTGCCGTCCGGCAAGACGCCGCTCTAGCACACCCAATAGGCGCTTTGATTCGGCGACATAGCGATCCAAAGGGCGTTTGTCGGCGATCTCTTTGCCGGCAAATTTGTGGAAGTAGCCGACCTGGCCGAACATCGGTCCGATCGCGCTCATCTGGAAGTACAACCATTGGAGCGTTTCGTATCGCCGCGCGGCATCCGAGGGCAAGAAATAGCCGGTCTTCTCGGCGAGATATTGGAGAATTGCTCCGGACTCAAACAACGCCAGTGGTGTACCGTCAGGACCGGTCGGGTCAATGATCGCGGGGATTTTTCCGTTAGGGTTCAGCGACAAGAATTCAGGAGTCTTCTGCTCGCCCTTGTCGAAATCGACGAGATGCGCTTCGTAGGGGAGCCCGATCTCTTCTAGCATGATCGAGACCTTGACGCCGTTCGGCGTTGGCAGCGAGTAGAGCTGGACGCGATCGTTATACTTCGCGGGCCAGCGTAAGGTAATCGGAAACGCGGAAAGATCTGCCATTCACACACCTCTGAGTCGAGTCTCTTAACTGGTCGAGCGCTGTACCACTGCTTCAAGCGAACGGCCTCTGAGGGGGCCCCGCCCGCTATAAATCAGCCACATGCATTGCGCGAGGACCATTTGGCAGTTCGGCCACGACCCGCTGCTCGGCTGATGCAGCGGCATCAATTGGAGGATACCCGGCGGAGACTCACATGGCGATACGTTCGAGCCTCGGCGCCTACAGCCGCTCCGCCAGCGGTAGATACACATGGCGGCCGGGAATCGAGCGGACAGTTTTGAAACATCTCAAGTGCCGCTCGGTTTTCTCCGCCTCCAGATCAATCGCCAATCGACCATTCAGGCTCCGTTGGCGTCAGGTACTCAAGACCGAATCCGACTGACGATATGAAAAATCATTTTGATCTACAACAGATGTATTAAACGCCAGAAGGAACAATTGTCGATTCACTTTTCTGGCTGCACAATATTATCTGGGACGTTAAATCTCGATGGAATCACCGCGCAGCCACCTGAAGTGGCGCATGCAGCTGAGCCAGAGACGCTTGTTCGGTGATCACGAGCCGGCGAGTGACCGGCAGAGACACGCAGCACAACCGGGCGTTTAGCTGCACCGCACCGACTTTGTCCTCTCTCCGCGGCGACCTTCTGGTGCGTACCCCCGATCGAGCCACTTCAGCGCCGTGTCCGAGCCCGCCTGAACCTTCCAAGGAAATGCGCGCTTGATAGCAAGCACCGTCGACAAATATAAAGGCTTCAGCCCCAAGAGAAAATCGGCATATCGGGTCACTAAGGCCTTGTGACCTTCGACCGGAGTCGCAGTGCCGGTCGCTCGAGAGCGGCGGCAATCCCGCGGAGCAAACCGCTCCGACCATCAGGAGGTGGCCGGAGCGCTTCACCAGTAGAATTAATTGGTGGTCGTAGGGACGGGGGTCACCGGCTTAGGCTTTTTCTTGTGCTTGTGGGTGGTGGTGGCGGGCTTCCCGGTATTAGTCGGAGGAGCGGTATCAACAGCTCGTTGATCCTCTTTTGGGCCGACAGTGGGCGCGCCAGGGGGCTGGGCATCAGCAGGCTTCGGCGCAGGGGCCGGCGGTGAGTTGGCAGGCATTGGCGCAGGGGCCTGCGGTGGGTCGGCGGCCATCGCGGCAGCGGCGATTCCAAAAGTCAATAGAGCAGATGCAATCAAGGTTCCGGACTTATTCATGGCCTCTCCAGCGGTGGTATTACCAAGCGCCACGAAGAATACGCCGGATCAGTGAGATTTGGGTGGAAACGTGCCAATACAGGTACGCCACGCGAGATTACGGACGCTGCCCGCTGCGACGGCAGGGTGATTGTGTCCTGATAATCGCTGGTATGCGCGTTCGAGACTCCAGTCGCCTCAGCCAGTAGCTCGGCACGGTAGGCAATTTACCCAATCCAAATGGTGTCCGCTTTGTGGCAGGTAATTTGAAGAGTTGAATTTCGGCTTGGCCGATAGTGAATGTGAAAGACTCCTGACGTCGACAGACTCGGTTGGTTCGCACATGCCCGCCGCCACTAAATTCCGCTCGCGCGCCGTCCGCATCGTGTGCGCACTGACCCATGAGATCGGCCGACACGAACAAGGTCGCCCGGATGCACAGATTCCTCTGCACGAAGAATTGAGAAATCCATGCGCCTGCTATGAGGCGCGTAGACCTCCTGTTGCAATGGAAATGTTCTCGCTGGAGCGCGATCGTCGCGCCGCTGATAATCGACTCACACGAAACGCCCTGTTTCGAGGAATCCTTTGCGTCTTGCTTGTGTTCAAAGAACTCTTCTGTCTCAATTGATGTCCAATGCCGCGCCTCTACTTTTGAGAGTTTCTGCGCAACCCCATGTATTCTCTGCTCCGTTTAATGAGTCCTTTTGAGCCCGCGCGCATCTTGTTGCCAACTCTGTACGCCAACGCGCTTGTTCAAAAGCCCGCTCGACCCGGAATCCGCCGCGTCCTTTGGTACGTCATCGTACCGACGCCGTCCTCGTGCGCATGCTTCCATGCCGAACCTCACACACACGGAGATTGCCATGTATATCGGCGGCGGAATTCTAGGAACGGTTCTTCTCATTTTCTTGATCGTCTGGTTGATGCGTCGAGCCTGAGCGCCTTGGCCCAGCCCGGTACTCGTTTGCACTAGATGCCTCGGCCACGGCGGCAGCCTATCGTGAGTCTCCTAGACCACCAAGGCCGCCCGCCGTAGCCGAGCAATTATGTTGGACTTACTCGTGACAGTTGGTGTACTCCTCGCGGGTCATGTGGCCATCGTGCTTTACATTGCACCTGGCAAAATTCTTGCTGACGTAATCGTCCCCCTTGAGGTCCCCGGAAGTGAGATACCCGTGCCGGTGGGTATCGACTTTGTCAAAATCCGGATGCTCGGCGCACGCCAATGGAGCTAGGTAGATGGGTTTCAAATATTCTCCTGAAATTTCGAATGAGTAATGCCGGGTCTTTGCACATCAACTCGAACTGCTGCGCGCTATTTGGCACCCGGGTTGTCGCAAAATGGGCACGCGATACGTAGTGAACGCGGCGACGAAAAGTACATCCGCGGCGACAGTCTGTGCGCTTGCGTCCGTAACGCTCTAAGTTTGCGACCCCGACGTTTTTATCATGCTCGGGGTGTCTGACTGCCGCCGCACGCGGCTGCGTATGACAACGCACAAACCGGAAAGGCCGGCGGCTCTAGGTTGTCAGGTGGAATTTCCCCATTTCTTCAAGTTGGGCGTGCTGGACGATTGCCAGTATCTATTAATAGGAAAATCTCATGCGCATGAACAAGGATCAAGTGAAAGGCCGCGTCGAAAAGACGATATTCAAAAAAACATGGGCAAGGCGCAAGCGAAATTCGGCGACCTCGAGCACGACGCAAAGGATTCATTGAAATAGTCGTTTCGCTCCCGCTGATAGTCAGCGGTGTGACGATCGCCCTGCAGGCAGTAATTTGCGCTGCAGCATGAGGTCTGTGAGCCGAGGTGATGGGGATGACGAGGCCGCCTTGCTGCTCGATGTCCGCCCCATGTCTCGGTGGGTTATCGCACAGACGCGGCGGCTCATGAGCGCGAGTATAAAGTGATTGGATGCGTACCAAAGGATTGCGCCGAGCTGACCGGCGGTTGCTCGGGTGCGGAGGAGGGATCGTGAAACCTCAGAGCAGAATCCTATCTATTGGCGTGCTGCTCATCATCGGAGCTACTGCCGCCGGCATGTGCTACTCGTGTTGGCATAAATCAGTACCGGTCGCTCGATTGGCGATCAATTTCATTCGGATGCCGTCCGCGCCGCTGGTAAGTGCTGATGATCGGCCAGTTTACGTCGAGCCTCTCACGTCGGAGCGCTACTTCCGCCTCTGTCGGATCGGCACGGCTAACACCGAGCTGCTCAGAGTTGGCTGCGCTGACGGAACCGGGCGATACAGCGGTTTCGAATCCGAATCGATCGTTGCGCATGAAGACATGATCGGCGCCACGGGACACGAAATTTTCTCGCTCAATCCCGCAAACGGCTGGAAAAACTGGCGTACGAATGAGAATTACGTCCAGGCCGAGGTTCTGGCGGGTAATTGTCGGGACGCATGCAAGCCCGGCATGCTGTTTCGCGGCACTGAGGACGGCCGGATGTTGGCGTATGACGTCAGGACTCGAAAGCGCGTGTGGGAGACGAGGATCGCAAACCTGAATCTCGGCGAGTCGACACTTGCCTCACCTATTGCGTGGAAGGGGCTCATCTTGGCCGGCAACATTGGCCGAGACAGCACGGGTCTGAAGCGGCGCATGTATGCAATCGAGGCAACGACCGGAACGATTGTTTGGGAGTTCTTATTGGTACCGAAGACCGACGCGGACCTCGCCCACCGCCCGCATGGCGCAATGTCGCTTGACCTAGAAACTTGGGATCATGCAACCGCCGTCCCCATGACGGGTAGTGCGATTTGGGCGTCCTTGACGCTCGAGCGGGCCACAGCCGGCGTTTATCACGACCCAATTCAAGCGGTTCCCTCCGGCATGGCACGACTGGTACGTCTCCAGCGTGCCCGCACTGATCCGCGCGCCGGCCGGCAAGAAGCTCCCACCGGTTGCAGCCAAGGATGGGCATCGCTATGGATTCAATATTGTCTGCAATTCCCTGCAATGCCATACGCCGGCGACTCGAGTCGAAAACTTTGACGTCACTTTCGCGGTTGGCAAGCCCGTTCATTTCTAGCCCGGGACGCAGGTCCTAGCGGAATGGAGCGTTTCCGCCTGCGATCCGCAGGCCAATACCGCGCAAAACCATGATCACGCCCTTGGCACTTCCCCAGGCCACGACCGATGTTCCGCCGAATGGCGACGGATATCGTGGTGAGAACGCCGATGCCTATTGCTCTCTTGAAACCGTCTCACGAAATTTGGCAGGCTGCCAATTATTCTGAGACCCGACAGGTGTCGTTGGTTTTCACATCAATTGCTGAGGGATTGAACACGAATAACTGACGGCTACAACGCGGTCACAAGCAATCTCTGAATCGCGATCGCCGTCCATGCGTTGGTGGCCATCATTAAGAAGGAACTGAGTTTGAAGGCTTTGCTGCATGCGTCACTACAGCTGCGGCGGCGCTTCGCATCATCGGTCCCCTTGAACGCCCAGGCGCCGAGCGATCGTGAGGCGCGCCATGAACGGTTCGAGTGGATGTTCATGCACGTCGGCGCGTCCGTCCGGATAGGCGCTGATTTCCGTCCGCAGCCGATCCACATACCAGAACTCGGCGGCCGATGCATGTGTATTGAGCAAGTTGTAGAGCCCCAGCGAGGCGCTCCAACGCGACGATAAGGCGTAGTGAACGTCGAGGTTCAGTTCCCCGAAACCCCTGGCATTGACCTGGCCCGGCGCCGTGGGCGCGTTCGCGCACGAGGTCGCGACACCCGGAAAGTCATGGACCGCAGCCGCATTGACGCAGGGTCCCGATGACAACGGGTAGTTGCCGAGATAACGGTAATTCAGGCCGCCGCTCCACGGGCCGAGTCTGCTCAGGTACAAGGCCAGCGAACCGGTGGCGACGGGCGCATCGGTGATGTAATCGCCAAGATGGCCGGTGCCATCATCAAATGGATGCGTGAAGCGCGTGTGATCACCGGAGTAGCTGGCGTAGAACTCGAGCGACGGGTTGATCTGGTAGGTGACATTGATCTCGTACCCGTAGCGACGGCTCGGCGGTCCGGCCGAGTCCTGCCCGACATCCGGATCAATGATCGTCTCGGCTTGCTGCCACAGATTGTACACAGCAAGCGTGAACGCGAGTCGCCGGTCGATGGCGGCGCGAAGGCCCGCTTCCTGTCCCTCCTGGCGCGCGAGCAGCGGCGTGTGGGGCAGCCCCAGGTCCACGCTTTTGTCCTGGTTGACTCGCGCAGGTCGGCGCTGTGAAAGCCCCGCCCGGCGGCGAGGTACAACTCGAGCGAGTCGCTCGCTGCGTAAATGAGACTGCCCTTGGGCTGCACCAGTGACTGGGCAGCGGTGCCACCATTGGTATAGCCCGCCAACTCGTGCAGCGCCGCCAAATAGTCGACGTCAGTGCCGTGCTGATAATCATCGCGGAGGCCCAGCACTGTGCGAAGTGTCGGTGTCCATTGGGTGTCGGCCTGCAGATAGACCGCGCCTGAGTACAGGTACACCTGATCGTCATTGCTATAAGAAGGAAGGTCCGGCTGCGGCGGCAGCGGGTTCTGATCCTCACTCGCGAAGCGGCCGACGCCCAGGTCGTCGTAGCGCATCAGACCACCCAGCGAAACATCATTGCGGACCGATCCCAGCTGCAGTGGGAGCGCATAGCTGACCGCGCCGCCGATTGCGCGGCGATTCTCGAACTGGTCTTCCTGGTCGCCATGCACGGGATCGACGAGGAAATGCGTGAAATCATTGAATAGGTGTAGCTCGTTGTAGATGAAGAATGCGCTCGCCCGCAGTTGTCCCGTGCCGGCCGTTGCCTGGTAATTTGCCGCGAGGCTCGCGCGCTGCGCGCGGCCGCCGTCAGATGGATCGAGTGTTCCGAACCGATCAGGCGCGAGTCCCTCGCTGATCGCGCGCAGTGGTATGTCCGTTGTATTCGTCCACAGCTGGTGATAGTACATGCCGGTCACCGAGTAACCATCGCGCGCGTTTCCGTCGCTGTAGCGCAGCACCAGATTCTCCTTGCGCGCATCATCTGGTGTCACGAACGGACCATCATAGTGCTGCACTTCGCCCGCGGCCAACAGGCGTCCATCGCCGAGCGCTTCAGAGCCTGCGCTAAAGACACGTTGAAACCCGAGCGTTCCGGCAGTCAGCGAGACTTGATCCGCGATTGTGTCCCGATAGCTGACGCGTACCGAGCCCACGGCGCCGAAGTCGCCGACACTGGCGTAGTAAGGTCCCTTCGTGTAGGTGATCTCGTCCGCAAGCTCCGGCATCAGGAAATTGAGATCCGTGTAGCCCTGCCCGTGTGCATGCGTCGGTTCATTGACGGGCATGCCGTCGACAGTGGTGTCGAGGTCCGTACCGTGATCGAGATTGTAGCCGCGCAGCAGGAACTGATTCGCCTTACCCTCACCGCTGTGCAAGGTCACGATCAGGCCGGGCACCGTCTCCAGGGTCTGGCCCGGGCGATATTCGGGCGCGAGCTGCAATTCCTGGTCCGCGACGACTCCTTCGCTGGCCGTCGTGGCGGATCCGAGCAGGGTCAAGCGCTCGGCCGCCACGACAATCTCATCGAGCGCCGCGACCTGCTGAGCGAGGACCGGGGAACATCCTGCGCCGCTCAGCAGTGCGCTCGCGAGCATCCATCGGCGATGTGCGCGCCTATTTCTCGACAATGTCAGTCTGCATCGGCCCAAGCACGCCCAGCAGTGTTTGCTTGTCCTTCGGCGCGACATGGAACTTATCCAGCGCCGCGACCAGATCCGACACCAGGGCATTAAAATCCGCAGTGCTGATGCCTCTGCCGGCGTGGGCTTCCTTCATGCTCAGTCCGGTGTATTTGCACGGGCCGCCGCTCGCCTCGCAGATCTGGTCAACGAGCTTGGATTTGAAGGCCGCCAGGCGCATCGGATCGGCCGCCGTGGCAGCGAAGAACGTGTTGATCCGGGTATCGGCCGCCACACGGCCGACAAAGTCATCGACGACGGCGACAATCGCCGTCTTGCCGCCCAGATTGGTGTAAAGCGAGGCCGCTTGCGCCTGCGCGACCGACAGTGCGCCAACTGCGATCAGCAGCGCGACCCGGGTACCTGTGATTCGCTTGAACATTCGTGTGTCTCCTGAGTTCTAACATTGTTAATGTGATTCGCTCAGGGGATATACGGACCGAGGCATCGTGCGGATGCAACAGCGGGCATCGGATGTACTGCGCGTCGAGAGTCAATGTCTGGAATCCCGCGTACTTTGTGTGCCGGAAGTCGCGCTTGCAACAATTCCATTTCGTCATGTCAAAGATGTTCGTCAGTTGTCGTTGAGACTGTCGCAGCAGTTGCGGGATCATCATTTCTCTCAGCTATTCACAAGAAGCGGCGCTGAAACGAGGCAGATTGCTCGCGCAGTCTCCGAAGCGAGCACTGGTACAGTCTAGTTATATAGGAATATAGGAACCAGTCTACTAATTAGGCACCACAGTCCAGCTGATTGGGAACATCCACAACAACAATAATAGATGGTGCATCGCAACACGACTTACTGGATCTTATCCGCACCGTGCGTTGTGACAAAGGCGGTACGTCCACGAATAGATTTCCTGATTGTCCGCCAATATATTTGCCGCCGTTACTGATGGCATCTAAATCACAGGTTATCGGCGCCTCAAGAGCCAAATAAATTAATGCATAACGAAAACACACCAAGAAATCTTCGGTGAAATTCAGAGGCACTTTATCCGCACTTTTTGCATGTAAATCAAGCGGAGGCCAACATGCCCGTGATAACAGGGGCAGTGGCCGAAGCGCTCATTCGGCCTGTGGACATTCGCAGATGATGCATGTCCCGATATCGTCGCGTTGCTTGATCTGCAGCTTCGCTCCGAGGAGCGACGCGCGGTATTTCATCGTACGCAGCCCGAGTCCCGCCGTCCTCAAATTGGATGCTGTCAGGCCTTCCCCATCGTCTGAGATTTCCAGCCGCACGCTCGCCGGCGCGACGTCGAGCCTGACCTTGATCGAGTTTGCGTGTGCGTGCCTGAGGGCATTCGCGAGCGCCTCCTGTGCGATCCGAAACAAATGATCGGACGCCGCGGGACTCAAGCCTAGCCGCGCCATCCCGATCGACTCAAAATCAAGCGTTGGCCCGGATTCGGTTCTCAGGCGCGCAACCAGATCCCGCAGGCCGGCGATCAGGCCGCCCTGCGCCTCGGTGACCGGCGAGAGCCCGCGTGCGATGCTCCGGCACGACTGCAGCGCGTGCCGCGCGACCTCGAGAGCGTGTTCGAGATCCGTCACTTCGAGGCGCTCGCCGTGGCGCGTGCTGCGCACGAAGGCCGACAGCAGCAGCGAGAGCCCGGTTAGTTCCTGACCCAGACCGTCATGCAAATCATCCCCAAACCGGCGCTGCTCGCGTCCGATCGCGTCGATCAATGCCCTCTCCAACTCCTTACGCTCCGAGACGTCGCGGATCACGCTGACGAACACCGATTGGCCGCCGCTCAAAGTCTCGGCGAGCGACAGCTCGGCGGGAAAACTCGAACCGTCCTTGCGCTGACCGATCGTCGGGTGCGCCATGATCTTCAACGGCAAAGCGGTAGTATCCCGGTCCAGCCGCATCGGGCGCTCAGGATCGTCCGTGAGTATGTCGGGTATGAGCGTACTAATCGCACATCGCGCCATCTCTTTCGCGGTGTAGCCAAAGAGTTGCGGGCACGCCGCATTGAACATGAGGATTGTGCCGGCGGCATCGAGCAGCATGACGCCGTCGGCCGCCGTGTCCACGACGGCACGCAGACGCTCTGTCGCGTCCTTGAGGTCTTCGGTCGCATTTCTAGCATCGGTCACGTCGCGAAGTGTGATCGTCGCACCGATGAGACGGCCGAGGCTGTCGATCACGGGCGAGATGCCGCCAGCGACCGGAACGCGAAGGCCATGTCGGCTGACCAGGTGTTCGTCGGCGCCGAGATTGAGCGTCTCGCGCGACGCGAGGACGCGTCCCACGGCATAATCGTCAGGCTCGCTCCTAAAGGAAGCTAGGTGCAGTACCGCGCTGGACCGCTGCCCCTGTGCGTCCCGGAGTGCCCAACCGGTGAGGCGCTCGGCGGCCGGATTCATGAAACGCACATGGCCCTTCACGTCCGTCGCAATCACTGCGTCCGAGCTGCTATCCAATATGGTCGCGTAGGTTAGCAAACTCTCCTCTAGTTGCCGCTCCATCTTGAAGCGATGGACGGCCATGTCGATCGCGGCGATGAGGTTTCGGATGTGAAAAGGCTTCTGAATGTAGCCCGAGGCCCCGCTCGCCTTGATACGCTGCAGCGTCCCTTGATCGGAGTGCGCGGTCAAATAGACGATCGGTACCGACAACTGCCGCCGAATCAGCTCGGCGGCGCGGATGCCGTCCATCTCGCCTTTGAGGCGCACATCCATCAATATAAGATCTGGGTGCCGGGTGATGGCAGCCTCAATCGCCGCCTCGCCGTTGTCGGTCGAAGCAACGACTTGGCAGCCGGCGCGCTTCAGGCGGTCGGCCATCTCTTCAACGATCAGCGCTTCATCCTCCACAATAAGGATTCGAAGTCCACTGATCGAATCAAGGGTTGGGGACATCGTCGTTAATCTCCATTGTGAGGCACGCTCGCGTGCCATGATCGGTAGACTCAATCGCGAACTCGCCGTTGAGCTGGCGCGCCAGAAGACGCACGATCCGAAGACCCAGCGAGGTCCCGTCGACCGAACCCGGTGCCAGGCCTACTCCGTCGTCGCTGATCTCGAGTACGCATGCACCATGCGCCTTTCGGCTCAAATTCATGCAAATCTGCCCAGCGCGACCCGCGGGAAACGCGTGCTTCAAGGCGTTGGTCATCAATTCGTTTAAGATGAGTCCGCAGGGAACGGCGCGTGCAATGTCGAGACGCACGCTCTGCACGTCGGTCGTCAAGCGGATATGGGCCGAGTCCGGGGCATAGGTTTGCAGAAGCTGCTTACCGAGCTTCATGCTGTATTCACCAAAATCCACGGCCTGCAGGTTCTCGGAGCTGTAAAGCGCCTCGTGCACGAGGGCCATCGCGCGGACCCGATCCTGGCTCTCCTGCAGAATCTTCATCGTCGGCGCGTCGTGCGTGTAAGTCGACTCCAGGTAGAACAGGCTCGAGACCACGGCCAGGTTGTTCTTGACGCGGTGATGGATTTCCTTGAGCAGGACTTCCTTGTCCTGCAGCGATGCCCGCAATTTGAGATCCGTACGCTTGCGATCCGTGATGTCACGAATTGCGCTTAACACCAGAGTTCGTCCTTCGCGCACGAGCGGGCTCAAGCTGATCTCGATCGGGAATTCTCCGCCGTCCTTGCGCAAACCGTAGAGTTCGAGCCCCACGCCCATCGGCCGCACGCGAGGTGCGCCAAAATAGCCGCCACGATGATGCGGATGGAGCTTGCGGAAGCGCTCGGGTATCAGGACCTCGACCAGTTCGTCGCGCAGCTCCTCGCGCGGATGGCCGAACACCCGCTCGGTCTGTGAATTGACGAGCACGATCCGGCCTTCGTCGTTGACGATGACCATCGCATCCGGAGCCGCCTCGACGAGCCCTCGGAACATGTCCTCGGCATGCGCTCGATCCGCGCCATCGCGCACGATGCAAAGCAATAATGCAGCATCATTGGTCGGCATCCAACTGAAGGTGGCAACCGCAGGAAACTCACTGCCGTCCTTGCATCGACCCATGAGCGAGAGTTCCGAGCTCCCCGGAGCCCGCTCAAGGGCCCTCACATGCTCGTCGCACCGAATCATCTGGCGTTGCCGAAGCCGCGTTGGGACGAGTATTTCGAACGGCAGCCCGAACAGTTCGTCGCGCCGGTAACCGTACAGCTCGGAGCTTCGAGCATTTACTTGGTTAATGGTCCAGTCACGGTTGAGGACGAATATCGCGTCCGGCAAGTGCTCGAGGATTTGTGTGTTGTGGTCTGCCGATGTCACAAGATAATGTCCGAATCCGGACACGGTCGAACCACTTGCCAGCTGGCCTCAGCTCGAGGTGATAGCAATTGAGATGTCCAAATGCGTCGTTCTCGGGAGCGCGGCGCTCAGAGCAACAGTTTCTGACGTCGAAAGTACGCGACGTCCCATGGTCGAACTATCGGAACCGCCCTTTGGATTCTGTTACGACCTCACCGGATATCTCACCTTAGCCGGGAGGCAATTTGAGTAATCGAGCGCCTAAGGTGCGCTTCTACCATTGTGACTATCCGGCGGAGCGGCGTCTGCGCGGTGCGTTCATTGCGATTGCCCTCAATGGGGCGGCCCTTGACCTGCTCCGTCTTGACGAACCTGCACCGAACCGGGAATTCCTACCAAGGTCGCAATCTTAATAACGACGAGGTCTGCGCAAGCTGAGCCCTGGACGGCATTGAACGCGTAGAACAACCGGACGGTGTCGTATCCAACCACGCCATTCGCGTCGACGTACGCAATGACGCCTTCGAGCCGAACGGTGCGCGAGTCACCCAGGTTGTTATTCGGACCCTCGATTAAATTGCGGTAGGTGTCCGCTTGAGATGGATCCCAGGGGGGCAAGCCGTATATTCCTTTGACCGGCACTGTACCGACCGGAGTGAAGACAGCCCCATTCCAACCGTCATTTAAGTAGCCGGAGGAAATCTCGGCACACAAGTGGCTGATCTGTCTTGCACCCTTGCTGTCGCGGAGATAACGGCCGCGCATCGAAAATTCAGGCGCACACCCGAGAGCGGCGCGCAGCACGTCAGCGGCGCCCGCGCCCCAGCTGTCATTGACTATAATGGTTTTGTCTATCCAGGGGTTCACGGGGCAGTCCTTCGTTTTTAGTTGATTGCTCGATCGCCTCGCCCCGCAGTGGAGTCGAGTCGCGCCATGGTTACCACGGACACCTGAAAAGCGGCCCACAGAGCCGGATCAGCCGACGGATTCCGGTTCAAGACGGATCGCATGGAAGCGCTCAATGCCGTCACGGGATCCATCGACTCTCGTACCAGGTGTCGATACAACTCTGTCATGAGATTCACGCCAATCTCATCTGGCACCTGCCAAAGAGAGGACACGACCGCGCCGGCTCCGCGAGCCAACGTGTCATACGCAATACCGACCATGCCCTCGTTCAGCACATCCTTGCCAAGCGCCGTATCGCAACCACTGAACACCGCAACACTCGCGGTCAGCGTCAAACCCGCCAAGTCCGCCGCGCGCAGCGCATCCTCGATTGGCTCCCCGCGCTGATCGTAAGCGCTCAGAATGACTGCCGAGAGCTGAGGCATCCGGGCGTCGACCTGTCCGTGCGAGGCAATATGGATATACCGATATCGCGACCAGTCCAGCTGCAACAGCTGCGCGCGCGTCGCCTGCAATCCACTGAATGCATCGACGTCCGCCGCCGGGAATTCGCTTTGGATGGCGCTCGCCTCTCGTGCCGTGCCCGGAATTCTTGCATAGGTTCGACTTGGCAGCAGCGCGCTCGCGGCAGGGCCGTTCGCGTGCGACGGAGTATCCTGCGGCCGCTGCAGATGCAGGCGAGGGTCGGTGAGGTCATAAACCGGATCCGAGACCAGAAGAATCCGGCCCCCCGCAGCTGTCGATTCCGGGCGGCGCGGTCGCGCCAATAGCATCCGGGCGGCCGGCGTCACCGCAATGTCATGCGCCGTAATGATATACGGCGAGTCGGGCCGCGAATCCGTACGTAAAGCCGCGAACGGGACGTAGCTCAGCGCCGCATCGGGAATGAAAAACCACCGCTTGTATGGCGTAACCCATTGATCGATCGGGTGAATGATCGCGGCGGACAACACCGAACCCGTATCGAATCGACGTTCGCGTGGCACGTCCGCGAGCCGCTTCAGTGAATCGTGAAACTCTCGCGCAGCCGTAGTAATCGTTCCCGGGTCCGTCAGACGTACCCAGTGAATTCCCGCAGGGGTAATCGCCCATGAAAAGGCGGACTGCGCCCCCAGCCAGTAGGCAATGATTGCCGAGTCTGCGGGCAGCGGCATCGCGGCGCCGGTTGTCCCGTGGATCGACGTCCGAGCCGCAATTGCGCTGTTGAGAGTATCCACCTCGCGCTGAAGTCCCGCGATCTCGCTCTCGAGTGCCTTTGCTCGAGGGTCTGCGGACCCGGACGCATCAAGACGCCCGTCGAGCGCGAATCGTAAGCCGGCGAGGTCTCCGTACAAACGCTCGCGGCGCGCAAAATCCCCTGCGAGATCGCGCCGAACGGTGGCCGAGTACTGCTGAGCTGCGATGTCGGCGAAAGATCGGGCACGGCCCGTATCCGCGCTTCGAAACGCGGCCGCGGCAATGCGAGCTGCCTCGCGCGTCTCGCCGGCCTTCACTGCGCCGTCGAATCTCTCCCACAGCAAGTCCAGCTTCAAATCGTACGCTGCCCGGAGCGGCAGCTGAAGTTGCGCACGGAATTCGGGATTGGCCGTCTGGGTCCGAATCGCGTCGGATTTGTCGAGTGCCTTGTCGACTGAAACCAGGGCCGCGGATTGATCACCTACGAGTCGCAGATCGCGCGCGCGCTCGAGGTCGGCGGTAAATCCATTGGTCACGCTTGCAACCCTCTCGAAAACTGGGGCCGCGATCGCGAGGTCGCGTAGCGCCGCATCGATCATGCGGGCTTGTCGCTCGATCACCGCGCGCTCTAGGCGCGCCTGCGCGCTGATCAGAGGATCGGCCACGGGGTCGAGACTGATCAGCGCATTGAGAATTTCCAACGCTTCCGTGGGCTTGCCGTCGAGTGCCGTGTGGAGTGCGAGCTGAATGCGGCCGAGCGCGAAGGACGTCGGCACCGTTGCGAGCGCAAGTGCCTCGCGGTCGAACTCGATTGCACGACGATAATCACCGAGGTCGGCGAATACCGTTGCCAGCGATCGCAGTGTCACCGTGCGACCTCGACGATCGAAAGCGGCGGTCCGAATTTCGAGTGAGCGCTCGAGGAACTCGCGGGCTTGGTCGCGGTCGCCCAGCGCGTAGTAGGTGACGCCAATGCCATAGAGACTCTGCGCCTGCTGGCGCCGGTTCTGATAGCGCATAGCCAGCTCGAGCGAGCGGTCATGCAGACGCAATGAGTCATCGAAGTGGCCGAGCGCATAGTTGATCAGAGCGGTGTTGTTGAGCGTTGGCAGGTAGAGCTGCGGATAGGGCTCTTGTCTCATGTCCTTGAGCGCCCGATTGAATGAGCCGAGCGCTTCCGGAAGATGTCCGATTCCCCAGTAGCAGAGTCCCTGGTTCTGCAAAGCGAGCGCCTGCCGTGGTGTCTCGCCCAAATTGGCGAACATGCGGCTCGCCGAGAGCGCGACAGGGATGCATTCGCGATATCGCCCTTCATAATAAAAGGTCAATCCAATATTGTTGATCTGCAATGCCGCGTCGTACCACTCCCGGCGCCGGCGATGAAAGGAGAACAGCCGATAGAGCGTGCGGCGCGCTTTTTCGAGGAGTTCCGACGGATCGGCCGTGGTCCCGGCCGCCGCGGCTTGCGGCGCTGAATTCGCCATTTCGACCCATGCCGCGGCGCCGAGCGCTTCGGCGCGCGCCCTGCGGTAAAGGTCGCGATGTTCGAACAGGTCCTCGGCAGCGCTCGCCCACCCGGCGCTTTCCCGCCAATTCTGCAGATCGAAGTACCAAACGCCCGCAAGCGCGAGCGCGGCGTCCGCGCGTAGCGCCACATCGGCCGGATCGTCGAGCAGCGCCTCCGCCGCACGGTACTCTTTGGCTGCGCGCAGATACGCATCACGTGCCGTTTGAGTCGCAGACGTCAGACGCCCGCGGCTGATCTGCTGGGCAATAAAATAATCCGCATCCGCAGCCGCAAGCGAGTGCAACGCACGGACGCAGGCCGGATTTTGCGACAGTGGTGCAAGATCAAAGATAAGGATCTCGACCGTCCCAGTGACCGCTTCGTGCTCCTTGCCGGTCACGCGTACAGTGAGTGAGGGAGAATCGCTCGGTGAAATGATGATCCGCCGGGTACCTGTGCGGCGCTCCGGGTGATCTGCTTGCGCCAGCACATGACCTGCCCCATCTTGGACCTCCGCGATCGCATCGTTTCCCTGCTCGCGAGCCTCGATAAGCCACTCATGCCCAGACGCAACGGCGACAGTCGCCTGCGCAGGGTCCGTTCCTAGCGTCGCGAGCCGCTGCCGAAGATAGGGTTTTGCAGTGTCGAGGGCGGCGGAACATGAAGTCGACGGTGCGGGTGTCGCGCCGAGCCCCACTGTCGATGTCAGTTGGAGTAGCGCGACCATGAGGGCGCGAGCGACGCGGAAGGATGAACGCACGCGACGATCTCGTTGGGTGCCCCATAGGTCGCGGTATATACTGATCAAATGCAAGCCCGTGACGCACAGAAGGACACGATCCCGCACCCGGTCGCCGAACGTCCTGGCATCGAAGGTTCTGTCATGGACCCGGTCGCGCATCTGGCGACAGTTTATCGTGATTATCCGGGACTGCGAGCATTGATCATGCGGCGTGTTCATGACCCGCAACTAGCGGCGGATATTCTGCAGGACGCGGCGGTAACTACGCTTGAGAAACTGCGCGCGGGCGAGATTGCGCAGCCGGGCAGCATCGGCGGATACCTCTATCGGGTGGCGCTCAATCACTTGCGCAATTACCGGCGCAAGGATCGGTCAGCGATATCGAGCTCTGCAGACCTGGAGTCGGTTCCGGACGGTACTGAATGCCCCGATATCGCGGAGATCGACCGCGCACGGTGGGCTCACGCCGCCAGGCAGATGTTGGACGATTTGCCCACGGCACGAGACCGCGACGTGCTGATTCGATTCTATTTAAATGACGAGAGCAAGGAAGACATCTGCGCGGCCCTCGGGCTCAGCGATGAACATTTCAATCGGGTGATCTTTCGGGCGCGAAACCGCTTTCGCGCGCTCCTTGAACGCCGCGGCTATACGAAACTGGACGTGCTGTCATTAGCCGCCTGCGGACTGTGCGCCGGCGCAGTCTGTTCGGTACTCGCCTCCGGGGGGCGAGTCGCGATATGACGCGCGCGGCAAGCAATTCGGAGTTGGTGCAAAATTATATCGTGGGTCGTTTGTCCGACACCGAACGTCGCGCATTCGAAAATCAACTGTTGAGTGACGTCAGCCTGGTTCGAGACCTAGAGCAATCTCTTCGCCTGCGCGAAGGGCTCGAGATCCTTCGTGAACGCAAAGAACTCGTGGGACTGGAGCGCCACCGACGACGAACCTTGTTTACGGGTGTCGTTCGCGCCGCTGCGGCAGCAGTGGCGGTTATCGCCCTGTGCGTGGGGCTGTACTACGTTCGCCAATCGCCCGCGGTGGTCGCGGCGTCGGTTGCGGCGCTTCCTCTGAGCGCCAATAAGCCTCTCGTTGTGGTTGAGCGTTACTCATTCGCCACAGTGCGTGAGGCGACCCAAACGCCCGTTCTCGACTTGCCAAGTGGCGGCGCGCTCGAGCTTCGTGCTCTGACGTCAGCCACCGGCGGCGGTCGAACCTTCCGCGCCACCCTCGAGGAGATCCGGGGCGAAGAACCCTTCCGGCTCGGCGCGGCCGAGCACCTCGCTCCGGACGCCGACGGGTTCGTCGCCATCTATGCCGACACATCACATTTGCAACCGGGGGACTATTCGCTCATCGTTCAGTCGGACGTCGAGGACAAAACAAGCGCAGAGCGATTCGCATTCAGGCTGAAACGACCGGCCGGAGCTACTCCCGAGGGACATTGACGGGGTCCGGGATCCGCCTTCCGGCTCTTTGCGCTACATCGAGCGACGCGGAAGCGTGTGAACTCGAAGATGGCGCTCGAGTTCGACGATCGCTACGCCGGGAATTGCCCGCAGCGCCTCAACACGGTTCACCTCGATGGAGCCCGTCAAGACGCCGACGCCCGCCAAGGTGGTATCGCCTAGAAATCCGAGCGCGCGGCAGGCGCCCGCCACGTCCTCGAGCCGCTCGAGGGCGTCGTCGTCGACCGCAATGGCTATTCGGATTCGATTCATTGCCACGTGGCTGGGTCCGATGAGTTCTGTCTGCCAGTGCACGACGGGGATACTACGGTCAGGGCGCCTGAATCAATCCGGCACCGACGTCGCGAGCCGGAAGCGCGAGCGAATGCGCGCCCCGGATCAACAGCGAGAGCAAGTTAGTGCCGCGAGCCGACGGATTGGCCTCCGCAAACAATGCAGCGATCCCAACCGCGTAGGGAGTTGCCATACTCGTGCCGCTGTTGGTTCGATACAGCGCGGGCCGAGGCCAAGACGAGCGAATGGCAACGCCGGGCGCCGCAACGTTGACCTCTCCTCCATGCGCATTAATACCACCGCAAGAAAAAGGCGCAATCCTTAAGTACGCGTCGATCGCGGCGACGGACAGGATCGATGGACAGTTTGCGGGATGATCAACCGGAGCGATCTGATCGGGGCGAAGACTGTCATTGCCGGCTGCGGCCATAATCAATGTACCGGCCGCCAGAGCTCGCTGCGCAATCTGCTCGTACAGTGGCGAGTAGGGCTCGCCCGGAGCGACGGGCGTGCCGACCGATAGCGAGACGACAGCGCAGCCGCCGCGCACCGCCCAATCGATGCCTGCCATGATGCTTCCGTCTGTACCCCTGCCATCGTCGCCAATGACCTTGCCGACGTAGAGTTCGGCACCACTGGCGATGCCATAACGCGGCGGATGCGCGGGTGACGTCGGGCCGCAAGCCACGCCGGCGCAATAAGTGCCATGGCCGTTACCGTCGTCAATCGGCGCGCCTGGCACAAAGGACTGCGACACGATCGCTCTCTGAGCAAAGTCCGGGTGCTGCAGATCAATACCTGTGTCGAGGATCGCGACCCGTACCCCGCGACCAGAGAACCGAGATGCGGTGACACGAGTCATTTGCAATCCCCAGGTGTCCTGCGCTTCGCTGAGCAGTTGCGGTGCCGCTGCCGCACCAAACCACCCATGGACTGCCTGCGACGATCCCGTATCGCTCGCGTACTGAATTGCGTCGACGAATCGCTCCGGCTCGATCGAGATGAGGCCACTGCCCGTTTGCCGACCGAGCGCAGCCAGCTGATCCGGGTCGGCATGAACGAGCGCAGCGCCCAAGCGGTGGTAGACCCTGCCCTCCCCCAGCGCAACTGGCCCGAGTGTCGTTGCGCCCTCGCTGTCGGACGACACGTCGACACGAAGTCCGGCAGCTTTCTGCAACGCATGGGCACCGCGTCGGCCCACCCCATCGCGCAGCAAGATGATGTGCCGCCCAGTGTGTGGCGGGCGGCCGAACTGGCGACGCGCGTTTCCTGGCATGCCGCCGCCAACGGCTTGTCCTGTAGGATCCCGCTGCGCAATATCGCGCTCGACCATTGATCAATTCCTCCCTCCAAGAACGGGATTGGCAAGTCATCGCACCGAATATCTGTCCCCAGCCGATCGACAGTCTCAGCCGGCAGGCCGCCCGCCCTGCTTCACGATCGACGCGGTGAGACTCTTGCGGTCGTCGCGACAGATATCATATGCGGCGGTTATCTTTACGGAAACTGCGTGTGGTGACGTTGCTAACGGACTAGATAGAAACGTCACCGCCGCCGCGCTGGCGCAGTGGCTTCAAGCACTGGCCATTGTGCGAAGTGCGCGACTGCCATTGATCCGTCAAGCCATTGGCACGCCAACGATGGCGAGCCAGCACGAGTCCATCAAACGCACTCACAATTGAGATAGTTCTTCTCCTCGTAACAGGAACCTTCATGACGGCAGCGAACCGCATGGAATTGCGATATATGTTCGAGGAGGGAGAACATGATCAGGAAGCCATCAAGAATCGCTCCGGCAGTTGCAACGGTTCGATCGCGAGATCCTTTCCTCGAGTCGTCCTGTCTCATACCTGCTATATCGCGGATTGCGCTAATCGCACTTATTGGCGGTGTCGCACTGTATGAGCCCGCGTATAGCCAAACAACAAACGAAGGCGCGGCCCCCCCTCCCGCCAATAGCGTGAAGCTCGAGGACCTGCCAAAGGAGGATGGGACTTTTTTCCCATTGAGCTTGCGGCATGCATTGAAATCCCCGTTACCTCGGCGCGTGTTCAGAGACACCGAGGTTCCCCCAGTCCTCGATGAGCTTTCGTTTTACAGCGGCGCAAGCGGCACGATCGCGGAATTCCAGCCCTCGGGGCCGACGACAACATCTAGCAACGCGTTCTTTCAAGCCCTCGGTTCGAACGGTCGATCGTGTTTTACGTGCCACCAACCCGCTGACGGCATGAGTATCAGCATCAAACACATCAACGATGTGTTTCGAATCACCGGTGGGCATGATCCGCTATTCGCGCTCCCGGATGGCCCAACCTGTCCAAATAACGTGCCCGCGTCCGAGACGTCGGGCGCGTTGGTGGGCGGAGCAGTCAGTACCGGTACCGGCACGCTCGCGGATGCGTTCAAGACCTTGCTCAAACGGGGCCTAATCCGGGTTTTCAACCCCGTACCGGTAGGTGCCGACTATACCATCGAGGTGGTTTCGGATCCTTACGGCTGCGCAATCGTCAACGAGACCGACTCAAACGGCGTTGCACGGCAGCTCGTTTCTGTGTATCGACGGCCTCGAATCTCGGCGAGCATGCTGTTTGCAGTATCCGCCGCGCCCCCACCCGCGACTCCGCCAGCCACTCCAGAAACGGGTAATGGAAGCGGAAATATCATGTGGGACGGTCGTGAGCCATTTCTGGAACACCAGGTAATTGACGCCACGGAGATTCACGGCGCTACAAATACCGCCCCGACTGCCGCGCAGCAGACGCAGATCGTTAACTTCGAAACAGGAATATTCAGTGCGATGACCCGCACGCGTGGCGCCGGCGAGCTGACTGCACGGTATGCCCTGGGTGGGCCGGTCGTCTTGGCCAGCGAGACCGTCGGTCAGAGAAGCTCGACGCCCTTTACCCTCTTCACAACCTGGCAGCGTCTGCCAAAGAATTTCGATCGCGCCGCATTTCGCGAATCGGTCGCGCGCGGCGAAGCGCTATTCAATGGCACCGCGCCCAATGGCAACGCCACGTTCGCGATCTCGAATGATTCGGGAATTAATAAGCCGGGTCAGCCTCCCATCACAACTGGCCATTGCGCGACTTGCCACAGCCAACACTTTGACGGCGCCGACTCGTTCCCGAGCGCACAACAGGACCAAGGTATTGGTGGTGATTCAGCCAACTTGGGCGGCCCTGCACCATCCCCGTTTCTCCCAATCTTCAAGGTAACTTGCAAAACGGGATCGAGCACGGACTTTCATGGCACCAGCGTCCTCACGAACGATCCTGGAAAAGCGCTGATTAGTGGGAAGTGCGCGGACGTCTCGAAGTTTACGGTACCGCAGCTGCGAGCCTTAGCACCGCGCGCGCCTTACTTTAGCGATGGGTCCGCAGCAACCTTGCTTGATGTTGTTAAGTTCTATGACAAGCGTTTTGCGATTGGACTGAGTCCAGAGGACAAGAACGATCTAGCTAATTTTTTGAGCTCCTTGTGAGCATAGAGTCCAATGCGAAGATCTTATGACTTGGATAGACACGGCCTATGAGGATACGCTTGCCTATACTGTGAACTCTCTTAGTTGATATCCATTTCACGTTAGTCGACGTGACATTGTCCCAAAGTTGCGCAGCTCGAGGCTATCGCCGTGCAAATGAAGTGGACGGCCGTCGATGCCTTGTTGATGAACTGCGGGCGGTGGCGTGGATCTCACTGGTACCGATATTCTCGGCCGTGGGAGCGGCATGCTGGAGGGTATTCAACGCCAGCCTCGTGGCAATGTCTTCGCTTTTCGCGGCACTTGGAGCAAAATCGGGCGCAAGCATCGCGTCATCGGCGCAGATGCCGCTCCGGATCCCGCTCAATAAGGAGAAAAAAAATGTACGTATTGAGCATCAATGGTGAAAAGCATTCGGTGGACGTTCCGGCCGACATGCCCCTGCTCTGGGTTTTACGCGACGTGATCGGGCTCATGGGCACAAAGTTCGGATGCGGCATCGCCCAGTGCGGGGCATGCACGGTCCACCTGGACGGCCGGGCCGTCCGTTCCTGTGTGCTGCCGGTAGGCACGGTCGGCGCCCAGTCGGTTACCACCATCGAGGGCGTAGGCGCGACGCCGAACGGGAAAAAAGTGCAGAACGCGTGGCTCGACGTGGACGTCGTGCAATGCGGATATTGTCAATCCGGCCAGATCATGTCGGCCGCCGCCCTGCTCGCGCAGATCGAGAATCCCACCGACGACGACATCAACGCGGCCATGTCCGGCAACATTTGCCGCTGCGCGACGTACGTGCGCATCCGCGCCGCCATCAAGCAGGCGGCCTCCGGCAAAGCGGACGTGCTGCAAACAATTCCCGCGGGTGCCACGTGAAAGCCCCGGCCGTCGATCTCCAACGGCGCCGCGCGATCAAGTTCGGCGGATTGTCGCTCGCGTTCGTCTGGCTCGGAGCCGGAGGCAGGGCGCGAGCGTTCATCAACGCGCGTCCCCAGTCCGGCGATGCCGCTGCGGCGAGCGCCGACGGCAATCCCGGATTCGCGCCCAATGCTTTCATTCGCGTCGACGCCGAAGGTCCGGTGCGCTTGGTGATGCCCAACGTCGAAATGGGGCAAGGCATATACACAGGTGCCTGCGCCATGTTGGCGGAGGAGCTCGGTGTCGGCATGGATCAAATCAAAGTCGAGCACGCACCACCCAACGAAGCACTCTATGGGATTCCCCTGCTGGGCGAGCAAGCCACAGGCGGCTCGACCAGCACCCGAGATCAGTGGGCAGTACTACGCGAGGCGGGTGCCGTCGCGCGCACCATGCTCGTCACCGCTGCCGCGAACCGCTGGCGGGTCGACCCCGCGAGCTGCACGGTCGAGCGCGGCGTCGTGGCCCACACCGCGAGCGGACGCAAGCTCGCGTACGGTGCGCTGGCGAAGGCGGCAGGTACGCTACCGATACCGCCGAAGGTCGCACTCAAGGACCCGGCGGCGTTCACGCTGATCGGTAAGCCTCTGCGGCGGATCGATTCCCCCGATAAGGTCGTGGGTGCGACACAGTTCGGTATCGATGCGAAGGTGCCGGGCATGAAGATCGCGACTGTCAAAGCATGCCCCACACGAGGCGGCAAATTGGTCTCGGTCGACGACGCGCGCGCGCGCGCCGTGCCGGGATTCGTCGAGGTCGTCAAGATCGGTAATGCGGTCGCGGTCGTCGGGGATCACTTCTGGGCAGCCAAGCAGGGCCTCGATGCGCTCGGCATCCAGTGGGACCTGGGAGAGAATGCGCAGCTCACCACGGCCATGCTCACCGAGGCGCTGGCCGAGCGCTCGCGTAACGGCGACACCATCCTCGGCCGGCAACAGGGCAAGAAGCCGGACGAGGGCAAGACCGTTGAAGCGCTGTATCAGCTCCCGCTGCTCGCGCATGCGCCCATGGAGCCGCTCAATACCACCGTGCACGTCACACCCGACCGATGCGAGATCTGGGTGGGCACTCAGGTTCCGGCGCGATGCGTCGGCGTCGCGGCCAAGATTACCGGATTGCCCGAGAGCAAGATCATTGTCCACAACCACTATATCGGCGGCGGGTTTGGTCGCAGGTTGGAGACCGACTCGGTCGAGCAGGCCGTCCTTTTGGCGAAGCAGGTCAAGTACCCGCTCAAGGTGATCTGGACGCGCGAGGAAGACATCCGCCACGATCTGGTAAGGCCGATGTACTACGACCGAATCTCCGCCCTCCTCGCCAAGGACGGCCGACCGTTATGGTACAGCGATCACATCACGAGCGGCACAGTACTCGCCCGTTGGCTACCCGAAGGGATGAGTAAGATTGGCCTGGATGACGATATAATCGATTGCGCGGCCGAGACTCCGTACGCCATCCCCAATTGTCACGTCGATTGGGTCCGGCACGACATGCCGCGCGGCCTTCATATCGGATGGTGGCGGGGCGTCGGTCCGACGCACAACCTTTTCGTGATCGAGAGCTTCATGGATGAGCTCGCGCACGCGGCCGGCAAGGACCCCGTCGAGTATCGGCGCTCCTTGCTCGCGAACGACTCCCGCGCGCTGGCGGTTCTGAATCTCGCGGCCGAGAAGATCGGCTGGGGACAAGGCTCGCTGCCGCCACGGGTGGGGCGCGGCGTGGCGTTGGGCTCACCCTTCGGCAGCCATATATGCCTGATCGTGGAAACGCAGGTCACGCCGCAGGGAGAGGTGCGACTGCGCCGCGCCATCGTCGCGGTCGATTGCGGCATCGCCATCAACCCGAGTTCCGTCGAGGCGCAGATGCAGGGCGGGGTGTTGTTCGGCTTGAGCGCCGCGCTCTACAGCGCCATCACCCTGAAGAACGGTGCCGTGGAGCAGAGCAACTTTCATGACTACAGGAACCTGCGCATGAACGAGGTGCCCACCATGGAGGTGTATCGGGTCGAGAGCAAAGAGGCGCCGGGGGGCGCCGGCGAAGTGGGCACCTCGATCGCCGCGCCCGCTCTCGGCAATGCCATCTTCGCGGCCACCGGCGTGCGCTTGCGCTCTCTGCCCATAGACCGCAGCCAGTTGGTCGAAAATGCCGATGCCCTCAGATCCGAGGTCGCGGACTCGGGGCACGGCCGCCATCAAGGCCCGGTGAATGTATGAAGCGCCTGGTGATAATCGTCGCCGTGTTGATCGTGATCGGCGCGATCGCCGTGCCCATCTTGAACCGCACCGATCCTGCCGCCGGAACGGCCCCGGCGATCGCCGGGGCGCCGGCCGATGCGAATATCGTGGCGCGCGGCGAGTACCTTACCAAGGCAGCCGACTGCACCGCCTGTCACACGGTGCCGGGTGCCGGCAAGCCCTTTGCCGGCGGTGTCGCCTTCCGCCTGCCCTTCGGCACGATCTACTCCAGCAACATCACGCCCGACGCGAAAACCGGAATCGGCGCCTACAGCGACGAGGAGTTCGTGCGCGCCGTGCGCGAGGGCGTGCGCAGGGATGGCCGACACTTGTACCCCGCGTTTCCCTATACCTCGTACACGCAGCTGAGCCGCAGCGACGTGCTCGCGATCAAGGTCTACCTCTCAACGCTTCCCGCGATCTCAGAGCCCAACCGGGCCAATGAGCTGAGTTTCCCGTTCAATCAGCGCTGGGCGATGGTCTTTTGGAACGCGGCCTTTTTCAAGAGCCAACGCTTCGCGGCGGATCCTGCGAAGCCGGCGCAGTGGAATAGCGGCAAATATCTTGCCACCGCGCTCAGCCATTGCGCCGAATGTCACACGCCGCGCAACTTCGGTTTCGGGATGGAGCGTGGCCGTGAGCTCGCCGGCGAGGAGCTCCAAGGCTGGCGCGCCTACAATATCACTTCCGACGTCAAACATGGGATCGGCTCCTGGTCGGACTCGGATATCGCCACGTATCTCACCACGGGTTATGCCCCCAGGCGCGCCACGGCCTCGGGCCCCATGGGCGAAGCGGTCGCACACAGCCTTCAATTCCTCAAGGCGGACGACGCAGCCGCGCTGGTCAGCTTCTTGCGAACAGTACCCGCGCACCAAGGGAAATATCCCATCGAAGTCGATGCGCAACCGCCGGCGCTCGCCGCGTCGAATGGTGTTTTGCCTGCGCCCGATGAGCTTCGTGCCGAGTCGCAGGGCCTCAAATTGTTCGAGGGAGCCTGCGCGAGTTGCCACCAATGGACCGGTCAAGGCCGGCAAAGCCCGTATGCGTCCCTCGCAGGCACTCGCGGCGTCAACGATATCCGTGCGATCAATGTGACTCAGATCATCCTGCGGGGCGTCAAGATGCGGGTGAACGACACGGATGTCTACATGCCCGCGTTCGGCGATGCCTATTCAGACGTGGAAGTAGCCGCGCTCGCCAATTACGTGGTGGCGCATTTCGGAGGAAAGCAGGGAACGGTCACGCCGACCGACGTCGCGAAGCGGCGCATGCTCTGATCGTTCGCCTTGCATCCCTTCCGCCGCTGAAGCGAAGCGGCTCACGCGCAATACTCAGGCGGGCTCCGGGCGCGGCTGGCGCCAGTAAACACCGAGCAGCCGAAAACTAAAGCAGTCCTTATCGTCGAAGGTTGGTCGGCATATGATCTTCGGAATCGCCCCATGACATTTAGGGAAGGCAGTATGAAAAAGCTGGGTTTTCTGGGACTCGCGTTTTTTCTGGCACTTCCGATTTATGCTGAGGTAAGGGCACAAGCGCCTCAAGCGTCGAAGGATGGATTCTACTTTCCGGGGACGGTCGGTCAGACAGAAACCGATGAATATACGCGCTATGAATTATTGGCGCCGGAGACAGCCAGCTTCAAGATTTTCTATGAGGTGGCCGCGACGACTGCGGCGGCGAAGTTCTTTTATAACCCCATTCGCAAGGGTAGTTCCGCAAGCGATGAGGGCGTCTATGACGCGATGCTCGGAACGGCGCTGCACTTCGAGGTGGTGAGCGGCGCGGAAGCGCGCAACGATGCGTTGATGCCTGATGCCGATTTGGCAACCAACTACATCAAAGTAACGCTGGCGCGGCCTGTTCCGGAACATGGCCAGGGTCGCGTGCTAATCGTCAAGACCTACAAGGATGCGAACAGCTACTACTTGGATGGGAAGACGCTCGTGTTCAATCGGCCACTGGGTGTCAAGCGCAACAAAGTGGTGCTGCCGGCCGGGTATGAGGTAGTGGGGTTGACGGTGCCATCGCAGATTCTGACGGAGAAAGATGGACGGATTGCGATCAGCTTTCTCCATCCGGGAGAGGGCGAAGCTCCGCTGGTGCTCCGGGCAATCAAGGATGCACAGCTGGGAACGGCGGCACTGCCTAACGTTTTGACGACGCAACGAAGCTGGGAGTCGCCGTTTGTGGGAGAGACGGAGCAGGACCGGCTGTCGGAGCGCGCTCATCAGGACCGGGACATCGTGTACTTCTTGCAGCAACCCGAGACGCACGCGTTCAGCCTGTATCACGACTACACCGAATCGCGAGTGGGTGTGAACGGCTATGCGAATGTGGTTCGCGAAGGCAGCGTTGCGAGTCACCCTTCGGCAAGCATTCTGGATACGGGGGAGCAATTGAAGGCGTTGGAAATGAGCGGCGCGGAAATGATGGCATCAAAGATCAATGTGGGCGAAGCGGTGGCGCCAACGGCCCGGGTGGTGGTGATTCCGTTCGCCGCGCTTAAGACGGGCCAGACCTTACGGCTGCGCATTGCGGAAACGTACACAGCGCCGTTGAGCTACAAACTCGACAACGAGGAACTCGTGTTCGATCGCAGCCTGGGAAGGCCGCGAAATGCGGTGGTCTTGCCGTCGGGGTGGTACTGCACGTTCAGCGCGGTGCCAGCGACGTTGAGTCAACTACCGGATGGAAGGGTGCGGTTGGACTACTGGGATGATCGGCCGGAGGCGGTGGACGTGCTGATTAAGGCGAAGCGGCGCGTGGGCGGGGATGAGGTGCCGCAGTGATTTTCCCTGAACTCTGCCTGCGGTGCAGCATACATTGGTGTCCACCGGAGCTACCGATTTATACGCTCGCGGTTCGATATAGGCTCTTAAAGAAATCTATGCCGATCATCCGAGAATACTGCCGCCCGCTACGCAACGCGTATGCACGTGACGCTGCCGAACACTCGATCAGACATTGACGTCGCACTGCTATGTGATTTCTCTGCACTTACCGCTTGTATATTAGCGTCTTCCGATGGCCGTCCGGACATGTTTTGGCCCGTCCGCAAGATTCTTGTAAAAACCTGCCACAGTGGCAATAGACCCGCGATAAGTCATTGAATTACTTTACTCGATGTAATCTGAAAAGTAGTGCGCAGGAGCATGGGGATGTTGATCGTGAGCTCGTCTTCTGATGGACACATCGACTAGGTGTGGCAGGTTTTTACGAGAATCTTGCGTCGGATCCTATAATGGTCGAGGAAAATGGGTCCACAACGCCAACCCTCAGGCGCAGCGAATGACCGCCGATGAGATTCGCCGTAGCGTGGAAGCTCGCGAGTACGCGCGCCACTCCAACGCGATGGAAGGCTTGTACGAGACGCCTGAAGAGTCAGCGTTGCTCGATGCCGTGGCGCGGGGAAAATCGACGGCGAGGAATATCGCCGTCGCGTGTTCGCCTGGATCGAACAAGAGAAGCGCGCACGTCACGCGACAGCGTAACCGCACGCGCCGCTCATGAAGAATCCGTACCTTCAAGACGACAATGCAACCTTAAAAAACAAACTCGGGATTGCGCACGATCCCGAGTTTGTATCTTGCTCGGCCGCGCCCGGCACGCACATTCTGCGCGATGATCGGATATTGTTGCGCGATCACAGCGAAGGAGCTCCGCATGGCGGTAACCGTTAAGCCCATTACCCGTGAAGTGATCGGTTCCGACACCACGCCGTCGCATTGCGAACCCGTGCCCCTGCTCGGTCTGAACGTGATCGACAGCGCGATGTTTTTGCCGCGAGTTCCGAACAATGCGTCTAATTTCGTTTATCAGTTGTCGACGACCGGCCGCATGGGGGCGTTCGCGGTCACGGCCGGCAACGTCACTCGGGCCTGGGTTCTTCTGTTGCCCGCAAACGGCATTCCCGATCGGGTCATGATCGGCATTCTCCCATCAATCGGGCAAGCGGCGGATTACTACGCCGGGCTCGGCGCTGCCGATCCGCTTTCACCACCGTTGATTCGCGACTACATGGCGTTGATCGCCGGGCGGGACCCTTATTCCGGCGACATGCGCGACGGCAAGGTCCAGGCGTGTTACGGCTCCCAGATACTCACGAGCAGCAGGCCCATGGCCTTGTTGGTTCCCATACGTGCGTTGAGAGATGGCGGCCGACCCGATCCCGAACTCGGTCCGTTCGTGGGCGACGGGCAGGTCATCGCCGATGCCATCAGCGGAATCGCCGAAGCCACGGGCGGTGCATTCCGCGCCGGTGCCATGGAGGTCTTCACTCATAGCAACGGCATCGGCTCGCTGATCAGCTTTCTTCAAGCCGTTTCCGGCCGCTTCACAATTCGGAACGCCATTACCCTCGACCCCGCCGGCGCACGTTCGGTTGATAGCGGCCTCGCCGCGAACCTGTGGCAACATCTCAGCGGTCAGACGGGCGGCATCGTCAATGGTCGGCCGGCCGGGAATTTCGAATATTGGCCTTTCGAGCGCTGGAAAAATGAGCCGCAGCGCGAGCATGTTATGCGTAGTTTCCACGGAGACTTGTTCGACTATCTGCACAACTATGCGTTTCCGCGCTATCTTCTGCGGCTGTCGCTGCAGATCACGAGGGACTGATCGAGGGTAGAGGCGAGCGGTACAGGCACCGATGATGTGCGCCGGCGTCCTAGCACGCCATCTGCGGCCGCAGATGCAGCGGCATAGCGAGGACTTACGGGGTACTGGTCCGTCAGCTATCGTTTGGCAAAAGGCTAATAGAACCAATACCTGCCTATCTCGATTTATCATATTGACCGGATAACTACGACGATTACTTTATTCCACGCCGCTCTGAACAGCGGCGGCCGACGTGATGGCACTCCGGCTGCGAGCCCAATTCAGATGCTCTCGGGGGCAACTGGCGTCCAGCGCATCTCGCGGCGCAAGCGCCGGACCTCCGCCGTCTCGGCGCCGTAGTCCATCGGCTCTGCCGACGGCAAGCCGGTCACCAGCGGCCTCAACGACAGCATATTCAGGATTCCGAACCTCCCCTTATTGCTCGCCATTTGGACGCCCACATACACGCCACACTCCCGACAGATTAAAAAATCCGCCGTCCGTCCGCCAAAACGATAGCGCTGCACCCGATCGGGATTGTTGCTTCGAAACTCCAGCGCCCCCGCAGGGTCTGAGGTCATCAGCGCCCCGTGGCTTCGGCAGAACGAGCACTGGCATGCCCGCAACGACCATGCCGACGGCTCGATCGCGGTTCGATAACGCGCGGTCAGCGCTCCACAGTGGCAGCGGGCCAGATATTCAATGGTATTCAAGTTCACTTGCGTATTCTTAGATCTATTGAGCGCATATTCTGCTGTCGACATCAGTATTCTTTGTCGTTTATTTCGGCATTGATGTCGCGAGACGGGATTTACCAAATGTACACGCGCACTATTGATAAGAATACTACTCGCGACATTCACTATTGAAATATTTACTGAAATTCTGAGGGCAACGGTGGGTCGATCGAGGTGGATGAAGCTGAAGAAAAGTCAGTAAACTCAATATGTTAGGATATTGGTTCCTAAATCACCGTTGGTGACAGAGAAATGTGATATCGACACCTGCGGTGCGGCTTTGCACAGGCCGCGGCCGATCATTTGTTGGTAGCGAAAGTTCGCGTTTCGGTCATAGATTGCGTCGGCGAGCGGAAGACATGCAATTCATCCAGTCGGTGAGTGCCGACGGGAGGCCGGGAATGTAGAGACAGCGGTCCGTTCACCCGTAAAGACCACCCTAGTTTTGTAGGTTATAGCTGACGGAAACTTGCGCGTTCCCGCGATAGCGGAACCCTGCGGCGTTCGATAGCTTGCTCATAACAACCAAACTGAAGGGGAATATCATGAATTTTCGGCTTTTCACCGCAATAGGCCTTGTTGTATTCGCCATTCTTTCTGGGTGCAACAATGCAAAATCGCCCAACACGGTCGCGAATGACGTCGAGGCGGCTCAACAAGCGGCCAATAAAAAAGTGGCAGACGCCCGAGTTGAAGCAGCTAAGGACGACGCTAAGGCCACCGATAACGTGAACGATAAGAGTCACGACCTTAACAACGCCGAAGCCACGGGTGCCTACGATGTCGCAATGGCAAAGGCTGAGGGCGGCCATGAGGTCGCTCTAGCAAAGTGCAAGGCGATGAGTGGGGACGCGCAATCCAAGTGCAAGGACGTGGCGGACGCAGATTATGCTGCTGCCAAAGCCAATTTCAAGGCCACAGAAGTCGCGACCACGCATTAGCCTAAAAAAATGAACCGGCAGACCAATGCCGGCTCATTTGGAGTAATTCTGACATCGGTGCTCTTGACGGCCTTTGTCGACTTCAGGAGTACGGGGAGTTTACCCAAACGTGCTATCTGGTACGTAGACCCCCAACATCGTTCCACGTCCCGACAGCGCGCCAATTGCCTACCTTATCTGATGGAGTTGTCCTACGCGCGCGTCAGGCGTCAAGCGTCATACTCCTACTTTGGCGCCCATTGCCGCAGTCCCGCGTCCACCGCGCTGTGCCGCTTAGCAAAACCTCGGCGCATGCGTCGATTGCGGCTAGAGCATGAAAAGCGGTATTTGTCTAATCAGGAGATTGATGTGCAGAAGCTTTTATTGCCGATGATTGGAATACTAACCACGGTATTGGCGTGTGGTTGCAACAGTGCGAAGTCCCCGGCGGCAGTCGCCACCGATGTGGCTGCAGCGCGGCAGCAAGCCTCTACCGAAGTGACGGACGCCCAGAAGGATGCGGCGAAAAATGTCGACAGTGTTGCCGCGAACGCTGACGCCTCGTCCAAGGATCTCAACGATGTGGGCGCTAGAACCGCATATGATGTGGCCGTAGCGCAGGCAGATGGCGATCACAACGTCGCGATCCAACAATGTCTTGCCCTAACTGGGGAGCCGCAAAAGTCATGCAAGGACCGAGCGGACGCCGGTTATGAACAGGCGAAAACTCACGCCAATGTTAATCGTCTTTCGAAACTTCAATAGTCATTTGGTGGTTTGTCGGCTTGCCGGTAACCAGGAGAAGGCCGGCGCTGAGGCCTGCGGCGAGCGCAACCGGCATCCACGACAGAATCACTTGGCTCGGACCCAATCCCACGCCTAACAAGCCAGACTGTAGGATTTCTGTAAAAACCTGCCACAGTGGCCTACCTCTATTCCGAGACCGAGCGTGAGAGCTCATTTTCCCCTCCGCCGCCACAAGAGCCGCAACAGATACGACCCCGGAACGACGATGAACAACCACGGCACGATGTAAGCGACCGCCGCGATCGCCTCCGAAATGCCATTTGAAAAATTGCCAGAAAAGTTTTGGAAAGCCTCGCGTATGGGTCGCCAGAACGCCAAAATATCACCTGTAGAGAGATCTTGAGCAAGGACTACGGACGGCGATCGGGTGCGCGTGTACCTTTATCTGAAGCAGCCGCAAATGAATTGCGGATGGAATGGCGCTGCTCCAATCGGCAAAAGCTGTTTCTTCCCGTAAAAGAACTAGTAGGCTCGGTCCGACGGTTACGCTGCTATGAAATCTATTCTGAGGACCATGTTCGCGGTAATAGGCATCATTGCCCTGAATGCCGCTAGCGAGCACCTGGCTGCGCTTAAGATGGCGGAACAGACTTTAGCGAGGAACAAGAACAGTCTCTTGGCGTTCACAATTCCCGTTGTCGCGCTCGGCTTTTTGCTGTTCATGGTGGGAATCCTCATCATGGTGTATGAAAAGGGCACGCCGATGTCGCACACCGAGGTAGAGGAACAGCACCGCGCAACGCAGAACATGCGCGCAGCACCGTATATGGCGCGTTGGTCAACCTATCGAATATATGGAAAGACCAAGGGCCGGCAATTTCACGACGATCTGGCATTCAGGGACTTCAAACTCGCATGGCAAAGCGGCGCATGGTGCCGAGATGCAATCTGGAGAGCTCGCTTCACGGTGTTCGGCGGAGCACTGACGGCGATTTTTGGCGGACTGGCAACGGCAGCAGTGTTTAGCCCCATTGCGTTATCGCTGATTTTTGCCGCATTTCTGATTTATTCAGCCGTTCGCCTGATCTGGGCGCTATGGCGCGCGTGAAAAGCCATGAAGGAAATGCGTTCGACGCCGGAAAGGCGGGGCTAATTACCCAAGGTGAACCCTCCTGAATTGCGATCTGCGTAATAGGGTAGGCTTGATTTGCGTGCCGTCAGTTCCCCTTCCAGCTGTCCGGAACTCCGGTAATAGTTGACCAGACATTTGGATGGTTACTCTGCGCGAAGCATTCCGTGAGTGAACGCGCCGGTCGACAACGACCCAGCCGGCGCGCGAACTTCAAAATTCGGTGGAGACCTATTTGCGCTGCAGCCCGTGATCGGCTTCACGCAGCCATTCGTCCCGATCGGCCGCGGCGGGCAGCGCCAGTGCCGCTTCGTGAGCGCGTGCATAGTTTTCCCGGGCACCGCTCCGGTCTCCCGTAGTCGCCAACGCCTCCGCCAGCGCAAGCAGATTCGGTGGGTAAATCGGCCGCAGCGTTACTGCGCGACGTGCTGCAGCCAATCCCGCCTCGGCGTCGCCGGGCCCCAACGGCCATCCTGGCGCTCGGATCAACACCAGCGCGCGCACGCGCGCGGGCCCTGCCTCGTCGTAGTTGGGATCCGCTGATTCGGCGCGCGCCAAAGTTTCGAGCATGTTGCTCAAGAGTTTGCCCGCATCCATGGGGTGTACCCGCGCGTTGAGTCCGAGTGCGACCGCGCCCCAGTATAGACAGGCTGCGGCTTGCGGCTCGCGCGAGAGGCAAGCTTCCGCATTGCGGCTGGCCTCTGCCGCTAGCTCGTTGCGAATCTTCGAGTCAGGCTCATGATCGCTCCGCCTTGCATCCATCTCGATTGCCGTAGCCAGTGCGGCGACCGAGGGCAGCTCCGCGCTTTGTACCGGTGCCGCTGGTTGCGGCCGCGTCGTGCAGGCGGCGACTGCGAGCATCAGCAACCCGCACCACAACCGCTGCGTCATGGCGCTGTGGTGTGGGGCGGCAGCTTGGGCAGCACGAAGCCGTGCAAAAGTAGTGGCCCCAAGGAGTCGGCGCTGCCCGACACGTGCCCCATCTTAAGTAGCCCCGCCTGCAGGGACCGCGCACGGCCCGCGGTTACGCGGGAGTCGACCACCGCAATGATTGCAACGGGCAGCTCCGGAGACTGCATCACGGCCTTGAGCTCGGTTGCGAAAGGCAGGCTCGGAAGCGCCGCCGCCTGATTCTGATCAAGCAATGCCGCGACCGGTTCGCCAGCGGCAACCCTTCGCAAGGCGCTGAGTATTTGTCCCGTTGCCTCGATCTTGACGTCCGGCGGCAGCACCCAGCTCTCGAGAGCGCTGTGCCGCACGAAATCGCGGGCGTAGCCCGCCACGCTGAGTATTGTGTACCCCGCCATCGACGCCGGCCCGGTCACGCGGCCAGACTTTGCAACCAGCGTCCATCGCTGCTGCGGGCCAACATCCGCCACGTCCGCCTGTACGAGCGGCGTCAAATGCAATTGAGCTGCGTGCTCGACAAAGAACGGATACGGCACGAAGGCGAGCGCCGCATCAGCGCTGCTGAGTTTCGCGACGCCGCCTTCCTCGGTTGGATCGTAGACGGCTGCAAGACTTCCCGCAGGCCAGCCGGAGGCAGTCACGAGGGCGCTCGCGAATTGGTCTAAGAGCGGCTGCGCGTCGTCGGCACTGCCTGGATATCCGGGAGCACAGAACACCAGAATCGCAATCGCCGCTGCTGACAGTGTACTCATATGTGTTTAGGCTATCATGCTCCGGCGCTGAGGGCCTCCCGAGTCGATAGGAGCGCGCTTGCATTCATGAGTGTGCCCGCTTCGCCCAAGGTCGTTCAAATTTTCCTCCGCGTACTGCGCGCGCGGGGCTGGATCGCAGGCGCATTCCTGATCCTCGCCGCGGCGGGCATATACGGCGCCCTGAAGGTGCCCGATGATCCTGCGATCGAGCGTCTGATCGCGCCCGGCGATCCCGTCGCGCGCGCCACGCTCGATTTCGGTCGTCTGTTTCCCGAGGGCGAGCAGGCGCTAATCATGCTCGAAGCGCCGGATCCTCTGAGCCTTGCCGCGCTGCGCGCCGCCGACCGACTCGCGCAAGAACCTTCGAGGATTCCGCACGTCGAGGCTCACAGTCTCCTCGACGTCTACCGTCGCGCGGGCTCAGCAGCGGAAATCGGTCCCACTGAGGCCGGACGTCTGCGCACATTCGCGACCGGGATGCGGCCGTTCCGTCGCGCCGGACTTCTGGGCGACGACTATTTCGGCATTGCGCTCGAGCTGCGCGTGAGTTCGCCCGCCGAGCGCGACCGCGCACTGACCGCTATCGCTGCACTCGCAATGCCCCTCGAGGCCTCCGGCGGACCCATCACCAAGGTCAGGCGCGTCGACCGAGCGTTTCATGCCTCTGTTTGGCATTTTTCTGATGGCGCTGGTGCTGATCATCTACCGCTCCTGGCGCGCGTTGGGGGCCATCGTTCTCACCCCCGGCGCCCTCGTGGCAATTGCGATGGGGCTCGCTGATCTATTCGGCTGGTCGCACACGGTAATCTCCGGCCTTGTTCCGCTGACGGTGATGGTCACGACGACCGCCACATTGATGTATGTTCATTCACGGTATATCGAGCCGGACGATTCGCCGACGTTTCTCGAGCACCACGCCCGTGCGCTCGCGAACAAATTTCTGCCGTGCACCGCCTCGATGTTCGCGACCGCGGTGGGATTTGGCGCGCTTGCGATCTCGGACATTCGTCCTGTGCGCGAAATGGGGCTATGGACGTCGTCCGGGCTCATCATGGCGTGGATCGGGTGCTTCACGCTGTTTCCGGCGCTGCAGTCGCTGTTGCGTACCCCCATGAGCTCCGAGCGTGTTCCGGTCAGTACGTGGTTTCCCCGCTTCTGGTCTGCGGCGCCCTCGTATTGATGCTGTGCGGAGCGGCCGCACTGTTCGGCGTACCCGGCGTATTCGCGCCCATCGCACTCGAAACGGACGTGTTGACCTACGTCAATCCCAGCGAGCGCGTGGCGCAGGATACTCGTCATTTCGAGGAGTCGAGCGCGCTCAACGTCTATGAGCTTTGGTTACAGACGTTACCGGGCCACGCATTGGACCCGGAGTTTCTGCGCGCTCTGGAGCGGTTGACCCTACAATTCGAGAGCGATCCACGCATCACCGCCATCGACGGCCCAACCTCGGTGCTGCGGTGGGCGCGCTACGTCGAAACCGGATCCGATCAACTGCCAACGTCGGCGTCCGCCTGGCCGAAGCTCGCGTCGGATCTCGAGCAGATCATGTTGACCGAGCCCGGAGCGCGCGCGTATGTCGATGTGAAGGACCTCGCCAATGTACGGCTCCGCATCCGCGGACGCGCGAAGCTCTTCGGCCGAATCGGTGCGATGCGCGCGTTCGTGGAGCGCACATGGGCCGCGGCCCAGGCAAATGATCCGGCATTGCGCGCGGTGCACGGCAGAGTGGTCGGCAAAGGAGTGCTCGACGTGGAGATCACACAGCGCCTGCTTCCCACTCTGACCAAAAGCTTCGCACTCACGGCAAGCGTCATTTTTCTCGCATTCCTGCTGGTGTTTCGGAGCCCGTCCGCCCGGTTGATGACGATG
>OCZU010000271.1_pt1 | contig 37012 bp, 33 predicted proteins | sample 1539001 | NCBI WGS metagenome assembly OCZU01 (sample SAMEA3539306, study PRJEB22396) | soil metagenome | biome: tundra; feature: field; material: soil | place: USA | collected 2010-05 | depth 0.15 m | reverse complement strand
GCCCGCAGCCAGGCCCGCGCGCCGCGGCCGGCTGCGCCGACCCGCCAGGGCAAGCCCAGGCCACGTTCTCGGCTGCCCTCCGCTCCGGCGTGGTCACCACCGCGAACATCACCCGCGGTCAGTGCGATTTGTCCGCGGCGGATCAGACGATGCTGGGGCGGCTGACCGCGAACGGCAAGCCCTACACCGAGCTGCTGACCGCACTTCATGCGCAGTACCGGCTGCTGGCCCTGCGAGGCCCGGATGGCACCGTCCTGGTCAGCGGGCTGCCGCTGGGCTCGATGAACACGACGCTGCACGACGTAGAGCTCACTGAGCTGATCGTCTTCTCGGCGACCCTGCTGCTGACCGGCGTGATCGGCACCGGCTGGGTGCGCCTGTCGCTCCGCCCGCTGCGGCGGATCACGCTGACCGCGGCCGAGGTGACCGAGCTGCCGCTGGCCAGCGGCGACGTCGACCTGCCGTACCGGGTCCCTGACTCCGATCCGCGCACCGAGGTCGGCCAGCTCGGCGCGGCGTTCAACCGGATGCTCGGGCATGTCGAGTCCGCCCTGGCCAGGCGGCAGGCGAGCGAGGACAGGCTGCGCAGCTTCGCCGCCGACGCCAGCCACGAGCTGCGAACCCCGCTTGCCGCCATCCGCGGCTACGCTGAGCTGGCGCGACGTTATGGCGGACCGCTGCCCGCGGAGGTCGCACGCGCCCTGGACCGGGTGGAGTCCGAATCCGCGCGGATGAGCACGCTCGTGGATGACCTGCTACTGCTCGCCAGGCTGGACGCGGGCCGTCCGCTTGAGCATGACCGCCTGGACCTGACCAGGCTGACCATCGACGCCACCAGCGACGCACAGGCAGCCGGGCCAGATCATCGCTGGCGTCTTGAGCTGCCCGACGACCCGGTCATGGTGCTGGGTGACCAGAACCGGCTGCATCAGGTGCTCGCGAACCTGCTGAGCAACGCCAGGACCCACACCCCCGCGGGCAGCACCGTTACCGTCTCACTCCGGCTTACCGGCCGCGAGCGAGACGGTACGCGGGTGCAGAGCGCCGAGCTGAACGTGACCGACGACGGACCTGGCATCCCCGAAGAGCTGCAGCCCACCCTCTTCGAGCGATTCGTCCGGGGTGACACGTCGCGCTCGCGCGCGGCTGGCAGCACCGGCCTCGGCCTGGCCATCGTCGACGCGGTCATCACCGCGCACGGCGGAGCCGCGAGCGTGACCAGCAGTCCGGGCCGGACGAGCTTCGTGATCACGCTGCCTGCCCTGACATCCGGCGCCTGATCACGGCGCCAGCGGGCTGAGCAGCCCGAGCGGGCTTGGCGCCGTGAACTCGATCCGCAGCACGGTCTGGCCATCGGCGAGTCGCACCGTCTGCGTTCGCGCCGGAAGGTACGGCGGGTGCTGCACGCGCAGCACGGCCAGCATCGACCGCTCGTACGCGGAACTGCTCATCGCGGCCGCCGCATCGGTCTGCGTCAGATCGGCGAACCGAAGCGGCATTGCAGGGCTGGCTCCCAGCCCGACGTTGCCGAACTCCACGATGTCGATCGGCTGCTGCGACGCCAGCGCCGTGATGACGAGCAGCAGCCGCGAGTCGACCTGCCCGGTCAGCAGTTGCCGACGGGCGGTTGCCGAGGCCGTGATCTGCCTGCTGCCCAGCAGCCCGGCTCCGCCCGCCTTCCGAAGCTGCAGGTCCGCGCTGAGCGCGGATTCATACGCTGAAGCCCCGTGCGGTGCGATCACCCTGACATCGATCCGTGCGGCGCCAGCGCCGAAGCTCGCGATGACGGCCGGCGCCCAGTCTGAGCCAAGGCGGCTGCCGAGCTGCCGACGGAGGTCCGCCGTCACGATGATCACATCGGAGCGCGGCGGACCGGAGGCCGGCGGCCCGAGCACACGCAAGTTGGCGGACGGAAACCCGTCGGCTGCGAGCGCGGCGCACATCACCTTGTCGCAGGAAACAGTCGCGGCATGGCTTACCTGACGCGCCGCCCAGGAAGCTGCCATGCTCGCTACCTGGCGGTCCCGTGTACCGGCGCCGGGATCTCGCGCGGTCACCGGCCCGGAGTACAGGAACAGCGCGACCGCCACCGCCCCGGCCACGAGCAGGCCAATGACCGACGCGGCCAGGCCCGCTTTGCGATAACGCGAGCCACCCTGCCGCCGCCCTCGGCCGGTCGGCTCCGCCTGCCAGTCCTCGGGCGCCTGGGCACCGGCGGTCGGCTGGTATTCAGTCGGTGGCCGGAAGTCAGTCGGTAGCTGCCGGTCGGTCGATGGCTGGCCAGCCGCCGGCGGCTGGTAGTCCGCCGATGGCTGGTAGTCCACAGGCGGCTGGTACTCCACCGATGGCTGGTACTCCACCGGCGGCTGGTACTCCACCGGCGGCTGGTACTCCACCGGCGGCTGGTAGTCGGCATGCGGGCGCTTGGCGTGATCTAGAGGCGCATCGAGATCGGGCTGCGGCGCGAGATCCGCCGGCGACGCGACCTGAGCCGACGCGGCGGGATCGGCACCGACCGCTGCCCCTGAGCTGTTCAGGCGTGGCAGCCGCTCGGTGGCCGGCTCCGAATCCGGCTGCCGCTCCCGGACCGGCGGCAGCTTCTGGACGGGCTGCCGTTCCTGGACGGGCTGCCGTTCCTGGACGGGCTGCCGTTCCTGAACGGGCTGCCGTTCCTGAACCGGCTGCCGCTCCTGAACCGGCTGCCGCTCCTGAACCGGCTGCCGCTCCTGGTCCTGCATCACGAACGGAGCCGGTCTGGCCTCGAACATCGCGGGTATCCGCGGCAGCGGCTCTGTAATTGGATCCAGATCTGCCTGGCTGGGCTCCAGATCTGACGGCCGGAGGCCTAGGTCCGGTCCGCCCGGCTGCCTCGCTGCCAGGCTGGATTCCCGGTCTGGCCGAGGCTGGCCCGTCCGCGGCGCGCCTGGCCGTGCAGGCAGTCCTGGCTGTGCAGGTGCTCCTGCCGGTGCGCGTGCTGCTGCCTCCGCGTGCGCCGCATCGACGGCGGCCTGCATGCTCCTGAGCACGGAGTCCGACAGCACTCGGCGCGTCGGACGACCCGGGCCGCCTCGGGCCGCGCCGGGCACCCGCCGGGACAGCGGTGAACTGCGACTGTCGTCTCCCATGCGGCGCAACCCCCAGGGCGCGCGTGTCCGGATGACGCGATGCCCGAGGACAGCGCAGCACAGGATGAGCTGGGATTCAAGCGAAACGAGCTATTGTCCCTAACTGGCCAGGCAACGGGGCTGCCTCCGCTGGCGCTGCCCACCGCGACCGGCAGTGTTAGGGCGGATGTGCTGAGCCCTGGGCAGCGCGGGTGTCAATCGAGATTCAGCAAACGCCCGTCGCTGAGCCCCAGGCAACTGTACCGTTTTGTGTACGGCGTTCCTGTACGGCCGGGTATCACCACTGCACGTGACGTCGGCAGTACATTACGTAGGCTCCGGGGGCGGCAGCCGAGGCCCCCGGCACCCCCCATGATCGCAAGCAGGTGCGACCTAATGGACCACGGCATATCAACCCCGCAGCCGACGGAGGTACCCAGCCTAGCCTCCGCGCCTGCAGGGACGGTCGCCTTGCACCGGCAAGACCGCGCGTACCGGCGCCTCGCGGGAGGCTGGCCGCTGGTCGCCGTGCTTGCCGTTCAGGCAGTTCTCTCGCTCCGGCTGATCAGGGCTGACACAGCATTCCAGGACGAGGCTCTGTATGTGTGGGCCGGGCACCGGGAGTGGGCGCATGTACTACATGGCACCCCGCTCCCCCCGTTTCCTACCTATTTTTCCGGAGCCCCAGCCATCTACCCGCCGCTCGGTGCGCTAGCGGACAGTGTCGGGGGGCTGGCCGGCGCCAGGATCCTTTCGCTGGTGTTCATGCTCGCGGCAACGGCGCTGCTCTGGGGTGCCACCGGGCGGTTGTACGGGCGCCAGGCCGGCTTCTTCGCCGCCGCGCTGTTCGCGGTTCTGGGCCCGACGCTGCATCTGGGGACGTTTGCCACCTACGACGCCATGTCGCTGTTCCTGATCGCGCTTGCCGCCTGGTTCGTGGTCCGTGCCGGGGAGCAGCGGGACGCGACCGGCTGGATGATCGCGGCCGGAGTCGCGCTGGCGTTGGCCAACGCCACGGCGTATTCGTCGGCCCTGTTCGATCCGGTCGTGATCCTGCTGGCGCTGCTCACCGCCGTCAGCAAGCCCGGCGGCAAGCTCGCAGCAGCGCGCAGCCTGATCCTGCTCACCGTGCTGGCCGTACTGCTCACAGCCGGACTGCTGATCGGCGGAAGCTACTACCGCACGGGGGTGCAGGCGACGACGCTGTCGCGGGTAGCCGGCCAGGACTCGGTGCTTTCGGTCCTGGCCGACTCCTGGTCGTGGACGGGCATCGTCGCCGTCGCTGCCCTGTGCGGCGTGGTCGTGAGCCTGGTGCGCAGGCCTGGCGGAGCGCAGACCTGGCTGCTGGCCCTGCTGACCGGCGCGGCCCTGCTCGTCCCGCTGGAGCAAGCGAGCCTGCACACCACCGCGTCTTTGAACAAGCACGTGGCCATGGGTGCGTGGTTCGCTGCCATCGCCGCGGGATACCTAGCCCGCGAGTTCATCGAGGCCGCGCCGGTGGGCCGCACCCGGACCATCACCTGCGGATGCTGCGTGATCGCGCTGGTTCTTCCGGTCGCGCTCGGGGCCAGCCAGGCGAGGGTATTCGCTACCGACTGGCCCAATTCGGCCAGCTTCATCGCGATACTCCGCCCGCTGGTCGACCACGGTAACGGGCGACTGCTGGTCGAGGACCCATCCCTGCCTGAGTACTACCTGCCCTCAGGGAGCCAGTGGGAGCGATGGTCAAGCACCAGGAACATTGTCCTGCCGTCGGGCGGCAGCACCGGTGGTCCGGCCAAGAACGCGGGCGTTGTCGGAGCCGGTAATGAGGGCGTCTTCGCCGTGTTCATCGAGGAGGGCTATTTTTCCCTGGTAGCGCTGAACTTCTCTGACACCACGGCCCTCGACCACCGCATCGCTGCCGACCTCCGGCAGAATCCGCACTACCAGATCATCGATGTCATTCCGTACGGCCCGGGCCCGCGCGGCGCGACCCCAGGTACGTACGTGATCTGGCGATACGAGCCTGCATCGTGACCGCGGCGACCAGGCTGACGGCGCTGGTACCGCCGGTCCGCGTGAGCACCGCAGCGGACCGGCGGCACCGGCAGGCCTGCCTGGTGCTGCCCCCGCCCCCGGATGACGACGAGAAATACGGCTACGTCCACCGGGACCTGCCTTACCTGACAACCGTGCTGGTCATCGGCGCGGGCTGCCTGATCGTCAGCCAGGTGAGGTTCGAGGCGAATGCGCCGGCCTCGTGGCCGTTCATGGTCTTCACCGCCACCTACGTCATCTACCAGTTGATCAGCCTGCCGGTTAACTTCACCGGAGCGGGGTTCGATCTGGCTGCCCACCTGGCACTGATCGGGGCGTGGCGTCCGCTGTCGTACCCCAGCGTGGATATCTACCTGCCCATCTGCGGCGAGCCGATCGAAGTGCTCCGCAATACCTGGAGTGCCGTATCCGAGCTCGTCGCCAGCTACCCCGGTGCTGCCCAGGCCTATGTCCTCGACGACGGGCCGTCGCAGGAGGCCCGGTCGTCCTGCGAGTCCTTTGGCTTCTGCTACATCCGCCGACCCGATCTGCGTGCCTACAAGAAGAGCGGCAACCTGCGGCACGCCTTCGCGCGCACCAGCGGCGAGTACCTGGTCATCCTGGACGCCGACTTCGCGCCGCGGAGCGACTTCCTGGCCGAGACGCTTCCCTACCTGGATGACCCGGCGATCGCGATCGTACAGACCCCCCAGTTCTTCCGGGCCAGCACGGAGCAGACCTGGATCGAGAACTCCGCAGGTGCTATCCAGGAGGTGTTCTACCGGTCGATCCAGGTAGCTCGCGACCGATTCGGCGCGGCCATCTGCGTCGGGACCTCCGCGGTCTACCGGCGGGCCGCGCTTGAGCCGGCCGGCGGCCCGACGCTGATCCCGTACGCGGAGGACGTGCACACCGGGCTCGACGTGCGCCGGGCCGGCTGGTCGATGGTCTACCTGCCGATCGTGCTCTCGACCGGGGTCTGCCCCGACAACCTTGATGCATTCGTCCGCCAGCAGTACCGGTGGTGCACGGGAAACGCCGGAGTCGTGTTCTCGCGCAGGCTGTGGTCGGTACCGATGACAATCCCGGCCAGGCTCAGCTACATCTCCGGGTTCTTCTACTACGCGTACACCGCCCTGCTGACGTTCTTCGGGCCCATCATCCCGGTCGTCATGCTCGGCTTCCTGCCCGGCCAGATCCGGCTGCGGAATTTCATCATCTTGCTCCCGGCGATGCTCACCGGATTCATCCTCTACCCGCTCTGGCATCGCTCCAGTTACGGACCGTCGGTCTGGCCGCTGGGGATTGCCCGCGGCTGGGCGCACGTCTTCGCGATCTGGGACGGCGCCCGCGGCAAGACGATGGGCTGGCATCCTTCGAGGACTCCGGGCAGCTCACTGCGGCGCTTCCGGATCGGGGTCACCGGCTGGAGCGGCGGCATGGCGCTGGCATGGCTGGCGCTGGCCGTCTGGCGGACGGCGGCGCTTGGCTCTGCGCAGTTCGCGATCCTGCTGGTCTTCGGCTTGCTCAACCTCACCGTCGTGGGCCGCGTCATCTTCCCGGGAGACAAGACAGCGTGAGATCCCGACTCGTGATGCTCGTGGCCCTCGCGATTGCCGCCGTCGCTGTCGCCTTCGCGGTCACCGGCATTGCCTCATCCCGTCCGCGACCGCCAGCCGCACACGCGTTCCTGCCGCCGAGCCTCGCTTCCTACCTGGGCGTTTATGAGACCGGTACACCACCTACCTACCAGCCGCTGGCGACCTTCGCGGACGCGGCAGGCCGGCAACCGAATCTCGTGGGGTATTACAGCGGCTGGGCGGAGCCCTTCGACGCATCGTTCGCTGACGCGATCCACAGTCACGGCGTAATCCCGTTCGTGCAGATCGATCCGACCTTTGCGTCCATGCCGGCGATTGCCTCGGGTGACTACGATGGCTACCTGCGCTCGTATGCCGACAGTGTTCGTGCCTTCGGCCACGCGGTCGTGATCGGCTTCGGGCACGAGATGAACGCCCCCTGGTACCCGTGGGGCTACGGGCACGTCATGCCATCGACATTCGTGGTGGACTGGCGGCACATCGTGACACTGTTCCGAGATCAGGGAGCAGACAATGTCACCTGGCTGTGGACTATCAACGCGGACCGCCCTGGCACTGGTCCGATCGCCTCATGGTGGCCGGGCGGGAAGTATGTCACCTGGGTCGGCATCGACGGTTACTACTACCGTCCTTCCGACAACTTCACCAGCGTCTTCGGTCGCACCATTGACCAGGTACGGGCATTCACCCGTAGACCGGTGCTCTTGTCAGAGACCGCCGTTGGGCCGCAGGCCGGCCAGTTCGTCAAGATCCAGGACCTGTTCCACGGCATGGCCAAGTACAAAACCCTCGGTCTTGTGTGGTTCGACAAGCTCCAGGACGACGGGATCTACCATCAGGACTGGCGGATCGAAGACAACCCGGCAGCCGAAGACTCGTTCCGGCTCGGCGTGCGTGACGAGCTGGCGCCAGTGGCCTCTCACCAGCCTTGATCATTTATTCCGGCTGACCACCGGCTGGCCGGTCGCGTGCCTCGGCGGTCTCCGAGCGGCAGGCATACGTGGACCTAAATTCAGCAAACGCCCCTCATCGAGCGAAAACGAACTGTACCTTTTGGTATGCGGCATAACCGTCCGGCCCGGTATCGCCACGGGACGTGACGCCGCAACTACGTTACGGGGGCTGAGGGGGGCAGCCAAGGTCCCCAACTACGCCCCCGATCGTCGGCAGGTGGGAGCTATGGACCACGGCTCAGCGACAGATTGGGGTGTCCTGCACTCAACGCCGTGGCCACTCGAGGCGTCCACTCAGAACGACGACCCGCAGATCCCGCCAGCCGAAACCTCGGTCACCATAGCTCCGACGCAGCAGATGTCCACCGGTTTCGCTGAGTCGCAGCACGCAGGACTCGCCGCCATGATCAACCTGGCGAGAGTCCCAACGCCAGTCCTGCCGCCACCTGACGCGGTAGAGCCCCACCCACCGCAGCCTGAGCCGCCACCAGCCCGGGCAGATGGCGACGCACCCGCCCAGCCTGCGCCCGTCATCCTCCGGCAGGCCCCGGCAGGCGATCGGCCGCATGGTGCTGCACACCCCCCTCCTGGTCGCTCCGGCCGATCGCCTGCCGCTGAGTCACAAGCAAGCGACGAGCTGAGCGCAATCTGGCGCAGCCTCGCCGGCGTACGTGGCTTGCCGCTGATGGTCGTCATCACCGTCCAGGCTGTTCTGTCATTGCGGCTGGTATGGAGCAATACAGCATTCCCTGACGAGGCACTGTACCTCTGGGCCGGTCACCTCGAATGGGCGCACTGGCTGCACGGGATGCCGATCCCGGCATTTAACACCTTCTTCTCTGGCGCGCCAATCGTCTATCCACCCCTTGGCGCCATCGCCGACAGCATCGGCGGGCTTGCCGGGGCCCGGCTACTGTCCCTGTGCTTCATGCTCGGCGCGACCGTGCTCCTGCACGGTGTCACTCGCCGAATATTCGACCGGCGTTCGGCACTCTTTGGCGCCGCGATGTTCGCCGGCCTTAGCGCTACTCAGTACCTCGGGGCGTTCGCCACCTATGACGCTATGGCGCTAATGCTGCTGACGCTCGCTACATGGCTCGCCGTGCGAGCAGTCACCTGCCGCTCCAGCGTGCAGATCATATTGATGATCGCCGTCGCCTGCGTGCTTGCGCTTGCCGATGTCACGAAATACGCCGCCACACTGTTCGATCCCATCGTTATTGCGGTCGCCGGGCTTGCCGTCTGGCGCTCTCGGGGTCGGAGACATGGCGTTGTCACCATCATGACCGTGTCGTGCGTGCTGTGCACGCTTCTCTTCTTGGGGATCCACCTCGGCGGTCCCGCTTATTCGCACGGAATAGCCACGACCACACTCGCCCGCGCATCGGGCAGCTATTCAGCCTCCTTCCTGTTGTTTGCCAGCGGAAAGTGGGTCGGGCTCGTTGCCATCGCAGCGATTCTCGGCACGGTGGCGACTGCGAGCAACCAACTCGGGCGCATCACCACCGCCCTGGCTGGCGTTCTCACGGCAGCCGTGTTCCTCGTACCAGCAGAGCAGGCGCGCATTCACACCTACACATCTCTTTTCAAGCACGTCGGTTTCGGAGGATGGTTTGCCTGCATTCCCGCTGGATATGCGGTCGCCAGCCTTGCCTGGGCCGTGCCGCGATCTAAGGCTGTGCAGGCCACCCGGGTGGGCACCGCAGCCGTATGCCTGGCCGCGTTGCCTAGCGTCTTTTTGGCGGTATCACATTTCGGCTGGCCGGACACATCGCAGGCGATGCCCGTAATGCGCGCAGTACTCGCGTCCACACTTGGGCCGGTCCTGGCCGACGACCGCGGAAATATTCTCGACTACTATCTTCCGACCGAAACTGCTCATCGACAGGTGCTTGGTACTTTCTTTTTCGCCTACAACGATCCGGCCACGGGCGCGCATCTCACCGGGTCGCCTGCTTACGCTGCCGCGATCCACGAAAGGTACTTCTCGGTCATAATACTTGAGTTCTGGGACACCGCCCAGACCGATGGTGCCATCTTGCACGATCTTGAGACCAGCGCCGGCTATCAACCTGTGGCGACTATTCCTTATCGAGCTACCGGGCAGCACGGCAACATCTTGATCTGGGTCCGCCGGGATCGGCGATGAGCAGTGCAGTAACGGCTTCCAGGGGACGGCATCGGTACACCAATCTTGTGCTACCGATGCCTCCCGACGGCGATGAGAAATTTTCCTACGCCTGGCGGTCGCTGCCGTTCCTCGCCGTCGCTCTGTGGGTCAGCGCAGTGTGCATTATCGTGGCGCAGGCGTGGATGGAAATCCGTGCCCCTATCATGCTTGCCTTTGCTGGCTACACGGTCATCTACCTCGTATACCAGGCCATTAGCCTGCCGGTAAATTACGCAGGCCACAGCTTTGACCTCGCTGCGCACATAGCGCGCGTCGCGGCCTGGGACCCGGGCCGGTATCCGACCGTGGACATCTTCCTGCCGATCTGCGGCGAGCCGACAGATGTACTCCGCAATACCTGGACTGGCGTCTTCGAACTCATCCAGGCTTATGCCGGCGATGCCTACGCCTTTGTGCTGGACGATGGGCCGAGCGATGAGGCGATGAGGCTTGCCCCGTCGTTCGGGTTCACCTACGTGCGCCGACCTCGTCTGCGCGAACATAAGAAGGCAGGCAATCTCAACTATGCCTTCAGGCGCACCGCTAGCGACCATATCGTGATCTTCGACGCTGACTTCCGGCCGCGGGCGGACTTTCTGGTTGAGACGCTGCCCTACATGGGCGACCTGGATGTGGGGATTGTGCAGACTCCCCAGTTCTTCCGGGTAAGCCCACGGCAAACCTGGGTCGAGCGGGCCGCCAGCTCTACACTTGAGGTGTTCTACCGTGCCGTGCAGGTGTCGCGTGACCGATTCAGGTCGGCGCTGTGCGTCGGCTCCAATGCTGTCTACCGCCGGGCCGCACTCGAGCGGATGGGCGGGTTCACCGAGATTCCATTCGCCGAGGATTCGCACACCGGGCTCGACATGCGTTACCACGGCTATCAGCTCACCTACCTGCCCGTGGCTCTGGCAGCCGGGATATGCCCGGCCAATCTCGAGGCCTTCATGCGGCAGCAGTACCGCTGGTGCTGCGGCGCCACCTCGCTGGTCTGGACGAGCCACATGTGGCGGGTTCAGATGTCCTGGAAGTCCCGGCTGCCGTACATTGCTGGCTGGCTCTGGAATCTCACCACCGGGCTGCGCACGGTGGTCGTGCCGCTGATCCCGATTACCCTGCTGGCTGTCCTTCCCGGCGAGATCCGGCTGCGCAACGCCCTGCTACTGTTGCCCGCGGTCATCACCGGCACCGTGTTGTACCCGCTGTGGCACAACGCGCCCTACAGCCCCCGGACGTGGCCCCTCGCCGTCGCGGTGGGATGGGCACAGACACTTGCAATATGGGACTATGCGCGCGGCAAGGTCATGTCCTGGCAGCCAACCCGCGGGCCAGGCGATGCAAGCCGCCGTTTCTGGTGGGGCGTCACCCTGTGGAACGGCACGCTAGCCCTTACATGGCTCATTTTGGCCGGCTGGCGCATCGAGCAAACCGGTTCCCTGAGGTTCGGCGTCGTGGCCGCACTCGGCCTACTCAACGCTCTCATCGTCGGTCGACTGATCTTTCCTGGAAGGAACGGCGCATGAGCCTGCCGCCAGAACCGGGCGCACCCTGGCCGCAGCGATCGGGACGCCACTCGAGCCGAGGCATTGCGCGGGCGATGGGCATTACCAAGCTGGTGCCAAGCGATGAACTACCCGCAGGAGTGAACGCGGTCGCGGACCCAGGTGCAAAGACGATCATCGTTCGCGCCGGGCTAGACAGACGTGCACGGCGCCGTGCGATACGCGACGTGCTGTCCTCGACGCACAGGTTCTCGGCGCTTGTCATGTACCCGGCTCTGGCCGCCGCGCGTGCCCGCCAGCTCGCCACGCGCCCGGGCTTCAACAGAAATGGGTTTGCTCAGTACCTCGCCAAGCTTTTCCAACACCGCGCTGGCGCTATTGTCATCAGCGCGGCCGCGGTCGTGGCAGTTGCAGCCCTCACGACGGGCGTAGTGCAGATTGCCGCCCCGTTTGGCGCGACGCAGTCGACTTCGAGCCGAGGTATGCCTGCGATCGGGACATTCAGCCATCATCCCATCGTGATCACCTTGCCCGCTAATCCGGGATCTTACCTGGGCGCCTTCGTTAGGGGCGTTCCTGAGAGCTATGCGCCGATCGAGTCTCTCGCCGCCGCGACCGGCATCCAGCCGAACATTGCGCTCTACTACAGCGGCTGGCATGAAATATTCCAGACCGCATTCGCCATCCAGGCAACAACCCACGGCGCCGTGCCGTTTATCCAAATAGATCCGTCGAGCATCAGCCTCCCGGCGATCGTGGCCGGTGTATACGACACCTATCTGGAGACCTTTGCCACCGACGTGGCCAGCTACGGTGCGCAGACTGGGCGGGGCGTCGTCATCGGCTTCGGCCATGAGATGAACGGCTACTGGTACTCCTGGGGCAACGGGCACGCATCGCCGGCGGTGTTCGTTGCCGCCTGGCGGCACATAGTCGATGTGTTCCGGCAGCAGGGGGCCGACGACGTGACCTGGCTGTGGACGGTCAACATCATCGATACGCCCGGCGGCATCCCCTCCCCAGACGCCTGGTGGCCAGGCAATTCCTACGTGACCTGGGTAGGGATTGACGGCTACTACTACAAGCCGTCATGGAGGTTCGCTTCCTTGTTCGGGCCGACCATCAGGGCCGTACGTGCGCTGACTCACACCCCGATCCCGGTACTCATCGCTGAGACAGGTGCGGCGCCTGCGGCAGGAAAAGCAGCGAAGATCACCGACCTGTTCGCTGGTGTTCGCTCTTATGGGCTGCTGGGGTTCGTATGGTTCGACGCCGACGGGGTCAAGGACTGGCGTCTTAATGGAGCCGCGGCCATCGCCGCGTTCCACCGGGCAGCGAAAACATACGAGAGGCCTGCATCATGAACGATAGACCTACGCCGCACCGCGCTCGGTATCTTGGAGCTGGAATGACCCACAGCGCATGCGCGGCCAGCCACGGGTTCCACGGCTTCGAGGTCTCACATCCGTGAGGCGAAACGGTACCGGTAGGGGTGGCGCTGTCGTCGGCGCTCAGCACACGGGACGGCACCGGCCAGGCCAGCCGCGGAGACTTCGCAGCCCGATTCGGCGGCGACGAGCGCGACTGGCCATAGTGGCTGGTGCAGCAGGTGCGGTGGTCGCTATCCTCATCGCCCTCGTCTTCGCCGCACCATCTACCTCACCTCATGAGCGCGCCGGTCTCCCAACCGCTGTAGGGTCCTACCTAGGCGTGTATCAGACCGGGGTTCCTCTGTCATATGCCGGTGTGACAGCGTTCGCCGCGACTACCGGGGTCAGGCCTAATATCGACCTCTACTACAGCGGCTGGTATGAGTCGTTCCAGGTCACGTTTGCCAGGCAGGCCGCTGACCATCACGCAGTGCCGCTTGTTCAGATCAACCCGGTGAACGTCAGTGTCGCCTCAATCGCGGCCGGCAAATACGACACCTATCTGAGTGCCTATGCCGCCGCCGTCCGATCGTATCGCCACCCTGTCATCCTGAGCTTCGGCCATGAGATGAACGGATGGTGGTCCACCTGGGGCCACCGGCACACATCCCCGGCGGTGTTCGTAGCGGCCTGGCGGCACATCGTCACGCTCTTCCGCGCGCTTGGAGCCAGGAACGCGACCTGGCTGTGGACCGTCAACGTCATCGACAGGCGCGGCGGGATTGCCGCTCCGGCCCCTTGGTGGCCCGGCAACTCGTATGTGGACTGGATAGGGATTGACGGCTACTACTACAAGCCGTTCTGGACGTTCGCTCCCTTGTTCGGACCGACCATCAAGGCCGTGCGAGCGCTGACCCGCGACCCGATACTCCTCGCCGAGACGGGCGCGACGCCGGTGGCTGGAAAACCGGCCAAGATTGCCGACCTGTTCGCTGGTATTCGCTCCTACGGACTGCTCGGATTCGTGTGGTTCGACGCACGGCGCTGGCGGATCGACACCCCCGCAGCCGCTGCCGCTTTCCGCCGGGGAGCCAAGGCGAACCAGCAGTTGGCCGATCCCTGAGCCGACCGAGCCAGGTCCACCATGGCGACCGAACTTTGCTGCATCGCTGTGCAGGCTACCGACGAGTCTGCGACAGCGTGCGGCGATAATGGGCGCATGGACATTGCGGCGAGTCGGAGGCCCGTCCGCGCGGATCGGGCGGCGGTTACCCGTTGAGCCGCCCGGATGCACGCGCACCCGGTGCCGCGCCAGCTCCGGCACCGGCTCTGACGATCGATGCGCTGGGCCGGAAGTGCCCGATTCCGATCATCATGCTGGCGGAACGGATCGGCGAGGTGCCGGTAGGCCAGATCGTCGAGGTGCTCGCGGACGATCCCGCGACGAAGACCGACATCCCCGCCTGGTGCGGCCTCAAGTCACAAGAGTTCGTCCAGGCAGCCGACCTGCCAGGGAACTGCGGCTGGGCCTTCCTGGTCCGGCGCAGCTACTAGCCGGCCCGCTCTCCGCCCGGCACTGAGCCTACTGGCCGCCCGGCTGGCAAGGCTCGACTGGCGAGAACCGCTCGGCAAACCGCGGATCAGACTCCCACCAGGGCGGCTGGACTACTGCGGGTACAGCTCCGGAGGCCCCGACCTGCTCAGTGTCCGGCTCTGCCAGGTCCGCTCCGGGCACCGCGGCAGCAGCCGCGGCGGCGTCCCTGGCATCGAGCTCAGCATCGATGGTGCGGGCCTGTGATTCGTCTTCCCTGATCATCGCGATCAGCACCGCGGCCAGGAACGGCAGCCCGATCAGGTCCCCAAGGATCCACAGCGCGCCGCCGCCGAGCACCTGATCGGATGCCAGCGACGGTCCCCAGGGCCTGGCCAGTGCGTGGTAGTAAGGCCCGGCGATCAGATTGCGGTCGGCGATCACGGCGAGTCCGAGCACGGCGTCGCCGACCACCTCGGCTCCCGTCACCCAGAGCGACACCAGATACGGGTATTGCCGGGGGACCGGATCCACCCTGAGCAGCGTCCAGAAGAACACCAGACCGGGCAGCAGCGCCGCGACGTACGTCAGCTCGCGGACTCCCCCGATGCGCAATCCAGCGGCGTACCACGGCGTGAAGTACAGCAGGAACGGCGTGAGGACCAGCACCATGCCGGTGATCGCCGGGAACGTCAGCAGTCGTGCCAGCCGGCCATCGATCACGCGCTGGATGCGCGGGCCGAGCCGCGGCGCGGCAGCGATAGTGAGCGTCAGCGGCCGGCCGATGGCTACGAACAGCGGGACTCCGAGCAGCAGCACGATCGTCTGAACGGCCCGCACATAGAACAGCACCGGCCAGTACACGGCGAGAAAGGAGCTGACGGCGATCCCGGCGAGCCCGATGCCTCCCCCGAAGAACGCGAACAGCCGGCTGGCCGGCCAGGCCAGGCCAGTGCGGCGTGCCCGGCGCAGGCCGACTAGGTAGAGGGCGGCCACCAGAATCAGGACGGTCAGCGCCCACGGATCAAACGTCCATTCGGTCAGGGCGCGCACCGGCGTCAGCTCCGGCGGACCGTGATAACCGGAAGCAAGCACAGCGGGCATGCCCGTCACGCTACCAATAGCACTCGGCCACGGCTGGCACGATGGTACCCATGAGCACCGAGCAGAGCTTTACCTTCGAGCGGCTGCACCATGTGCAGCTGGCCATCCCGCCGGGCGCCGAGGAGGCGTGCAGGCAGTTCTGGGGCCAGATCCTCGGCCTGACCGAACTGGACAAGCCACCGGACCTGGCATCGCGGGGTGGCTGCTGGTTCGGCGACGGTGGACTGGAAGTGCACCTGGGGGTCGAGGCCGACTTCAGGCCCGCCAGGAAGGCCCATCCCGGCATCGAGGTCAGCGAGCTGACCGCACTGGCGGCCAGGCTGAGCGCGGCAGGCATCAAGGTCAGCGTGGATGACGGCCTGCCTGGATACGACCGCTTCTACGCGGCCGATCCGTTCGGCAACCGGCTCGAGTTCCTGCAGCCCAGATCCTGACGTCCGCGCGGTCCCGGCACTCCCGCGGCCCGGATGCTCAGATCTGGACGCTCAGATGTAGTGCTCGGCGACTTGCGCCGCGGCCTGGTCGCCGTAGGCGGCGGCGAACCGCCGGGTCAGCGGCTCGGGCTGCAACTGGTACTCCTGCGTTCCCGTGGTCTCCAGCGCGTGCACTGCGACGATGTTGCCGAGCTGAGCCGCTCGCTCCAGACTCAGGCCCCAGGAAGTCGCGGCCAGGAAGCCTGCCCGGAACGCGTCTCCCGCGCCGGTGGGCTCCCTGGGCTGCACGCCAGGAACCGCAGGCACGAGTACGGGCGGATGGCCCGCCCGGTCTACCCGCGCTCCCCGGCCGCCGAGAGTGGTTACCCGCACGCCGACCCGGTCGCTCAGCTCTTCCGACGACCAGCCAGTCTTGTGCTCGGTCAGGGTGGCCTCGTATTCGTTGCAGAACAAGAACGCGGCCCCGGTCAGCAGCGTCTGCACCTGCTCGCCATCGCACCTGGCGAGCTGCCACGAGGTGTCGGCGGCGAACGGGATCTGATTCTGGACGCACTGCTTGGTGAACGCGAGCATCGCGTCAGGGTCGCTGGCACCGATCAGCACCAGGTCGACCTTGCCAGCGAGCTCGGCCAGGTCGATATCCCTGTCCTCGGTCATCGCCCCCGGATAAAACGAGGCGATCTGGTTCATATCGACGTCGGTCGTGCCGATGTACCTAGCGGTGTGCTGGCGTTCCGACTCGCGCACGCCGCTCGCGTCGACGCCGTGCCGCTCTAGCCAGCCACGATAGTCAGCGAAGTCGCTGCCTACCGTGCCGACCAGCAGCGGCCGCAGGCCCAGGCAGCCGAGCCCGAAGGCGATATTTGCCGCTACCCCGCCGCGCCGGATCTCCAGCGCGTCAACCAGGAACGAGAGCGAGATCTTGTCGAGCTTGTCCGGCATCAGCTGATCGACGAACCTGCCTGGGAACGTCATCAGATGGTCTGTCGCGATCGACCCGGTGACTGCAATGCGCACGGCGACAGGCTACAGCCTCAGTGCCACGATCGCCCGGCGACCGTGTCAGTGGAACGAGTCGCCGCAGGCGCAGGATCCGGTCGCGTTCGGGTTGTCGATCGTGAAGCCCTGCTTCTCGATCGTGTCGACAAAGTCGATCGTGGCGCCGCTCAGGTACGGTCCGCTCATCTTGTCCGTGACCACCTGGACACCGTCGAAAGTGCTGACGATATCGCCGTCGGCCTGGCGCTCGTCGAAGTACAGCTGGTAGCGCAGGCCAGAGCAGCCGCCAGGCTGCACGGCGATCCGCAGCCTCAGGTCGTCGCGCCCTTCCTGAGCCAGCAGGCCGCTCACCTTGGTGGCGGCGACCTCGGTGAGGATGATGCCCTGCGTCGTCACGTCGTGCTCAACACTCATCTGGTTAGCTCCCGCGCTCGAGGGCCGCGCTCGGAGCGTGGCCTTGTTCCTAGCACTCCAACGATATGCCAGGCGCTCTCATTCCACCGGTCCGGACCGGGCCGGACGCGATGTGGCGGGCATAAGAGGTATGCTGACACTATCGTCACTTCGACGATAAGTCGGCGGATCGGGGACTCGCATGTCCAGGACCACAGACCTCCGCACCGCGTCCAGGCCAGCCGCTACCCACGAGATACCACTGCTAGTGCTCGGCGCGGGCGCTGACCATCGGGCCGAACGCGGTGTCTCCTGCACCGGCGAGCTACCGGCGGCGTCCGACCCCGCGCTGGTGCGGCGGGCCGTGCGGGCCCGCTCGGAGCTTGGCGACCGGGCGTTCGTGCTTGGCCACCATTATCAGCGCGACGAGGTGATCAGGTTCGCCGACGTCACCGGCGACTCATTCAAGCTGGCCCGCGACGCGGCCGCCAGGCCGGCCGCGGAATTCGTGATCTTCTGCGGCGTGCACTTCATGGCCGAGTCCGCGGACATCTTGACCGCGCCGTCGCAGCGGGTGATCCTGCCTGACCTCGCCGCCGGCTGCTCGATGGCCGACATGGCGACCTTCAGTCAGGTAGAAGAATGCTGGGAGACCCTGGAAGACCTCGGCATTGCCGGCGAGGTCATTCCGGTGACTTACATGAACTCCTCGGCCGACATCAAGGCGTTCACCGGTCGGCACGGCGGCACGGTCTGCACATCATCTAATGCCAGGCGCGCGCTGACCTGGGCGCTGGGCAAGGGCACCAGGGTGCTGTTCCTGCCCGACCAGCACCTGGGCCGCAATACCGCGGTGCTCGATCTCGGCCTTGACCTGACCGACTGCGTGGTGTGGGATCCGCACCGCCCTGGCGGCGGGCTGGAACCCAGTGCGCTGCGCGGCGCCACGATGATCCTTTGGCGCGGGCACTGCTCCGTGCACGGCCGGTTCACGGCGCAGAACGTCGCGCAGGTACGGGCGGCTGTCCCTGGCGTCAACGTCATCGTGCACCCCGAGTGCGCGCACGACGTGGTCCTGGCGGCCGACCAGATCGGATCGACCGAGAAGATCATCGAGGTCATCGCCGCGGCACCGGCCGGCTCCGCGTGGGCGGTCGGCACCGAGCTGAACCTGGTCCAGCGCCTGGCCAACGCCCATCCGGACAAGACGGTGGTCTTCCTCGACAAGACCGTGTGCTATTGCTCCACGATGAACCGGATCGACCTGCCGCATCTGGTCTGGGCGCTAGAGTCGCTGGCCAGCGGGCAGGTGGTCAATCAGATCACCGTGCAGGAGCAGATCGCGCGGCAGGCCAGGGCCGCGCTGGACCAGATGCTTGCCCTGCCCTGACCGCGTCACAGGCCCGGAGCACCCCAGACCGGGAACCAGCGGCCCAGGTCAGGCTCGATCTTTAGATCATCACCGAGCATTCCGCGGACCCGAAGCTCGGTCGCGTTGTCGCGCACCTTGCCGGGCTTCGGCACGAACGGGTAGAACGTGCCGCGCTTGTACAGGTACACCAGGCCGAGCCGCCGGGACTCCGAGTCAACGAAGCTCAGTATCGTGCAGAGCAGTTGCGGGCCGAAGCCGCCGGCCTGGAGCGAGGAGTTCACCGCGTGCAGGTCCGTGACCAGGCCCTCAATGTCGTCGGCGGCGTGCCGGCCGACCAGCCAGGTGAAGCCGTAAGAGTCGGCGGACACTTGCACGGGAGTTTTGTTCTCGCCCATATTGAGCAGGTCGCGCACGTCCTGCTCGATGTCGCTGAACGCCTTGCCCTCGGCGGCACGGAAGCAGACCGAGCCGGTTCCGGTCGGCTTGAAGTCGGAGGCCGCCTGCAGTGTGATCGCCGCCGACGGCAGGGCGAATAGCGCGTCCAGGTTGGGCGGCGCCGGCCTGGTCCTGCCGAGCAGCGCGTCGAGAAACCCCACCTGCCTGCTACCTCCCTGGCTCGTCGTCCGTACCCCGTCCTACGAGCCGCCGTACCGCCCGGCTGAGCTACCTGCTGAGCTGGGCGGAAATCTTGTCAAGCTCCTGCAGCCGTCTTTCCAGCGTCGGATGCGTGGAGAACATCGCGGACAGGCTCAGCTGCCCAGCCCGCCTGGAGAGCGCGGGCGCGAAGTAGAACGCGTTCAGCGGCTCGGCAGCCCGCAAATCCTTCGTCGGGATCTTGGACATGTCGCCGGACACCTTCACGAGCGCGCTGGCCAGTGCCGAAGGCTGTCCGGTCAGCAGCGCGCCTGAGCGGTCCGCCGACAGCTCACGGTACCGCGAGAGCATCCGGATCAGCAGGAAGCTGATCGCGTAGACCACAATGCCCACGACCATCATGACCGCGCCAACGGCCAGCGTGTACTGGTTGTTGCCGCCACGGCCGCCACGGCCGCGCCCGCCACCGCCGAACAGCTCGGAGTAGAAGCCGAACCTGATCATCAGCGCGGCGACGATGCCCAGGAACGAGGCGATCGTCATCACGGCGACGTCCTTGTGCGCCACGTGCGACATCTCGTGCGCGATCACGCCTTCAAGCTCATCGCGGTCGAGCCTGCGGAGCAGGCCATTGGTGACGCAGAGCACGGCGACCTTGCTGCTTCTGCCGGTGGCGAACGCATTCGGCATATCGGTCGGGGCGATAGCCACCCGCGGCTTGGGCATGTCGGCCAGCGCGCACAGCCGGTCCACCACGCCGTGCAGTTCCGGCGCCTGTTCCGCCGTGACGAGCTGGGCACCTGCCGTCCGCAGCGCGATCTTGTCCGACCAGTAGTACGAGCCGAATGTCATGGCGCCGCCGAGCACGATGGCGATGAAGACGATGCCGCCCGAGCTCACTCCGTAGTGCCCGAGCAGGAAAATCACCAGAATGACGAATGCGGTGAACACAAGGCCGATCATGAACATGGTCACGCCCATACGCGCGATCAGGCCTTTGTCAGTCGCATAACGAGTCCGAGCCATCGGCGGCGCCTCCGTTTCGATCGGCTGCCTCATGAAGCTGGCTTACTTCATTACATCTCAGCCGCGCCGATGGTTTGCACGCCGCCTCTGGCCCGATGGTCAGCCAGGAATCAGCCCTCCGTCGGAGAGCAACTCGCGCACCTCGTCGATGGTCGCGCCATCGCGCGGCAGGATCAGGTCCGACGGCTCGATGGTGTCGGCCGGCAGCACCGTGCCCACCTGCCTGGCCCGGTCGAGCAGCGCCTGCAGCGCGGGCTCGAAAGCCGCCTCGTCATTGTGCTCGACGGCGACTTCCAGATTGACGTCCAGCCTGTTCAGTTCCTCCACTGCCGCCTCATCGAGCCGCAGCTGGCCTTCGCCCATGATCCGGATAATCACTGGACCTCACCCGCGCTCGGCTGCTCGGCCGGGAAGACCGTCTCGGACCGCTGGCCGCCGTTCGCGCTGTCAGCGGGGGCGGCCTGGCTAGCCGGAGCAGCCTGCCCGCCTGCGGAACCGGCGATCTCCTTCGGAGCGCTCCCTCCGGCGAGCTCGGCCTTCATCTGCTCCAGCTCACGGTCAACTCCATGAGAGGCGCCCATCCGGTCAAGCTCGGCCTGGATGTCGTCGTGCGGCGTCCCGCCCAGGACGTCGGTGAGCGCACCAGAGGCCATCAGCTCGTCGATCGCGCCGGCCCGCGCCTTCATCTGCTCGGTCTTGTCCTCCGCCCGCTGGATCGCCAAGCCGACGTCGCTCATCTCTTCGGAGATGCCGGTGAAGACCTCATTGATCCTGGTCGTGGCTTCGGCGGCGGTGTAGGTGGCCTTAATGGTCTCCTTCCTCACCCGGAACGCGTCCACCTTGGCCTGCAGCCGCTGGGAGGCCGCGGTCAGCTTCTCCTCCTCACCCTGCAGCGAGGCATACTGCGACTGCAGGTCAGTGAGCTGGGTGAGGACCCCTGCCTTGCGCTGCAGTGCCTCGCGAGCCAGATCCTCCCGGCCGGCGGCAAGGGCATCGCGCGCCTGGCGGTCCAGCTTGTCGGTGGACTGCTGGACCGAGTTCATCTGCAGCTCGACCCGCTTGCGCGAGGTGGCGACATCAGCGACGCCACGGCGCACCTTCTGCAGTAGCTCCAGCTGCGTCTGATAGGAATAGTCTAGGGTCTCCCGCGGATCTTCCATTTTGTCCAGGGCCTTATTGGCCTTGGCCCTGAAGATCGTCGAAACCCGCTTCATCACGCCCATAAGCGCGGCCATCCCCTCATCCGGTAACCCGCTGCCGCACCGCGCGGCGGTGCCGCCAGCTGCCGTTTGGCATCAGCAGCGGAAATCTTGTGGCAGGTGCTGGATTCCCAGCCTATGGCCTACTGGCCGGCCCGTCATCACGCCGCCTCGTCTAGGCACGGTTCGCGGCCGGCGATCACGTCAGCCTGGGCCGGCTGGCGCTACGATCCGCCCGCGCCACGGCGGAACGCTGGCAGTCTGGTGCTGTTCGTCCCGGTAGGCTGTCAGCGTGTTCCGACGACGTACCAACGGCGCTCCGGCGGTGCTTGAGAGCGATCCTGTGCGCACTGACGCTGATCAGGCAACCAAGCCGACCGGCAAGGGTCGGCCCACGCCCAAGCGGAGTGAGGCGGAACGCCGCAGGCGGGAGCCGTATACCCCGCCGCCAGCCAACAAGAAAGCAGCCGCCGCCCAGGACCGCAACCGCAGGCGCGCCGACAGCAAGCGCAGGATGGAAGCCATGCGGCGAGGCGAGGAATGGGCGCTGCCGGCCCGGGACCGCGGCCCGGTCAAGGCGCTAGCCAGGGACTACATCGACTCCCGGCGGGTGATCGTCAGCGAGTACATCCTGTTCGGCGTATTCGCGCTGATCTTCGGCCTGTTCATCCTCGGGGCGGCGAAGAACTCCTACACGATCTTGTTCGCCGAGGTCGCGATCGTCGCGCTGATCGGGCTTGAGGCCACATACCACAGCGCCAGGGTGATCCGGCTAGCCAGGCAGCGATTCCCCGGCACGAGCACCCGCGGCACGATCTGGTACGTCGCCAAGCGCAGCATGCGGCTGCGGAGCTCGCGGATACCGCCGGCCAGGATGGGCCGGGGCGAAGCGGTCTAGCCGCCCGCGCGGCACCAGGCAAGGCCGGCCGGAGCCGGCTCGTAAGCACTGGGCTCGTAAGCACTGTCAGTACGACAACTGTCGGTACAGCACTCTCGATGAGGAGAGCTCATGGAATTCCGTCATCTTGGCCGGAGCGGCCTGAAGATCAGCGAGATCGCCTATGGCAACTGGCTGACGCATGGCTCGCAGGTCGAGGAGGACGCGGCCAAGGCCTGCGTCGCCGCGGCGCTGGACGAGGGAATCACGACGTTCGACACCGCCGATGTCTACGCCGGGACCAAGGCCGAGGAGGTGCTCGGGCGGGCGCTGCACGGCGTCAGGCGCGACTCCGTCGAGATCTGCACCAAGGTCTACTGGCCGACAGGTCCTGGCGTCAACAACCGCGGGCTGTCCCGCAAGCACATCATGGAGTCGGCGCACGCGTCGCTCCGTCGGCTGCAGACCGACTACGTCGACCTCTATCAGGCACACAGGTACGACCACCAGACGCCGCTTGAGGAAACCCTGCGCGCATTCGACGACCTGATCCGGCAGGGCAAGGTGCTGTATGTCGGAGTGTCGGAGTGGCGGTCCGAGGAAATCGCCGCGGCGCTGAGCATCGCGGACCGGATGGGCCTGGACCGGATCATCTCCAGCCAGCCGCAGTACAACATGATCTGGCGGGTGATCGAGTCCGAGGTCGTCCCGCTGTGCGAGCGGGAAGGAATCGGCCAGCTGGTGTGGTCTCCGATCGCGCAGGGCGTGCTGACCGGCAAGTACGCGCCAGGCGACGCGCCGCCGGCCGGATCACGTGCCACCGACGCGCGCGGGTCGACGTTCATCAACGCCTATCTGACCGATGACATCCTGCGCCGGGTGCAGCAACTGCGCCCGGTCGCGGGAGACGCGGGGCTGACGCTGTCCCAGCTGGCAGTTGCTTGGACGCTGCAGAACCCGAACGTCAGCGCGGCCATCGTCGGCGCCACCCGGCCCGAGCAGGTCAGGGAGAATGTCAAGGCAGCGGGCGTCCGGCTGGATGAGGGCGTGCTGAACCGGATCGACGACATCCTTGGCCCGGTCATCGAGCGCGACCCGGCGGAGACATCCAGCCCGCAGGTCCGGCCCTGACCAGGCTCACTCCTCCGGCGGATGCAGGCTCATCGGCCCGTACTCCCGCCTGCTGTCCTCGACCAGGCAGACCTGATCGACGCCGGAGTCGAGCAGGCCCCGCCAGTGCTCGCCGAGCCAGGTCTCGGCGTCGCCCTGACTGCCGAAGCTCTCCTTCGGCAGGCTGCGGGACGTGGCCGCGGTACCGTCTGCCTTCTCGTACTGCCAGGTCCAGGTCATTGCCACACTCTAGAACTCTGGCCAGCGCACGGGACAAGCTGGTCGACTTGACCGGAATTCGGCGCTAATCTCGGATTCAGCGAGCGAACCGGGCGAGGTCAGCGGCCGAAAACTGTTAAGTTCTATCCGCTAGCCCTGTGCGGCGGATACCCCCCGAGATCCGCCCGGACCAGCCCTGTGATCAAGGTGGTGGACGACATTGACTCGCGTTGTCGTCATTGGTGACCTTATGACCGACACGGTCGCTCATGCGAAGCTGGCGCTGGCGAGAGGCAGCGACACGCCGGCGACGGTGACCATGCACGGCGGCGGATCTGGCGCCAACATCGCCGCGTGGCTGGCGGTGGACGGAGCCGAGGTGGCCTTTGTCGGCCGGCGCGGCGCCGACATCGCCGGGCGCAATAGGGACATGGAGCTGATGGGCTACGGAGTGGATGCCCGGCTCGTGATGGACCCGGAGCGGCCGACGGGTACCTGCGTAGTCATGATCACTCACCGGGGCGATCACACGATGCTGTCCGATCCCGGTGCGAACGCCGCCCTCTCCCCCGACGACCTGCCTAAGGACCTGTTCACCCCCGGATGTCATCTGCACGTCTCCGGTTACACGCTGCTGAACCCAGGCTCCAGGCAGGCCACCCTGGCCGCGATCGCCATGGCCAGGCGAGCCGGGATGACGATCTCGGTAGACGGCGCCTCGGCCGCGCCGCTTGAGCGCGTCGGGGCGGAGCCGTTCCTGCAGATGACCAACGGCTCGACCCTGCTCTTCGTCAACGCCGAGCAGGGCCGGGTACTGACCGGCCGCGGCGAGCCCGAGCAGGCCGCCCGGGTGCTCAACGCCTGGTATCCGCACGTAGTCATGAAGGTGGGCGCCGACGGCGCGCTCTTCTACGCTAACGGCAGGCCCGAGCCGGTCCGGGTACCCGCTCCGCCGGTCGAGCGGATCGTGGACCGGACCGGAGCCGGGGACGCGTTCTGCGCCGGTTTCCTGCCGGCCTGGCTGGATAAGAAGCCCCCGGGCGAGGCCCTGACCAGCGGCAGCCGGCTCGCGGCCAGGGCGATGGCGCTGGTCGGCGCCAGGCCGCTGCTCTAGCCGGGCCATGACGAACTGCTCTAGCCGGGCCGTGACGAACTATCTGGAGCGGCTGTTCGGCCTCGATGGCCGGGTGGCCGTCGTCACCGGCGGCAGTTCGGGCATCGGCCGGGCGATCGCCAGCGCCCTGAGCGGCGCAGGTGCCAGGGTCGTGCTGGTCGCACGCGGCCAGGCAGGCCTTGATGCCACGGCCGAGACGCTGCGGGCAGCCGGCGGCTCGGTCGGCTGCGTCCGCGCCGACCTTAGCGACCGGGCCGCGATCGCGGCAGCCGCCGACCAGGCCGCCGACCTGTTCGGCGACCCGGATATCCTGGTGAACTGTGCCGGAGTGAACATCAGGCCGCCGCTGCCCGAACTCACCGAGGCGGACTGGGACCACACCATGGCCGTGAACCTCACGGCGCCGTTCCTGCTCGGCCAGCGGTTCGGCCCGGCCATGGCCGGGCACGGCTGGGGCAGGATCATTAACGTGGCATCTCAGCAAGCCAGCCGCGCGTTCGGCAACAGCGGCGGGTACGGCGCGTCCAAGGGCGGCCTGGTGTCGCTGACCAGATCCCAATCCGAAGCCTGGGCGGTCTCGGGGGTCTGCTGCAACGCGATCTCCCCCGGCTTCGTCCCGACCCCGATGACGGCACAGGTAGCCAGCGATCCGGTCAGGTCGGCCGCGCTCGCGGCGCGCACGATGCTCGGGCGCAACGGCCAGGCCGCCGACTTTGAGGGCATCGCTGTCTTCCTGGCAAGCGATGCCAGCGGCTACATCACCGGTCAGCTGATCTTCGTGGACGGCGGTTTCTCCGCGACCTGATCGCCCGCTCGCGGCACAATGGCGGTCATGGCCAGACGCACCACGACAACTCCGCCGCCCGAGGACTTCGAGGAAAACATCGTCGACATCGATGTGACCGACGAGATGCGGGGCAGCTACCTTGAGTACGCCTACTCGGTGATCTACCAGCGCGCCCTGCCGGACGCGCGGGACGGGCTGAAGCCGGTGCAGCGCCGGATCCTGTACCGGATGGCCGAGATGGGCCTGCGGCCCGACCGGGCGCACATCAAGTGCGCGCGCGTCGTCGGCGACGTCATGGGCCGCCTGCACCCGCACGGCGATGGCGCGATCTACGACGCGCTAGTCCGGATGGCGCAGCCGTGGTCGATGCGGCTCCCGCTGATCGACGGACATGGCAACTTCGGATCGCTGGGCGGCGACGACTCTCCGGCGGCGATGCGGTACACCGAGGCGCGGCTGGCCGCCGCGGCGATGGAGATGACCGCCTCGCTCGACGAGGACGCCGTCGACTTCATCCCGAACTACGACGGCAGCGAGACCCAGCCCGAGGTACTCCCGGCCGGGCTCCCCAACCTCCTGGTCAACGGCGCGGCCGGAATCGCCGTCGGGATGGCCACCAACATGGCCCCGCACAACCTCGGTGAGGTGATCGCCGCCGCACGGCACCTGATTGCCCACCCGGACGCCAGCCTGGACGACCTGATGCGGTTCGTGCCGGGACCCGACCTGCCGACCGGTGGCAAGATCGTCGGCCTGGACGGGATCAGGGAGGCATACGAGAGCGGCCGTGGCATTTTCCGCACCCGCGCCGCCGCGCGGATCGAGCAGATCACTCCGCGCCGGACCGGCATCGTGGTCACCGAGCTGCCGTATGGCGTCGGGCCGGAGAAGGTCGTGACCAGGATCAAGGACCTGGTCCATGCGAAGAAGCTGGCCGGGATCGCGGACCTGAAGGACCTGACGGACCGGCACCGGGGCCTGCACCTGGTGATCGAGATCCGCAGTGGCTTCCATGCCGAGGCCGTGCTTGACGAGCTGTACCGGCTGACCCCGATGGAGGACACGTTCGGGATCAACAACGTGGCTCTGGTCGACGGCCGGCCACGCGTGCTCGGCCTGCGCGAACTGCTGGAGATCTACGTTAACCACCGGCTTGAGGTGGTCCGGCGCCGCACCGAGTTCCGCCGCTCCAGGCGCCAGGCGCGGCTGCATCTGGTCGACGGCCTGGTCATCGCCCTGCTCAACATCGACGAAGTCATACAGGTGATCAGGGCCAGCGACGACGCCGCTGCCGCGAAAGAGCGGCTGATCAGCATCTTCGACCTCTCGGAGATCCAGGCACAGTACATCTTGGACACCCCGCTGCGCCGACTTACCCGCTACGACCGGCTGGAGCTTGAGCGCGAGCGGGAGACGCTGGAATCCGAGATTGCCGAGCTGACCGCGATCCTGGATTCCGACGCCCGGCTGCGCGAGGTCGTTTCGGCCGAGCTGGCGGAGGTGGCCCAGAGGTTCGGCACGCCGCGCCGCACCGTGCTGCTTGAGGGCAGCGGCGTAGCCAGGACCGCGGCCGTGCCGCTTGAGGTCGCCGACGACCCGTGCACGGTGCTGCTGTCCTCGGCGGGCCTGCTGGCCCGTACTGCCGTCCGCCAGGCGGCTGTCCAGCAGGAACTGCCCGAGGAAGATCCCGATATCCAACGGGCCAGGCCAGCAACTGCCGGCTCGCCGAAGCTGGCGTCCGGCCAGCCTGCCGAGCCCAGGTCGGCGCACGATGTGATCGTCTCGGCGGTGCCGTCCACGGCTAGGGGGACGGTCGGCGTACTGACCAGCCATGGCAGGCTGATCAGGCTCGGCGTCCTTGATCTGCCGGCGCTGCCGCCGGCCGCGCATGCGCCCGGCCTGTCCGGCGGCGCGCCGGTGAGCGAGTTCGTCTCGACCCAGCGGGACGAGACAGTGGTGGCCATCGTCGCGCCGGAGGCGGCTGGAGCGGGCCTGGTCCTGGGCACCACCCAGGGCATCATCAAGCGGGTCGCGCCTGATTATCCGCAGAACTCGCCGGAGTTCGAAGTGATCGCCCTGAAGGACGGCGACCGGGTGGTGGGAGCCGTTCAGCTAGAAAATGAGGAGCAGGACCTCGTCTTCATCTCTAGCGACGCTCAGCTGCTGCGGTTCGGCGCCGCGTCGGTGCGGCCGCAGGGCCGCGCCGCGGCCGGGATGACCGGGATCAGGCTCGCCGCCGGGGCGTCGGTGACCTGGTTCGGCGTTGTCGATCCGGGCGCGGTGGCTGCCGCGGGCGAGCCCGGGTCCGCTGAGCCGGTCGTGGTGACGGTGGCCGGAAGCGCCGGCACGCTACCAGGAACGGCCGCGGCGACGGTCAAGGTCACCAGGTACGCCGACTTCCCGCCCAAGGGCCGCGCCACCGGCGGGGTGCGCTGTCACCGGTTCCTCAAGGGCGAGGACCTCCTGGTGCTCGCCTGGGCCGGGCCGGGGCCGGCCAGGGGCGCGACCTCAGCCGGCACGCCGGTCCCGCTGCCAGCGCCGGTCGGCCGACGGGACGGCTCTGGCGAGCGGGTTACCGATCCGCTCGCCGCGGTCGGCGGCTCAGCGCCGCAAGCCTGAGGGCCACTTCTCGCTTACTTCCGGTCTGGCTCAGAGGGCGCTGAAAGGTTCACCACAGCCTCGGCTCAGCCGCCGCGCCCATTCTGATGTGTGGCGGGCCTCGCCGGGCCCGCCGCCAGGACAACGAGAAGGAGGAACCCATGGCGACTGTGACAGCCACCAGGGCGAGACGCCTGATGCTCACCGCGGTGGTCGCGGCCGGACTGGGAGCCGGCGCGGCCGGCGTCGCCTCAGCCGCGACCACCGGCGCCGCGCACACCGCGACACCCAGCTCCGTGTCATCCACCACGTCGACCTCGGCGCACCGCGCCGCCTCGGCACCCACCGCAACGGCGACGCCAGCGGCCAGCAAGCCGGCCAAGTCAGCGCCGAAGAAGCATCCCTGCCGCAACATGTGACACCGAACCGTTCTCCCTGCGGCGGCGGCGCCAGCCAGGTGCTCCCGCCGCCGCAGGGAGGCGCCATGCCCCGCCGGAATGCAGGCACTGAACCCGCGGGGCGTCAAGGGGTGACCCCGGGCGACCTTGACCCCGGCCCGCTCTAATGCTCCTGCGACCCGCTCGCCGCGTACGGAGGGGACTGGCGGCATTAGGCGATGTCAACCATGAGGGTCAGCTCATTCGGGGCGCCGAACTCGGCAATCAGGCCGGCGAGGGCCTCGCGCAGGTCGGCGACTGCGGCCTGGGCGTTATCACCCTCGCCGTTAGCCCTCACGCCAGGCCGGAGCTGAGCGTGCGCGCACCAGACGCCGTCCTCATCCTGCTCGACGGTGTAAGGGACATGTACGGCACGGGTCATCGCGGCTGACTCCCAACGAGATGATTACTGCGTCGTATCGTCGGCCGCCAGCGACCTGTGCTGTCGGCGCGGCTCGTTCACGCAGGTCCACTCTTCTGTGACGTGCCGTGGCTACGCCGGCCACCCGGATGGCGCGGCCGACACCATCCCGGCGCACCCACAGCCCCCCACCCACCGCCTGAAGCCGCGGCTGCCGACTCCGGGTCACTGAACGGCTGCTGGCCCGTGGCCGTTCAGGCGGTCGGTGATTACAGCGGCGAAACGGTCGAGCCCGGTCTCGATTTGCTCGCTGGTCAGCTGGCTGCAGGCAAGCCTGGCCTGGTGCTGTCCGCCCTGACCAGCGTAGAAGTGGCTCATCGGCGTCCAGAGGACCCCGTACTGGCGCGCCGAGTGCTCCATCAGCTCATCGTCCGCAGGGAACGGCAGCGTGACGACGGCGAAGAAGCCACCGCTCGGCGCATTCCAGCTGACCGCGGCTGACTCGCCAGCGGCCGACGGGAAGCGCCGGGCCAGGCCATCAAGCAGCTGGCGCATGTTCGATAGGTAGGTGGCCGTCTCCCGCTCATTCGCGCGGATCATGCTGCATCCGTAGGTCAGCAGCTTCCCGCCCACTACCGCCTGCGCGATCGGCGGGGTGTTGACCGTGACCATGCTCTTGATCTTGGACAGGTAGTCGGCGAGCAGGCTGACGCTACCGTCGTCTGCCGATACCCGCTGATCAGCTACCGCGTACCCGACCCGTGCGCCAGGGAAGCCGGTCTTGGCGAAGGAGCCCAGGTAAATGACCTGCCGAGTGGTATCGAGTGCTTTCAGCGTCGGCTGGTGCGCCCCGGCGTGGAAGAGACCGTACGGATTGTCCTCAAGCAGCAGGATGTGTTCCCGCTCGGCGAGCTCAAGCAGCCGGTGCCGCAGATCCACGGTCAGGCTGATGCCGGACGGGTTCGCGAAATCGGGCATCAGGTAGCAGGCGCGCACACGCAGTCCCGCCTCGCGCGCCCGGCGCGCCTGCGCGACCAGGTCCTCCAGGTCCACCCCCTGGTCTCCGCTTCGCACCGGCCAGACCGGCAGGTCGGCTAGCCTGGCCGCTCCGGTCAGGCCGACGTAGGTCGGCGAGACCGCGAGCAGGACATCCCGGTCGTCCGCGCGCAAGGCGCGCAGCACGGCGAATACCGCCTCCTGAAAGCCGACGGTGACCACGATCGACTCGGGGTCCGCGCTGATGCCCTCGTCAATCTGCAGATGCCTGGCGATCAGCTCGTGCACGATCCCCTTCGTCCGGCCGTACTGGAACAGGGTCCGGTTCAGCTGCGCCTCGCTGTACCCGAGGTCGTCGGTCAGGTAGCGGCAGTAGGTGTCGATGTACTGGTGGATCAGCGCGACGTCGAAGAACTCCTCGCTCGGCCGGCCGGACGCGAACGAGACGGCCTCCGGGTAGCGGCTCGCGACCTCGTTGAGGAAGTTCATCGACTCAAGGGCCGGGTCGACCAGCGAACCGTGCAGCGCCGAAGCGGCCAGGTCGCAGGCCGCGACGCCTATTTCGTCCACGCTCATCCGTGCTGTCTCCTTCCCAGATGGTGCCCGCGCCGCCATCCGGTCAGCCCCGTAGTCGTCACGCTGCGCGACCCGGCCACGACCGTGCAGCTACGTCCCGTCATCGGCGGGATCTCCCGTCAAGCGCTCTGTGCACATCCTTTCCGGGTACAGATAGTTTCGCAATATTTTGCTCTATACGGTCCGCTGAACTGGCTTTACAGTGTGAAAGGCACACCTGCCGGACCCTGCAACGTGGGAGGAACTTTTATGTCGCGCTACGAGTGGGACGGGGACAGCGCTGGGGTCGAACGACTCAAGCACGCTGTCAGTCCAGCCCGTGACCGGGTGATCAGTCACCCGATGTACCACCGGCTCGACGGCCTAGATGCCGTGCTCACCTTCATGGAGCATCACGTCTTCGCAGTCTGGGACTTCATGTCCCTGCTCAAGTCGCTGCAGCGCAACCTCACCTGCGTCGAGCTGCCCTGGGTGCCTACCGGACCGGCCGGCAGCCGTCGGCTGATCAACGACATCGTGCTCGTCGAGGAGAGCGACGAGCTCGGCAGTGGCTTCATCAGCCACTTCGAGCTGTACCTGGACGGCATGACCCAGGCCGGTGCGGACAGGACCACGATCGACGCCTTCATCGAGCTGATCCGCGCGGGCAAGCCGGTGCTCGACTGCCTGAAGGAGGCGGCCGCGCCGTCGCCGTCCGCCGAGTTCACCACGACTACCTGGAGCTTCATCGAGAACCTGCCGGTGCACTGCCAGGCAGCGGCCTTCGCGTTCGGCCGGGAAGACCTGATTCCCGATATGTTCGATCAGGTCGTGGCCGTCAACAGCGACCTCGGCAACAAGCTGTCCACCTTTGTGGACTACCTCAAGCGGCACATCCAGGTGGACGCCGAGGAGCACACGCCGATGGCCATGCAGATGCTGGCCGACCTGTGCGGCGACGACGAGAAGAAGTGGCGCGAGTGCGAGGAGACGGTCAACGCAGCCCTGGATGCGCGGTGCAGGCTCTGGGACGGAATCCTTGCCGCCATCGATTCGGCCAGGAAGAGCTGAACCGGACAGCTATTCCGGCGCGGTACGTGGGACCGCGGCGGCCGGCGCGACAGGCGCGGACCGTCGCGGTCCTCGCGGCCGCCGCAGCATGCGGGCCGCGGTTCGCGCCCCGTCCTGCGCCTCCGACGGAGAGGAAGATTCCCTGATGGACGTCCGTGAGGACACCGCTGCGCGAACTGGCGCCTGTGCACCTGCACGTCAGGTCCGAGGGTTGCCTACCTGACCAGGTATGACGACTGCCTCGCGGTCATGCGCAGCGCTCAGAGCGCAAAGCCCGACCTGGATGGACGGGATCAGGCCCGGCTGGCGAGATCACCCCGGCCTGGTCGCCACGCATGTATCGCTGCGCGGCTTCGCCAGCTTCCCTGTCCTCCTGCGCTGACTCCGGCGTCTGGACGCGAACGATGACTGGCGCGCCGGAGGCGAACCTAGCCGGCGAAGGCCCGCGCCAGCCGGTCCGCCGCGGCTGTTACGGCTGTCCTGGCGGTGTCCAGGATGCCGACCATAGTGAAGAACCCGTGCATCATGCCGTCGTAGCGAATGATCTCGGCGGCCACGCCTGCCTGGTCAAGCCGCTTGGCGTAAAGCTCGCCCTCGTCGCGCAGCGGGTCGAACTCCGCGGTGATCACCGTCGCCGACGGCAGCCCGGACAGATCACCGGCCCGGAGCGGGGAGGCTAGCGGGTTCGCGCCGTCCTGCTCCGAGGCCAGGTACATCCCCCAGTACCAGGCAACCGCGTTCGGGTTGAAGAAGTGCTGGTCAGTAGCCTCACGCATGGAGTCGGTGTCAGCCTGGTAGTCGGTGTTCGGGTAGACGAGGAGCTGGTGCTTCAGAGCCGGGCCGCCGCGGTCGCGGGCCGCCAGCGCCACCGCGGCCGCGAGGTTTCCGCCCGAACTGTCCCCGCCGACGGCGAGTCTGGTGGCATCCAGGCCGAGATCGGCCGCATGCGCGGCGATCCACGCCGTACCCGCGTAGCAATCCTCGATGGCAGCGGGGAACTTGTGCTCGGGTGCCAGCCGGTAGCTCACGGCGATGCTGACGCAGTGCGCGGCGTTGGTCAGCATCCGGCAGACCGCGTCGGAGGTGTCCAGGGTGCCCAGGCTCCAGCCGCCGCCGAAGAAGTACACAAGGACCGGCAGCGGCCCGGCGTCAGCGGGCCGGTACATCCGGGCGTCGAGCCGGCCAGCCGGGCCCGGGATGGTGAACTCGCGGATCTCCGCTACCGGCTCGGTGGTGCCGGTGACAACCGCGCTCTTGACGTCCGCCGCTCGTGCCTCCTCGATTCCCAGGGTGTACAGGTTCGGGACGTTGTCCCGCTCCAGCCGGTCGTGCATGGCCTGAACCTGGGGATGCAGCGGCATCGGGCACTCCTGCTCTCGGCGTTGCTGGTTCTGTCTTTCTGTCTGAGGCTTCGGGCTCGGCAGCGCCCGTCACCAGTCAGCGGCGCCGGCTGGCACGCTGGCCGACCTTCCGGCCGGCAGACCGACTTTCCGGCCGGCAGACCGGCTAGCCGAGTCCAGGTGGCGGCCAAGCCGCCGGATGGTCTCCGCCGCGGAGATCGCGTGGCTGCGCATGGAACCACGCCGCGGGTCGCTGCTGTAGATGTCGGCATCCCCGGCCGCCGGGTGGGACGTCAGCGACACGTGCAGGGTCCCCAGATCGCCGGAGACCGCGTCGCCGACGACCACGAAACGCCGCCACGGATGCCCACCAAGGAACTCCGCCGCCTCGCCTTCCCTGAGGCAGCAGATGTCGGCCGCTTCGGCTGGGTACAGGCGGCGATCTGTCACTCCCGCAGGGTACCGCCGAGGCAAATGCGATTCAACAGACCATCACGGGCTAGATCGGCTGCCGGGAAGGCGGCCGCTAGGACCCGAGCTGACCGTTTAGCCGGTAGTTATAGGTACTTGGCGGCTATGCCGCGCCGATGGCGTTAATCAGTCGACGGGCAGGCTGAGCAGCGGGCGGACCAGGGTGTCCTGGGCGTATTGCACCTCGGCTGGGCTAGTGGCCAGGCGTAGCCCCGGCAGCCGCTCGGTGATCGCCGCGATCGCGACCCGGAGCTCCAGCCGGGCCAGCGGAGCGCCGACGCAGAAGTGCGCCCCCTCGCTGGGGACCTCGAACCGCAGTATTTCTTCGACGGCCGAGTCCACCAGGTGCGGCTCAGCGCACAGCTCGGCGTAACAGTCCCGGCACCGCGGCAGGGTGAAGATGCCGCGCGCCAGGGTAGCCGAGGTATTCTCCTGGCCGCCGATGAGGAGTGCCGCGATCATCTGGAGCAGTTCGGCCTCGGTCAGCGCGGCATCGACATCGCGAACCCTGATCAGCGAGTCGACCAGGCCGTCGCCAGCGACCGCCGGCGGGCGGCGACAAGCTCGCTGACGTAGTTCAGGAAGTCCATCCCCGCCTGGCCCCGCTCGCGGGTGGTTATCTCGGCGGTGGCGAAGTAGATTCCGGTCCAGGCGATCAGCTGCTTACGGTCCTGCGCCGGGATATCGAGCAGCTCGCACCGCCCAGCTGCGCTCGCCCGGTCCGGTCCGGTCAGACGCGTCCGGAGTGGTGTTCCTGACCAGCTACGCCGACTGCGCGGCGGTGACCCGAGTCCAAGAGTTCGGAGCACAGAGCTCGCAATCGTGCGACCGGGTCACCCCAGGCTGGCGGGAGCGATATCCAGGAGGTCATCGCGGCGTCACTGCCGATCGCAGTGATCGGCTCCCTAGTCGGCGTGCCCGAGGCCGAGCGCGCCACGCCGGGCCAGCCGGGCAAGTTGCCGCTCACTCCGGCCGCTGGCTTGACCTGATGGCGCCGATTGTGTAACTCTCACGGAAAAAGCGCCCATGTTCCGCCCATATTGGCCTGGCTAGAGGAATGATGCATGTCCGAACCCCGTTGCGACGTTTCGCCGGAGGGAATGTTCCCCGGCCGGACGGCCGACTCGCCCGGGTGGGTTGATCGCGAGCTCATGACTGGCCGTCCGGCGGAAGTCTGCCTGTGGATCGGCGGACCGGTCACCAGGGGTGAGCTGAGCCAGCTCGTAGCCGAGCATGAGCAGCAGCTCGCGGCCGCCGGCCTGCAGGCCGGCGGCACCGTGGCCCTGCACCTCCCGCCGTCGCTCAGCTACGTGGCCAGCTTGCTGGCGTCCTGGCGGATCGGGGCTCAGGTCAGCCTGCTTGACCACCGGCTCACCCGCGCTGAGGTCGACCTCGCGCTCGACCGGCTGGCCTCGCAGGTCGTCGTCGAGGCCCGTAACGTGACCGGCCCGGCGATGGGCGGCTACTCCACCGCCACGGCAGACCCGGTGCCGCGTACCGGCGGTCGGCCAGCGGCGAGCCCGCATGCCCTGATCCAGCTCAGCTCGGGATCGACGGGGCCGTCCAAGGTGATCGCCAGGACGGCGGCGAACCTGGTCGCCGAACTCGACCGCTACGCGCAGCTGGAGGAGTACCCGAAGGCCGGGCAGCGCATCGTCCTGCTCGCGTCCATCGTCCATGTGCTCGGCCTGGTCGGCGGGCTGCTGCACAGCCTGCACGCCGGAGTTCAGCTCGCGTTCGCCGACCGGCTCACGACCGACGGTATCCGGGCGGCGGTCTCAGCGGGTGACGAGCCGACCATGCTGCTCGGTGTTCCGTTTCACGCCGAGCTCATGACGGCGGACCCGCGTCCGCTGGCCAGGCTGGAGCGGATGGTCGTGGCCGGCGAGCTGATCCGGCCCGGGGTTGCCGATGCGTTCACGGCAGGCTACGGAGTTCCGCTCGGCACCATGTACGGGATGACGGAGCTCGGCGTCATCGCCACTGACCTTTCCGGCCGCCACGCGCCGGCGGTCAAGCCGGCCCCAGGGATGCAGTTGCGGGTCGCCGACGGTGAGCTCCAGGTCGCGATGCCCGCGTCGCCCTACGTCGGGCTGATCGACGAGACCCGCTGGGTCGACGGCTGGCTGCACACCAGGGATGCCGCGTCCATTGACGCCGAGACCGGCCTGGTCACCATCTTGGGCAGGCGCGACTCGCAGGTGGCGATCGGCGGGCTGAAGGTGGACCTGACCGAGGTGGAGCAAACCCTGTGCGCGCTGCCCCAGGTGAGCGCCGCGGTGATCACTTTCGGCGGCTACATCGAGGCATACCTGGTGCTGCACGGCGGATCATCAGCGGCCGACGTCGAGGCTGCGCTGGCCGATCAGCTCGCTTCCTACAAACGGCCCCGGCGGCTGCATGTCCTGGCAGCTCTCCCCCGGACGGCCACCGGCAAGAACGTTCGCGACCGAGCCGTGCTGCAGGCCGCGGCTGCCGCCGCGCATGTGTGATCACACCGAAGGCAACAGATAGAGGAGCTCACCTGATGGACGAGGAGATCCGCCAGTTCGTGCTCACTTCGCTGAAAGAGATGAACTATGACGTCAGCGACGTGACCGGGGATACCGACCTGGGGTCGGCGGGGCTCGACCTTGAGTCCCTTGCCGTCGCTGAGCTGGCCGTGCTCGTCGAGGACAGGTTCGGAGCGAAGTTCACCGACGAGGATGCCGAGCACTTGGCGCTGATGACACTGGACGAGTTCACCGCCGAGGTCATTGGCCGGGTTGCCGTGCTGGCCGGAGGGTCGCCCGAATGAGCCATCCGGCCGAGCCGAGCAGGGATGACGTCATCGCCATGCTCGCGTCGTTCGGTGACCGCGCACCGGAGGATGTCGCGGAACATATCGGGTCTTTGGAGCTGACCTGGCTAATCACCAAGGTCGAGCTGCAATATGGGGTGACACTCGACCTGAGCGACGACGCACTGGACCAGATGACGACGGTCTCCAGCGCCGTGGCGGCACTTCGCAACGTACTTTCCGGTGCGGAGCATGTGTAACGCCGAACCGGACAAAAGCGGAACGCCCCAGGTCGCCATTACCGGCCTGGGCGTCACCTCGGCGTTCGGCCGGGGCAGCAAGTCCTTGCTTGACGGGGTACTGTCCGGCCGGCCGGCGTTTGGCGAGGTCTCAAGATTCAGCACGGATCGGTGCCGGGTCCGGGTTGCCGCCACGCTGCCCGGGCAGCCGGAACTCGGCTTCGAGCTCGCTGCCGTGATCGACGACGCCTGCGACACGGCTGGCCTGGATCCTGACACTCGGGCCGATGCAGTTTTCCTGCTCGCCCTGCATTCCGATGCGGCGGCGGCCAGGGATCAGACGGCGCGGAGTATCAATGGCAATGTGGTCACTGACCTGACCGCGCGGACCGGGCTGCCCCCGCCTGCGCGGGTCTATGCCACCGCCTGCGTGGCCGCGAGCACCGCTATCGCCGACGCCGCCGCGATGATCAGCACTGGCCGGGCTGTCCAGGTCGTAGTGGCAGCGGGTTTCCTGGTTGACGCCGACACCTTCGGGGTCTTCGATGCCGGTCGCACGCTAGCCAGCGACGGCCACGTGCGGCCATTCAGCGCGGGCCGGCGGGGCCTGCTGCTCGGTGACGGAGCGGCCGCGGTCGTGCTTGAGCCTGCCGACGCCGCACAGCGCAGGGGCGTGCCGGTGCTGGC
>OCZU010000270.1_pt1 | contig 37067 bp, 28 predicted proteins | sample 1539001 | NCBI WGS metagenome assembly OCZU01 (sample SAMEA3539306, study PRJEB22396) | soil metagenome | biome: tundra; feature: field; material: soil | place: USA | collected 2010-05 | depth 0.15 m | reverse complement strand
AGAAGTATCCGCGGGTTTACGTCACCCGCCGCCTGCGCAAGGACGGCGCCACCTATTTCGGACCCTACTTCCCCGCCAACCTGGCGCACCGCCTAGTGCACTTCATCCACCGCCACTTCCAGGTGCCCTCCTGCAAGATCGACCTGACGCGGTTTCATCCCAAACCCTGCCTGCAATTCCATATTCACCGCTGCCTGGGGCCTTGCGTCGAGGGGCTGACCACCGCCGACGCGTACGCCGCCGCGGTGCACGACGTCCGCCTTTTCCTGGAAGGCCGCCACACGGATCTGGCGCGCGATATGCGGGTCCGGATGGAAGGCGCCAGCGCGGACATGCGCTTCGAGGAAGCCGCCGGCCTGCGCGACCTGATCGCCACCGTGGAAGAGATCGAAGAGCGCCAGAAGATGGCCGCCGCCAAGGGTGACGACGTGGATATCTTCGCCATCTACGCCGAGCCGCCGCTGGTCGCGCTCAACCTGTTCCACCTGCGCAACGGGCAGATTGTGGATCGCCGCGAGCTTTTCTGGGAAGACCAGATGGAGTACGACGAGCCGGTGTTTTTCAGCTCGCTGCTTAAGCAAATCTACCTGGACCAGCAGTTTATCCCGGCGGAAATCCACGTCCCGGTGGAGTTCGAAGACCGCGAAGCGCTGGAGGAACTGCTCAGCGAATTGCGCCACCACAAGGTGGAGATCCGCACCCCGCAGCGCGGCCAGAAGAAGGCGCTGCTGGAACTGGTGGAGACCAACGCGAAGCACAGTTTCGACGCGCGTTTTCGCGTCCTCAAGCCGAGTTCCCGCGCCATCCAGGAAGCGCTGCAGGACGCGCTCAACCTTCCCGGCGCCCCGGCGCGCATCGAGTGCTTCGACATTTCGCACATACAGGGCACGGACAAAGTGGCCAGCATGGTGGTGTGGGAAGACGGCAAAATGAGGAAGGCCGACTACCGCAAGTTCATCATCAGGACGGTGGCGGGCAACGACGATTTCGCCAGCATGCGCGAAGTGGTGACGCGCCGTTACACGCGCCTGCGCGACGAGAAGCAGCCCATGCCCGGCCTGGTGCTGATCGATGGCGGCCTGGGGCAGCTCCACGCCGCCGCCGAGGCGCTGGAGGCCATCGGGATCGTCGACCAGGCGCTGGCCTCCATTGCCAAACGCGAAGAGATTATCTACGTCTACGGGCAGGAGGACGAGCCGGTGATTCTCGACCGCTTTTCGCCCATCCTGCACCTGGTTCAATCCATTCGCGACGAAGCCCACCGCTTCGCCGTGACCTTCCACCGTTCGCTGCGCAACACGCGGCAGCTTACCAGCGAACTCGACACGATTGCCGGCGTGGGCAAGAAGACGGTGCAGAAGCTGCTCAAGGAGTTTGGCAGCTCGGCACGCGTGCGCGCCGCCACGGAGACTCAACTGGCCATAGTGGTTGGGCAGGCGGCGGCGCGGCGTGTCAAAGCGCACTATGTTCCAGTACTCGAAACGCCGGACGCCGCGTCATGAGAAAATAATGGACATGCGTTTCCGCCAACTGGGCGCCGTGCTTATGTTCTGCCTCGCCGCAGCGGCGCAAACCCAGCCTTTCACGCTGGATCAGCTGCTGAAGTTCCTGGATTCGTCCGTGGAACTCAAGCAGACGGACAAAGACATTGCCAAATTTCTGGCCAAGACCAGGATGAGCGAGCGCCTGGACGACATAACCATCGAAAAACTGCTGGCCCACGGTATCGGGCCCTTGACGGTCAATGCGCTGCGCACGCTGCGAGACCAGTCGGAATCGCTCGCCACCGCCAAGCCGGTTGCCCCGCCGCCGAAAGTGCAGCTTCCGCCCGCTCCCAGCGCGGCGGAACAGGCGGCGATCATCGAGGAAGTCCGCGAGTACGTGCTGAACTACAGCAAGAGTCTGCCCAATTACCTGGCTACGCAAGTGGTCCGCCGCTACCAGGCGGCCGGCACCGGAAGCCGCTACAACCCGGAATCCCGCGAACCCTCCTGGGTACAGGTGGACCTGCTGACCATCCGCTTGAGCTACTTCGAGCAGAAGGAAGAGTACAAGCTGATCATGCACAACAACAGCCCCACCCAGGAGGACTTCAAGAACGTGGGCGGGGCGACGTCCACGGGCGAGTTCGCCAGCCTGCTGCGCGACATTTTCGAACCGCGCACGCAGGCGCACTTCGAGTGGGATGGGTGGGCGCGCCTGCGCGATCAACTGGTGATGGCCTTCCGCTACAACGTGGCGCAGGCCAACTCGCAATGGGGCATCGAGTACGAGAAAAAGGATCATATCGTCCCCGCATACAGCGGGCGCGTCCTGATCGACAAGGACACTCACGTGGTCCTGCGTGTCACTCTCCGCGCCGACGATATCCCGCTGACCTTCCCGGTCAAGATGGCCACCACCATCCTGGACTACGACTACACCGACATCAGCGGCCACCAGTTCCTGCTGCCGCTGAAATCGGAGACGCAGATGAGCGCCGATGGCGTGCTCTCCAAGAACGATACGGAATTCCGGCTGTATCGGAAATACTCGGCGGAATCCGACGTCAAGTACGACATCACGCCGGACGCGCTGCCCTCGGACCAGACCAGGGAGACGCCGGCCAAGACGGTCGATTGTAAAGACCCCAAGAACGCCAAAGACCCGGCGTGCAAGACGAAGTAAGCTGGGTGGGGCATGCTTCAGCTTGCCTGGCGAGCGAAGCTCGCCCTGTCCGGGCTGCGCCCGGATGGACAAGGCAGAGCCTTATCCCACTTACTTGGTTAGTTCCTTCAGCTTGGCGTCGAACAATTGGAAAGGCATGGCGCCGACGACGAGATCGCCATCCACGCCGTTGCCGACGCTCTTGCCGACGATGAAGGTCGGGGTTCCGTTGGCGCCGAGCTTCATGGCTTCCAGTACGTCGACCTGCACGGGTTCCTTATACTTTCCGCCATCGATACAGGCGCGCAGCGCGGTGGTATCCAACTTCAGGTCCGCCGCAAAGTTGACGATGTGCTCCATATCGAGCGAATTCGGGTTGGCGCCCATGGTGTCGCGCAGTTCCCAGAATTTGCCCTGGTCGCCGGCGCAGCGGGCGGCCATGGCGGCGCGCATGGCGTTGGGGTGGAAATCGAGCGGCATGTCCTTGCTGAAAAAGCGCACTTTCCCGGTATCGATGTAGGCCTTCTTCAATTCGGTAAACGCCGTCATATGGAAGCGCTGGCAGAACGGGCACTGATAGTCGGTGAACTCCACGATGGTCAACGGCGCATTCTTAGAGCCCAACATGGAGACGCCGGTCAGGTCTTTGATCTTGGCCTTGGTGGGCGCCTCTTCCTGGGGTTGCGCCGGCTTGGCTTGCTGCCGCTCCAGCAACTGCCGGATCTGGCGCAGTTCCTGCAAAATTTGCTCGCCCTGCTGGCGCGTCAGGCCGCCCTGGTCGTTGGCCGCACCTGGACCAACCTGGGCCGCCAGCGGCAGCGCCGCGAACACTGTTACGTAGACAAGAAACTTCTTCATGGGTTACCTAATTCTTCCTCAGGATCAGCAGGTACTGGCTGTCCGGAACGTGCTCCTGCTCGGCGATGAGATGGAAGCGGTTGGCCTCGATCTCTTTGATGACGTCGGGCATGTCGAGGCGGATATGGGTCAACGCGCGCCCTTCCGGCATCGCTTCCTGGCGCTTGTAGTATTCCACCACCACCAGCTTGCCGCCGGGCTTGAGCGAACGATGGATGGCGGCCAGCATTTTTTCGGGGTAATCGAAGTGATGGTAGACGTCCAGGGCGAGCACGATGTCTACTTCGCCATCGGGCAGCTTGGGGTCGGTTTCCGTGCCTTTGACGAAAGTCACGTTGGCCAGCTTCAGGTTCCCGGCGCGTTGTTTGGCGGAGGCCAGGAAGTCATCGAAGATGTCTTCGGCGATCACGCGGCCTTCGGCGCCCACACGGCGGCTGAGGAAGGGCAGCATGTAGCCGATCCCCGTGCCCACGTCGGCCACCGTCATGCCGGCCTGAAGGCCCATGGCGCGAATCAGCTCGCCCGGTTTTTGCCTTTCGTCGCGTGCCGGGTCGGCCAACCCTCCGGCGACGCCCTTGCGCTGCTGCTCGGTCTGATATCCCGAGTTGGCCTGGCCGGCCACCTGGGCGGCGGCGACCGCGGCCAGCGCCAGCGCGGCGACGATGCCCGCGACTCTCAAAGCGCCGTCTCCATGGGCAGCGCCAGGGGCGCTTCCCGCATGAAATCGAGGCGCGACATTTCCTCGATGGCCTCGCCGATGGATTGCTCGCTGGTCTGCTCGGTGGTGATGACGAAGGGCAAATCGTCCTTGGTATCGCAGGGCTCCTGCAATACCGCTTCGAGGCCGATATTCTTGTTGGCCAGAATGCCCGCCAGTCTGGCGATAATCCCCGGACGGTCTTCCACCCGGAAGCGCAGATAGTAGGCGCGCTTTTGCAGCTTCACCGATACCGGCTTGTTCTCGCCCAGCCGCTCATGCGCGAACGGCGAGACGCGCTCCGGACTGCCGCCGCGAATCTCCCGCGCCACGCGCATCAGGTCGCTGACCACGGCGACGCCGGTGGGGTGTCCGGCGCCCCACCCGTAATAAAAGGTGTCTTCGCCGAACATGCCCTTCACCCACACCGCGTTGTACGGACCCTGCACCCCGGCCAGAATGGTGGAGGTGGGAATCAGCGCCGGGCGCACGAAAAGAATCAGCCCGTCGGGTGTCTTGCGCCCGCCGCAGATCAGGCGGATGGTGTGCTTGAGCGCCCTGGCGTACTGAAAATCGAGCGGGGTAATGCGCCGGATGCCTTCCACGAAGATATCCGACGCGGTGATCTTCTCGCCGAAGGCCAGGGCGGCCAGCAGCACCAGTTTGCTGCGCGCGTCGTAGCCGTCCACGTCGGCGCTGGGGTCGGCTTCGGCGTACCCCAGGCGCTGCGCCTCGGCGATCATGGTCTCCATGTCGGCGCCGCGCTTTTCGATTTCCGTGAGGATGTAATTGCAGGTGCCGTTGAGAATGCCATACAACGCCTGCACGCGGTCGCCGGAGATGCCCTCCCGCAAAACGGCGTGGATCGGGATGCCGCCACAGACCGAAGCCTCCATGGCGAGATTGATTCCCTGCTGGATGGCGCGGTCCCAGATCTCCGGCCCGTTGGCCGCCATGAGTTCCTTGTTGGCGGTGACCACGCTCTTGCGATTGGCGATGGCGGCATCGACGATCTGCGCCGCCACGCTGGTGCCGCCCACCAGTTCAGCGACAATCTGCACGTCCGGGTGGGACACCACCTGGCGCCAGTCCGTGGTCTTGAACACGTCGCCAAGTCCCGCCGGAATGTGCTTCGTGTGCACCGAACGGCTGCACACGGCGACTACCTTCAGGCGGTATCCCAGCTTAAGAGCGATCTGATCCCCGTTTTCCGACAGGATGGCAAGCGTGCTGGACCCGACGTTGCCCAGGCCCACGATGCCAACATTGACTTCCTGCATATCCTTCCATGATATCAGTGGGATCTCTAACTGCCTTTGGGGTAGCAGCCGAGGATACGGAGGAAGTCGGCGATCTCCGAAAGGTGGTTGAGGGCGTTGACGGCGACGGGGGAATCGGCGCGTCCCAGGAAATCCAGATAAAAGAGGTATTCCCAAGGCTTGCCGCGAAGCGGGCGAGATTCGATCTTGATCAGGTTGAGATCGCGCAGGGCGAAGGCGCTGAGGGCGCGGAAGAGGGAGCCGGGGACATTGCGGGTGCTGAATACGAGCGAAGTCTTCCACTGGGCGTTGGGGGCGGCGCGGAGGGGATGGCGGCGCGCGTAATCGGGAGTGCGCAGGAGGAAGAAGCGGGTAAAATTCTGGCGGTCGCTTTCGATGGAGCGGCGGAGAATGTGGGCCCCGTAGATTTCGGCGGCGACGGAACTGGCGATGGCGGCGGCATCGGTAAGCTTTTCTTCGGCGATCATCTTCACGCTGCCGGCGGTGTCGTAAAACGGAATTTTTTCGATTTCCCGATATTTGGCAAAGAAATCGAGACATTGATTTAATGCCACGGGATGGGAGAAGACGCGTTTAATCTGGGAAAATTTCACGCCTTTCCGGGCGATCAGGTTGTGCACGATGCGCACGCTGGTTTCGGCCACGATGGGCAATTCGAAGTTCACCAAATGGTCGTAGTTCTCGTGGACGCTGCCGGCCAGGGTGTTTTCGATGGGCACGACGGCGCCGAGGGCGGCGCCTTCCTTGACGCAGCGAAAGATATCTTCAAAACGCGTACAGGGGAGGACTTCGACGTCGGGGCCGCAGAGACGGCGGGCGGCCTCCTGGCTGAAGGCGCCGCGCTCCCCCTGGAACGCGATGAGGCGCCGGCGGGCGCTCATCGGGCCACCCCATCCCAGCGGCGGACGCGCGGATCGGGCAGGCCGATGAGATCGAGAACGCGGTCGATGCTGCTGTCGACAATGTCATCGACGGATTGCGGGTGGTGATAAAAGCCGGGAATCGGCGGGGCAATGATCGCTCCCATCTCCGCCAATGCCGTCATATTTCTGAGGTGGCCGAGGTGAAACGGGCTTTCGCGGACCATCAGTATCAATTTGCGCCTTTCTTTCAGGATGACGTCGGCTGCGCGGATCATCAGGTTGGAACTGATTCCGCCGGCGATGGCAGACATGGTGTGGATGGAGCAGGGGGCGACCACCATGGCGTCGGTGGGGTAGGACCCGCTGGCCAGGCGGCAGGAAATATCCTCCATGGGGTAAGAATAATCTGATAAGGTTTTAAGGTCTGACACTGTCTTACCGGTTTCGAGAAACAGGGTTTTCTCGCCGGAGCGGGTCAGTATGAGGTGGATTTCAACACCACCGTGCGCGCGCAGGCGTTCGAGAAGACGCCAGCCGTAAATGGCGCCACTGGCGCCCGAAATTCCGACGATCACTTTAATAGACATTTTGGCCGCTGTTCCGTTTGCAGAACAAAATTCATCGTTTTTCTTGCCTATGGGGAAGCCCGGAAGTTATAATTTTCGCTCAGTCTGCCGCAGCCATCGAACCCAAGAAAAACGCGGCAGGCATCAAGCGGGATCATATCATGGAGCGCGCCGGCGAGAAGCTAAAGCATGTCCGCGAGCGGTTGAAACTCACCTACCGCGACGTAGAGAAGGCCAGCCAGCAGCTTGCGCAGCGGCGCGCCAACGACGAGTTTGCAGTTGCACTGAGCCGTCTGGCGGATATCGAAAACAAAGGAACCGTGCCGACGATTTTCCGGTTGTACTCGCTGTGCGCGATCTACCGGTTAAGTATGGAAGAGGTGTTGGGCTGGTACGGTGTGCCCATCGAACAGCTTCCCGCGGAGGCGGTGCTGACGCCTCTCAACGAAACCCACGCGGCGGAGTTCGCACCCACCGGGAGAGTCACCGTGCCGGAACCCGCCGACTCTGAAATCGATTTGAATTCCACGACATTTCTAAGTCATGTCATCCGGCGGTGGGGAATGACGGGGCTCAGTTTGCTCAACGGCAGGGATCTGCGCCGGCACCGTTATGGGTTTATCGGCCTGGAGGACTGGTCGATGTACCCGCTGCTGCATCCGGGGTCGCTCGTGTTGATCGATGAATCCAGGCGGCGCATTGCCACCGATGGCTGGACGCACGAACTGGATCGTCCGATTTACTTCCTGGAACATCGCGATGGCTACCGGTGCGGCTGGTGCACGGCGTACGAAGACCGGATCCTGGTGCAGCCGCACCCGTCATCGCTCCAGAAGCCGGGTTGGTATCCCGCCGGGGAAATTGACGTGATTGGGCAGGTGACGGGTGTGGCTATGCTTCTGGAGCAGAGTAAGCGCCGCCGGGCTCGAAGCGGAGCAACTCCAACAGCGTCTCTAAATCCGCAAGGTAGAGTTGGCGTTCCACCTGATGGGCAGTAGCCGGGGCGAGGTCGCGGTAGGCAGCCAGTTCGAGCGGGGCGTGGGACGCGGTCAAGTACTCATCGAGGTCGGCTTTCTGGCGGGCCAAGGTACAGCTGAGCCATTCGGAAAAGATCTCGTGATGGCTGTGGCGGAGCGTGCGATCGGTGGTTTCGCCGCCCACGATTTGGCTGAGCGGCGCGTGCTCATAGTGGCCGGTCAGCGGATCGCGTAGGGACGACAGAAACACCAGGCGGCCGAAGCGGGTCGGAATTCGCGAGAGCGTCTTCCGCCATACATCCGCGGCCGGTCCGCGAGCCGCTTCCGATTTTGCGATGAAGTCCGCGACGGCCCCCTTTGCCCAATTCCCACGGTTCCCGAACTGCGTGTGAGAGGAGTCGCACGCGGGAACCAGAAGCCCCCGTCGATCGGCGGGCCCCAAAACTTGATTCTATATCACCTGGAGGGTGTGGGTGTTTTCCGGGACGAACGCAGCAAATCGTAGAACTTCGGTTTAATTAATGTTCCATTTTCAGAAAATATTTAGGATAAACACCCTATGACGGTCCGGTCCCGTATAACCTAGTACCAACATTACTACCGAATGACAGTAGGGAAGGACAACTAAACGATATGAAAAAGCTCACGCTACTTGCGGTTATCGCCCTCTCGCTTTTCGCCGCGCTGCCGACGAACAAGGGTTCGAACCCGTTTCCGACCTGTGAACCTTGCCCTTGGGTTCGCTAGTATCGAAAGTTAACGCTAACAAGCGCAGCACCGGGTGATAAGATCGAGGCTGCTTACCTTCGATGACCAGTGCTGCACTTGTTTCGTTTTTGAAGGCGGTTCTGTTCGTGGGCTCCGTTCTGATGGGGCTCAAGCTGTACCGCACCCGACTCTACCGTCGTTACCCTATCTTCTTTGCTTTCTTCGTTTTTCGAATCCTTAACAGTATCTGGCCCTTGTTTCTCGCACTCTCCTCTGACCTCTACCAGAAATTGTGGGTCCTCACGGAGCCCGTCGAGTTCGGGTTCTACGTGCTGATCGTCGTGGAGCTCTACAAACTGATTCTGGAGAAATACAAAGGGCTCTATACTTTGGGACGGTGGGCGCTATACGGCAGCCTGGCGATTTCGGTGGCCATCTCCGGCATCAGCCTCCTGCCTCGGATTAACCCTAGCATGCCACAGCGATCCAAGATCATGTTCTACGTGCTGGCCACCGAGCGGGGGGTCGAGACCGGGTTGGCCCTATTCATCGTTTTGATGCTCTGCTTCTTAAGCTTTTTCCCCGTGAAACTGAGCCGTAACGTCCGCATGCAGGCCCTGGTCTTTTCCATCTTCTTCCTGAGCAATACGTTTGTGGTGCTGATTCACAGCCTCTTCGGTCACCGCATGGAGGATGAAGTGAACACTATCCTGATGGGTGTTAGCGCGGGTAGTATCGTTGCCTGGCTCACCCTGTTGAGCGTTGCCGGAGAAGAGGTACCCCACACGCCGGCGCTGTACAGCCAGGAGCACGAGAGCCGGCTGTTGACCCATCTGGATTCCCTCAACGCCGCTCTACTGCGGGCTTCGAACCGGTAGCGACCGGCATGATAGGTGATTTACCCCGGTACAGTTTAGCGTGAATACTCCACCAAACTAGTACCGTCATTACCCCTGATCCGATTGCGTTTATAGGAAAGAGCGGATATTATTTTGATTGAGCAGTTGGAAACTCTCTCATGATTTCAACGATTGTGATCTTTGCGGTGATTCTGGCGGCGCTGCTGCTGGCGGTTGTGACGGTGCTGCGGAAACTGGGGTCGGCGGACCGCACGCTGCCCGTGACAGCGGAATGGATCGATGAATTGTCAACGGACCGCTACCGCCCCATGATGCGGTTGCTGGATGCAAGCGAAATCGAGTTTCTGCGTTCGCAAGGCGGATTCACCACGAAAAAGGAATCCAAACTACGCGCGCAGCGCTGCCAGATCTTTCGCGGCTACCTGCGGTGCCTGGAAGTGGATTTCCAACGGGTGTGCACGGCGCTGAAGATTGTGTTGGTGCAATCCGAGCAGGATCGCCCCGATCTGTCGGCGATACTGGTGCACCATCAGATCATGTTTGCCACCGGCTTGCTGGCCGTGCATTTCCGCCTCTTCCTGTATCGCTTGGGAATTTGCACGGTGGACGTGGACAGCCTGGTGCAGATCTTCGACGTGATGCGTATCGAGTTGCGCAACCTGGTGCCATCGGCGATGCCGATGTGCGCCTGACCCTCAGTTGTTTCCGCTTCCTGCGACTGTCCTGGGAATGATGGCGTGGGCAATTTCATCTGGACCCACGTGCGGAGGCAGGTCCTAGAGCCGCTTGAGTAGTTCCCTGGCGTCCTTCCAGTGCGGGAATTTCCTTTCCGCGTCGCGGAATTCGGCGGTGTGGACCCTGCGCCTTGCCCTGGTGTGATCCACCGGAAAGCGCAGGTGCAGCATTTCGTGGTACATCACATATTCCAGAGCCAGCGGCGGCACGGTCTCGCGGTCGAAGATGCGGCTGATGACGATGGCATTGTGCGAGGGATCGAAATGCCCCAGCATGCTGCGTGAGGAAGCGCGGCTCCAGCCGAGTTGCGGGCGGCCCAGCAGACCATCGAAATACTCAGCATTCAGGCGCTCGAACACCTCCTGGAGATCGAAATGCTCGCCTTTGGGGCCGGAGATGAACTTGCGGCCGCGGATCTGCTTGACGAGGTGCGCCTGGCGCCGGACGTCGCGGCGATTCAGGTAGAGACGGTAGCGGTGGGCGTAGATGGGCGCCGTGGGCTTTCGATAGAGTTTGCCGAGCAGTATATGGGCGAGGGCCTCCAGCACCGGCGCCGGTGCTCCGGCCAGCAGGTCTGAGATCCGAATCTCCAGCCGGCCGTCCTCCAAGCGGATGAAACTGTCGGCGTTCGCGAAGCGGCAGAACTCGACGCGCATTTCGGGCGCGGCCGTGCGCGGTTTCAGCTCGCGAAAGACGCGGGCGCAGATTTCCTCCGGCGATTCAAAGAAGAGGGAACTTTGCAGCCCCTGAATGTCGAGCACCCCCATGCTCCACCAGAGTAGCGCGAAACGCAGTGGGATAAGGCTCTGCCTTGTCCATCCGGGCGAAGCTCGGACTGCTTTTCTCTATTGCCCCGGCGCACCCGAATTGAGCGCATAGCGGAGCCCCTGTATGCGCTCCGGGGAGCCGGCGAACAGATTGTCGGGGAACTTCCGGTAGGCCAGCATCTGGGTATAGATGGCGCCTTCCTGGCTGACATTCAACGCCAGGCCCGCCATGTATTGCAGGCGCAAATTGCCGTCGCGATTGATCTCCGCGCCGGCCAGCCACGGGCGCAGATCGGGTTCCTGGCCGGCGTAAGTCGCCAGCAACTGCACCGCGCTGCCGAAGCCCACCTCGCGCAGGCTGTCGGCCACGCGCAAGCCTTCGGGACGATCCAGGCGAGCCTGCATGGCGTCCAAGTCGATTCTGGCCGGGTCCACCTGTCCCATCAACACCAGGTCGTAGCCACCGCCCGAAATGTCGTTGCCCCAGATGGTGCCGTTGGGGAACGCGTCGAAGAAGGTCGCAATCTCGCTCTTCACGGTTGCCGGATCGCTCTCGTAGAGCGGCACCCACTGGGTGATCACGCCACCCGGATTGAGGTGCTGCTTGACCAGTTCGAAGTACTCCTTGGAATACAGCGTGGCGCTGCCCTTTACCCACGGGTGGATGGGGTCGCTGGTGATGATGTCGAATCTCTCCGTCGTGGTGAGCACGAAGTGGCGTGCATCGTCATAGATCACCCGGGTGCGCGGGTCGTTGACCACGAAGTAGTTCTGCGCACCGAAGTATTTGGTCGCGGTGGGCGGAATCAGCGGCTCCATCTCGCAGATCACGATGCGCTTGACCTCCGGGTACACCACGAACGACCCCGCCGTTACGCCCGCGCCGAAGCCCACGATGAGCACCGATTTCGGGTTCTTGTGCACCAGCGCCGGCAGGTGGCCGAGCATGCGTTGCAGGCGCATGTCGTAGGACTCCGTGGAGGCTTCCACCTTGCCGCTGACATGGAACTGAATCGCGCCGTCGTCCCAGCGGGTGATGGCAATCGAGGAGTTGATGCCTTCCCCGGTATACAGCACTTCCGAGCGGCCCATCGAAGTCATCATGCGCCGCCCGTAGGCGATCAGCATGCCCGGCACGGGCGAGACGGTCCCGGCCGCCAACAGCGCGGCCGCAGCCGCGGCGCCCGTGGCCAGCGCCTTCGGCCAACGGAATGGCCGCAACAGCGGGACCAGCATGAGTAGTCCGCTGACCGCCAGGGTGGCGATCAACACCGCCTCGCTCTGCCCGCTGCCGATCCATGGGACGAGGATCATGCTGGTGCAGAGCGCGCCCAAAATGGCGCCGCCGGTGTTGGCTGCGTAGATGCCGCCCACCAGGCGGCCGGGGTCGCCAGCCACGTCGGCGGCCGCCGCCAGGGCCAGCGGAAAGCTCGCGCCCCAGAGCAGCGCCGCCGGCAGCAGCGCCCACAGACAGCGCACCAGATCGATCTGGAAGGTGTACCACGGGCTGGTGGAAAGCAAAGGGTTGATGGGCCAGTAGGGCAAGGAATGCGACAACTGGTACGCGGTCCATGCCACCGCCAGGGCCAGCAGCATCTGGCTCCAGCCGAGCAGCGCCTTGGGATTCCGCGCGCCGCGCGCCAGCATGGAGCCGCCCGTGCTGCCAATCCCGATTCCCACCAGAAACACCGCCAGGATGATGGAGAACGTGTAGACCGTGGCGCCGATCATGAGCCCGAGCAGGCGCGTCCAGATGACCTCCGCTCCGAGGGCAGTGGCGCCGGATAGCGCGATAGTGAGGTAGACCGGCCAGGCTCCGGCCGCAACCGCCGGCGTGGCTTCGAGGGCGGCCGCGTGCTGCGGAGCCCTTCTGGCCAGGGAGAAACTCACCAGCCCCACGGTCACATTGATTGCCGCCGCCAGAAAAGTGGCCGTGGCCATGTCGAACACGCGCAGCAGGTAGAAGCCGGCCAGCAGGCAGCCCAGGACCGCACCCGCCGTGTTCGCGCCGTAGAGCATGCCGAGCATGCCGACGCCCTCGGGCGTGGCCTTGATCCAGCGCGAAGCCGCCGGCAGCGACGCGCCCATCAGGAACGTGGGCGGCAGCAGGCAGAGGCCGCTCACCAGGGCGCGCAGCAGAATCGCCGGCAGGCCGTGCCCCACCGCGGACGTGTATACGGAATCCACCAGCGGCATCAGGAACAGCACCAGAATTCCGCAGGCGCCGATACCGAGTTCCAGCTTGCCGTAGACGCGCAGCGGATGCTGGCCGCCGAGCTTCAGGCGCGGCAGCAGCAGACTTCCCAGGCAGAGCCCGCCCATGAACGTGGCCAACAGCACGCCGAGCGAAACCGCGCTCGACCCGATCACCAGCTGCAGCAACTGGTACCAGACGATTTCATAGATCAGGGCGGAGCAGCCGCTGCCGGCAAACAGCAGCAGGAGCAAGGGCAAATGACGGCGCGCACCGGCGCCCGGAGCGGGTGGAAGAGGGTTCTGTGGGGCCAAGTCGCATGATACATCACCTCGACGGCAGGCAGCCCGCGGACTCAGAATTCCACATCCCGCGGGGATCTCAACCGTGGAGTCTTAGCCGGATCTATTTCGGGAGCGGCGGCGCCGGCGGCATCACCGGCTTGTACCCGGGCGGGATCTGGAACATCGCGGGATGCGGTTCCGCCGTCTCCGCGATTTTGTGGTAGCTCGTCTGTCTGCCGAACGCACCCGTCACCTGCGTCCTCACCGGCATCCCAAGCTTGGTGCTGGTCCACAGGTCGGCCGTCGTAGGCATCTGCGGCGCCGGCGGCTTCGGCGGCGGCGAGGGAGGCGCCCCCGCCACCTGGGGTGGCTGCGGAGGCTGCGGCGGGGGAGGCGGCTGGATGATGTACCGCTTGCCATCCACCTCGTGGCCGTCAATCACACTCTTACCCAGGTCCTGGACGTGCATCGGGGGAGGCTGGAACGGCGGCGGTGCGGCGCCCGGTGACGGCATCCCCGGCAGCTGCGGCGGCGCCGCTGGCGGCGCCGGCTGCATGGGCATGATGCGCGCCTCTTTGGTGACGTGATCGAGCACCACGACCTGCCGCGCCCCGGGATCGGTGATTACCGACGTGTTGCCGGTATCGGTGCGCGTTTTCCCGTCGCCCGAGCGGACCATACGCGAGACCGATTGCTGCGGGGCTCCGCCCTGCGCCCACTCCGTGACGGTTTGAGTCTCGGCGGACGCCGGTGGTTGGGGCGGTGGAGGTGCCGACGGTGACACAGCGCTCACAGCATATCACAGAACAGTGATATCGGCCGTCGTTTCGATGATCCACATTTGGATGCGCGCGCTTTCGCTGAATGGGCAGGCAAGCGTCTGCCCAAGGGCCGCGAATGGGAAAAGGCGGAGCGCGGCAAAGAGGGCTTTCTCTTCCCCTGGGGCAATGACGCGGACACGGCGCGTGCCAACGTAGGCAGTGGCGAGCTGCTGCCGGTTTCCGATCTTCCCAACGGCGCCAGCCCTTATGGAGCGCTCAATATGTCGGGCAACGTGTGGGAATTGGTGGATCAGGTGAGCCCGCCGGGGAATGGCGCCTTCGCGGAGTTCGCCAGGCTGTTCCATGAACTGAAACTCGCCCCGCCCACCCGCGACGAACCGTGGTACATGGTTCGCGGCCAGTCCTTTTTGCGGCGGAAAAGCTCGACGCAGCCGGCCTATGGGACACATCCACCGTCCCCGAGCGCGGCTCGGCCCCCAATATCGGCTTCCGCTGCGTCAAGGACGCGCCGTAGGACAGATCATCGCCTTCGTGGTCCGTCATGCCTCGCCAATGGATTGGGTGACACGACAAAAGGCGATCGTCTGTCCCACGTGCGTTAAAATCGAAGCTGGCTCCTCTATGGACCGTCCTGCCGCCGCCAATCCCGCTACCGCGCGAGACATCATCCGGGAAATCGTCCGCAACATGGGCGAAGGTCTCGAGCCGCTGCACTACTCCACCCTGCCGCCGGCCATCTTCCACGTCTACCTGCATCCCAGCGACATGGAGCGCCTGCGCGGAATCCTGCCGCGCATTCTCGACGAAGCGCGCCGCGCGCTGGATGCCGAACTTGAAAGCCTGAACCGCGCCTCGCTGGGCGAACGTCTGAAACTGGCGCGGCGCAGCGACCCCAGGATTGTGGCGCCCGAGGGCGGCTGGCAGATTCGCATTCTGGAAAACACCGACGAGGACGTGGAACCGGGCGATATCGCCATCTCCTCGGAACTCGCCCTGCCCTCCAAGGGCGAACTCGGGTCGGGATCCACCACCAAGCGCATCGCCACCCGGCGCTTGGGCGGAGTGGAGTCCACGAAACAAAGCTATGACGCGTCGCCGGCCGCGGACGCGGCCGCCTTCGCGGTGATCGAGTACGAAGACAGCATGGGCCACAAGACTTACCGCATGACCAAGGACGAAATCGTGGTGGGCCGCGGGGGGCGCGATTACTGGACCGACATCAAACTGGAAACGCTGCCCGACGTGTCGCGCGAACACTGCCGCCTGCGCCGCGATCCGGCGAGCGGGCAGTTTTTCCTCAAGGACCTGAGCCAGTTGGGGACCACGATCGATGGTGTGAAGGCGCCCTCCAGCATCGAGATGGCAGGCGGTGAAAAGCGCGACCGTAACCTGGAGGCGCCAGTGCCTGCGCGCGCGCGCATCGGTCTGGCGGGCGTAGTGTTCCTGGAATTCCGAAGCACATCGAATGGTTAAGACGAACGTCAGGTGCGCCGGGGCGAGCGACCCGGGCCGCGTGCGAAGCAACAACGAGGACGCGTTCCACATCGACGCGGAGCGCGGCATCTTCCTTGTGGTGGACGGCATCGGCGGCCAGGCCGCCGGCGAAAAGGCGGCCGAAATCGCCGTGCAGCGGGTGCGCGCGCGGCTGGAGCGGCAGACCGGCGCCCTCGAGCAGCGCGTCCGCGAGGCCATCACCATGGCCAACAACGAGATTCTGCGCGCGGCACGGAACAACCCGGAATTCGCCGGCATGGCATGCGTGCTCACGCTGGTGCTGGTGGAGAATGGCGCGGCGGTGGTGGGACACGTGGGCGATTCGCGGCTCTACCAGGTGCGCCGCGGCGAAATCCGCAAAATCACCCACGATCATTCCCCGGTAGGCGAGCGCGAGGACAATGGCGATCTAAGCGAGTTGGACGCCATGAGCCACCCGCGCCGCAATGAGGTCTTTCGCGATGTGGGCAGCGAGGAGCACACTCCCGACGACGCGGATTTCATCGAGGTACAGAGCCTTCCGTTCGATTCGGACAGCGCGCTGCTATTGTGCAGCGATGGCCTGAGCGACCAGGTTCCCTCCGCACAGATTCGCGCCGCCGTGGAGCGCCACGCCGGCAATCCCCAGGACGCCGTGAGCGAACTAATCGCGGCGGCGAATCGCGCCGGAGGTAAGGACAACGTAACGGTGCTGGTGGTGGAAGGCGAACAGTTCACCGCGCCAGCCACCCTGCCAATGTCGGCTCCGCGCCGCCCGGGAATGACGCGCGCTCTGCTGTTCGCCGGCGGGTTCATGGCGGCGGCGGCCCTGGGCTGGCTGACGCGGGCGATGTGGCAGCCCGCGCCGGCGTTCATTGCGCCGCGCACGATCGCCGTGACCACAACCATTGCCGCCGCCATGGCCGAGGCTCGCGCCGGCGACAGCGTGGAAGTCCCCGAGGGAGAGTATCGCGAGCAGGTGCGGCTCAAGGATGGCGTGACCCTGCGCGCGCGGGTTCCCCGCGAGCCCAAACTGCGCGCCGCGCCCATGAGCAACGGACCCGCCGTCATCGCCGAAGGCGTCAAGGGGGCGCGCCTGAGCGGCTTCCGCATCCTGGCCGACGCCGAGGCGCCGCTTTCGATCGGCATTCTGCTGCGCGAGAGCGCGGTGGAGATCGACGATGTGGAGGTCAAGGGCGCCGGAATCGGCATCGAGATCAGCGGCAGCGCCAGCCCCGTGCTGCGCGCCAATGCGATCCGCGATTGCCTGGCCGAAGGGGTGCTCATTCTCGGCCCTGGAACCCCGTGGCTTTCGCACAACCTCTTCCAGTCGAACAAAGGCGCGGGCGTGGCCGCGCGGGACGGCGCCAGACCAGGGCTGATGGGCAACGTGTTCGACCGCAACGTGCTGGAACCGCCTCCCACCGACACCGTCAAAGAGCTCAACTTCTTCCTGGGGCCGGTTCAGGTCCCGGCGCGGCCGGCCCGGCCCGCGCGGCCCCCGGCGGAGGCCAAGCGATGATGGCGGGGGCAGCATTAGTGGGACAGACGATCGCCTTTTGTCGTCTGTCAACCTTTGGCCAGGCAAGACAGACCACGAAAGGCGATGGTCTGTCCCACCTTTGCAGACAGGCCGGGAGGCCTGTCCTACCATGATCGCCCCGGCCAGCCGCAAAATCGGCAAGTATGAAATTGTCCGCAAGCTGGGACGCGGCGGCATGGCCGACGTGTACCTGGCGCACGACAGCGAGAACGGCGGCGCCGTGGCGCTCAAGCTCATCGAGCACGCCACCGACGCCGACACCACCGACGCGATTGCAGCCGAACGCCGTGGCGCCGAGTTGCAGGCGCACCTGGCCGCCATCGACCCGCGCGTGGTCCGCGTCTATGGTGCGGGCGATGCCGACGGCTTTTTCTTCGTCGCCATGGAGTACATCGACGGGCAGGACCTGGCGGAGTTGATGCGCCGCGGGCCGCTGGTTGTCGGGTTCGCCACCGAAGTCGCCATCGCCGTCGCCAAGACCCTGGAGAACGCGCACAATCTGCAAATGGCCATCGGCGGCAAAGATTTCCGCGGCGTGGTACACGGCGACATCAAGCCCAAGAACATCCGCATCGATGCGCACGGTGAAGTGCGCGTGCTGGATTTCGGCATCGCCAAGGCGCTTTCGATGTCGCGGCGGCTGACGCGCAACGAATTCGGCAGCGTCCCCTACGCCTCGCCGGAACGTCTTGATTCGGGCGACGTCAATGTGGGCTCGGACTTGTGGTCGCTGGCGGTCATGCTCTACGAGATGGTCGCCGGCATGCAGCCCTACCAGGCCGGCAATACCGAACGGCTGGAACGCATGATCCGCTCGCGCATCGCGCCGCCCCCCGCCCCGGACCCTTGCCCGGAGCCGCTGCGCCGCATCCTCATCAAGTCGATGGCGCCGAACCCGGCGCTGCGCTACCCCACCGCCCGCGAGTTCGGCGCCGATCTGGAGGCGTTCCGCGACGGGGCCCCGGTGGCCGCGGCGAGCGATGACCTGGACGCCACGCGGCGCACCTTCCACCCGCCCGAAGGCGCGGCGGGAGATTCTCTGGAGGCCACCCGGCGCACCGTGGTCCCCGAACCGGGAGATGCCGCGGAGGAAACTCGCAGGACGCCGCGGCCGGCCGCGGGCGCGGACGTCAGGCGCACCGCCAAGGCGGCCGGTCCGACGCCCCTCGCCTACGTGGTCGCCATGCGGGTCCTGCTGGGCCTCGTGGTCTGCGGCGTCCTGTACGGCGGGTGGCTGCTGGCTTCCAACTATCTGCTCTATCAGCGCGGCCAGCAACTGGAGCGCGAGGTGGAAGCCGAACAGCTTACCGACCTCGACCAGATATGGGCCAGATGGACGGAACTTTCCCGGGGCAATGCCTCGTCTTTCCTTTTGCACGGACCGCGAAAAGTGGTGAAGCAGAAGTTTGTCGCGGCGGCGGACCACGTGATCGATACCTACCGCAACAACGAGTCGCAGCTGATCTATGAGAAGGAGTGGGAACGCGCGCGCACCATGGCGGCGCGTGCGCTGGCCGTGGATCCGGAGGATGACGTCCGCGGCAAACTGCGCCTGTGCGAAGGACACCTTGCGCGCATCAACGGCACCAGCCATCGCAGCCCGCAGGAATTGAGCGACGCCGTGGAAAAGTTCGATGAGGCGCAAAAGCTGCTGCCCCGCTCGCCCGACCCCGAGCTCGGCCTGGCGCGCGTCTATATCTACGGACTGAAGGATTTCGACAAAGGCTACGAGGCCCTGCAACAGGCGCAGAAACGCGGCTATACGTGGGGCAATCGCGAAAAACTGCTGCTGGCCGATGGCTATCGCGAACGCGCCGACCGCCTCTGGTGGGATTCGCGCAACGTGCGCGGGTTGCCGCCGGAGAAGGACCAGATCCAGCGGGCCGCCGACGACTACAAGCGGGCCGAGGAGCTGTATCAGGGGATCTCGCCGTGGGGCAAGTCGGCCGCCAGCATCGCGCGCGTGCAGTCCAGCCTGGAGAGCGTGAATTTCCGCTTGCACCAGATCGAGACCGACCCTCACTGATATGGCCGTCACCCGCAGCAGATCCGTGGAGCGGTCGACCGCGCGAGACCTCCGGGGACGGCGCGCCGCCTGGCGGGGCCGCGAGTTCCTGCTCACCGTGGCGGCGAGCCTTCTGGTGGCCGCCGGATTGTACCAGGTCCACCAGGCTAAATCGCAAGGGCTGGCCGATATCGATGCCGGCCTGGATGCCAGGCGCCTGCTCGATCTGAACGAACTGGGCGGGCGCGAGGAATTGCTGCCGGCGCTCGCCCCCCTCTTCCCCAAGAGCCGCGAGCGCGACGTGGCGGCGCGCGAAATCTACTACCTGACCGGCAGCCTCTCCAACGTCGGCGGCATTGCGCGCAGCAAGCTGCTCACCAGCGAGCAATTCCGCCAGTTGAAGCCGTTGCTGGTGGTGCGCCGCCCGGCGCAGTTCCAGCGCGCCTTCTATCTTTGGTGCGGCATCTTCTTCGGCGCCTTCTGGCTGGTGCACGTGTTCTGGAGCCTGCGCGGGTTTGCGGGCGACCAGATGTTCCTGCCGGCGCTCCTGGCGCTGAGCGGCATCGGGCTCGTCCTCATGGTGAGTCTGCGCGACCCCGTTCGCGACAACCTTCTGTTTGTGGATTTCGCCCAGGGCGCGGCGGGAGGGGCGCTCCTGCTGGCGGTGCTCAGCGGTTTCAACTACCAACGGCTCACCGGCAAGTTGAGCTTCGTGCCGCTGCTGGCCAGCTTCGGGCTGTCGGTGCTGCTGGTGCTGTTTGGCACCGGCCCGGGCACGAGCGACGCCAAGGTGAACCTGTTCGGCTTCCAGCCGGTGGAGATCATCCGCGTGCTGCTGGTGTTTTTCCTGGCGGGATATTTCGCGCGCTGTTGGGATGTGCTGCGCCACGCGCGCGAAAAGCGCCCGGCGTTGGCCGCGCTGACGGCGCGCATCGATATCCCGCCGGTGGAGTTCACCCTCCCCGTACTGGTCTCGGTGGCGCTCTGCCTGGCATTTTTCTTTCTGCAAAAGGATATGGGGCCGGCGCTGGTGTTCGCGTGCCTGTTTCTGACGCTTTACGGAGTGGCGCGCGGCAGTGCCTTCGTACCTTTGGCCGGGGCAACCCTGCTGGGCGCGGGATTCGTTGCCGGCTACGTGCTGGGCGTGCCGCACACCGTGAGGGAGCGCGTCTCCATGTGGCTTTCCCCCTGGGACAACCTGGTGCACGGCGGCGACCAGCTGGCGCATTCGCTGTGGGCCTACGCGACGGGCGGGATCGCCGGCACCGGCATGGGACACGGCGACCCCCAATTCGTGCCCGCCGGGCATACCGACCTGATTCTCTCCGTGCTCGGCGAGCAGTGGGGATGGGCCGGCGTGGCGGCCGTCTTCGGGCTCTACGCGTTCCTGGTCTACCGCAGTTTCCGCATCGCCCTGCGCGCGCGCTCCGACTACGAATTCTTCCTGGCCGCGGGCATCGGGGCCGCGACGGCCTTGCAGATCCTGCTGATCGCCGGCGGATCGCTCGGCGTGCTGCCGCTCTCCGGCGTGGTTACCCCGTTTCTCAGCTACGGCCGCACCGCCATGCTGGCCAACTTCGCGATGTTCGGGATTCTCCTGGGGACAGACAACCCCTCCCGACCCAGAGGGTACCCCGTCGGGGCTCCGATCAGAGCCGCGAATGTAAGCGAGCGGTCGTCCACCGCCGAGCCTTTCCGCGTCCCCCTCACCGCCGCCGGCGTTTTCTTCGCCCTCGGCGCTGCCGTAATGGTGGGCAAGGCCTTCTATATCGAAGTTCTCCGCAGCGGGCCCACCATCGGCGCCGGCGCGCTCGTCGTACAAGCCGACGGCGCGCGCCGCTACCAGTACAATCCGCGCTTGCAGGAAATCATGCGCGAGATTCCCAAGGGCACCATCTACGATCGCAACGGCCTGCCGCTCGCCACCAGTAATTGGAGCGAACTGGAGAAGCACCGCGCCGATTACCAGGCCCTCGGCATCGATATCGATCGTGCCTGCCCGCGCGCCGAAGCACGCTACTATCCCTTCGGCGGGCTGATGTTCGACCTGTTGGGCGATCTGCGCACGCGCACCCGCTGGGGGGCCACCAACACCAGCTTCGTGGAGCGCGATTCGGCGCGCCGCCTGCGCGGGTATGACGACCGGCCGACGCTGGTGGAGGTCCGCAATCCATCCACCGGCAAGATGGATCGCGTTCTGCGCTACGATTACCGCGAGCTCGTGCCGCTCTTGCGCCACCGCCGCGAGCCCGACAACCCCGAAGTGCGCCGCGTGCTCGACCGCCCGCGCGATGTCCGCATGTCCGTCGACGCGCGCTTCCAGGTCAAGGTCGCCGAGATCCTGCGCAATCAGTTGAAGCAGTCCGGCCTCACCAAGGGCGCGGCCGTGGTGATGGACCCCGCCACCGGCGACCTGCTGGCCGCCGTCAGCTTCCCCCTGCCCGTCGAGGGCGCCGTGCAGGACGAGGCCAATCCCTACCTGGATCGCGCGCGTTACGGTCTCTATCCGCCGGGCTCCACGTTTAAAGTGGTGACCGCCATGGCGGCGCTGCGCAAGGACGCGCAACTGGCTCACAAGACGTACCAGTGCGAGCGTTTGCCCGACGGCCGCGTGGGCACCTTCCTGAAGGGCTCCAAGCGCCCCATCCGCGACGACGTGCAGGACAAGAACCCGCACGGCACGCTCGATCTGGAGCACGGTCTGGTCGTCTCCTGCAACGCTTACTTCGCGCAGTTGGGCGCCTACGATGTGGGCGCGGACGCGCTGCACGATACGGCGACGCTGCTGGGCATCGCCGCCGCATCGCCGGATACCGCCGCGGAGTTGAAGAAGGCGCTGGCGCAATCGGCGTACGGACAGGGCGAGGTGGTGGCGTCGCCGTTCCAGATGGCGCGCGTGGCCGCCACCGTCGCCAATAACGGCGCCATGCCGCAAGGCCGCTGGCTGGCCGACGAGAATAACGGACGGGTGGCGCCGCCCGCCACCGTCCTGCCGCCCGATGAGGCCGCCACGCTGGGCCGCTTCATGCGGGAAGTGGTAACCTCCGGCACCGGACGGCGGGGCGCGGCGAGCGTCGCGGTGGCGGGTAAGACGGGCACGGCGGAACTGGCCGGCGCACCGTCGCACGCCTGGTTCATCGGCTACGCGCCGTACGGCGGGGCGGCGCGCCAGATCGCGTTCTCCGTCCTGGTGGAGAATGGAGTATACGGCGGCACGGCGGCGGCGCCGGCCGGGGCGGAGATCGTCAACGCGGCAGTCAAAATGGGCCTGATCCAGACGGGCGTTCAACCATGAGCCTTTTTTCGGAAATCGAGCAGACCATCGAGCGCGGGTTCCATCGCTTCGCCGAGCGCATGTTCGGCCCGGCCGATTCCAACGAGTTGCTGCTGTTGCACCGCGCCATTCTGGCGGAGGTGGAGGGCAAGGTGCAGATTGTGGCGCGTGGACGCCGCGTTTTCCCCTTCGCGCGCTTGGTGGTGACGCTGGTGGCCGCCGAAGCGGAGCGCCGCACCCTCCTGCAAGCCGCCTTCGGCGAGCGCCTCGGCGCGGACATCCGCGCGGCCCTGGAGGGCAGCGAGTGCGAGCTGCCGCGTGGATTTTCCGTCGAAGTGCGCACCGCCGAAGCGGGACTCCGCGCCTTTGACATCGCGTATTCGGTGGAGCCCGTGAAAACCCAGGTCGCGGCTCAGACCGCAACCACCGCCGCACCCGGGCGGGTGATCCTGGTCAAAGGGAAGACCGAAAGTCCCCAATACACGCTGGAAAAGGTCCGCACGAACATCGGCCGCATGACCGAATTGACCGACGCCGACCATCGCGTGGTGCGCCGCAACGATGTGGTTTTTGAGGAAGGCGCCGACGATGCCAACGCCACAGTGTCCCGCAAGCACGCCCACATCCGGTTGGACGCGGGAGACTACCGTCTGTGCGACGACGGCAGCGAATTCGGCACCCGCGTCTTCCGCGACGGGCGCCCCATTGAAGTCCCCGCCGGCGATCGCCGCGGCGAGAAACTTCGCTCCGGCGACGAAATCTATCTGGGCCGCGCCTGCCTGCGCTTCGAAAGGTAATGTAGGACAGGCCGGGGTACCCTCAGGGTCCGCCTGTCCCTCTAATCTAGATTCGCCATATCCGAGGAAATGAACAGGCGGACCCTGAGGGTACCCCGCCCTGTCCTACAGATCCGTGCCGCGCCGCCACCGCTCCTCGAACAGCGCTTTCATGGCCTCGCCCATTCCTTCGTGCTGGAATACGACGGCGGTCCACGTGGGGCGCGTAATCACCGGATCCAGCAGCGCCAGCAAGCCGTTCTGCCCGTCGAATACTGCCAGTTTCATGGGCAGTGAGTCGGCCACCCGCACCTGTACTCCGCTGGCCACGTATTCCACCAGACGCTGGCGGTGGGCAGTGTCGAGCGACGCCGATTCCAGAAGCAGGCGGCACGCCACGCCGCTCAGGCCGGCCTGTTTCACCAGTTTTTCGTCGAGCGGATCCACGGCATAGGGGGGGCGCGAGAACTCCAGATACTCGTGCTTTACCTCCATCAGCATGCGCCGGTATTCCGCCCCGGTTTGCGCAGGTTCAGTCACAATGCGCAGGAAATCCAGCGTGCCGCGTCCGCCCTGACCTTCCGAATAGAGCGACTTCAGGTCGTCAATCAGCGCTCCGCCCGCGCGTCCGTTGTCGGTCAGTTCCTGTTCCAGGACCTGCCGTTTGCGAGCCAGATATCCCGGAATCGCCAAACTGGGTTCCACCGCCGAGAAGAGCTTCGTCTTCTCCTGAACCACCTGTGCGAACCCCTTTTCCACCAGGCTGTCCAGCACTTCGTAGATTTTCTGCCGCGGCACGTGTGCCCGGGCCGCCAGTTCCAGTGCCTTGAACTTCGGATGGCCCATCAGCACGAGGTACGACCGCGACTCGTAAGCATTGAGCCCAAGCTGTTGCAGGCGTCGCCAAAACCGTTGAAAATCAACTTCGCCCAATTCTTCGCTCATATTCCTCAACCTTAGCAAAGCCGCGCTCCCTTTCGTTAACGGTTCCCAGCCCAAAACCTCGCCGCTATAGGCTACAATGATTCCACGGGGCTATTCACGCGTTGTTCGAGCGTGAATTCTGAGTGCGTTACGAAACAGGTCTCCGTGTTATGACCCGTCAGCCAGGGGGTACTATTTGACTTGGTACCGCCAGAACTCTACAATTACGGACGGATAGCGTATGTCTGATTTCAGTACGGGTACGAACGGACCATCCGGGTTGGGAACGCCGTCTAAGTCCAAAATCCGGATCGTGGTAGCTGACGATCATCCGATTTTCCGCGATGGACTTTGCCGGTTGCTCGCACTGGAAGAGGACTTCGAAGTCGTCGCTCAAGCCCAGGACGGGCGCCAGGTGCTGGACGTTTTGCAACAGCATGAACCCGATATCCTCCTGCTGGATCTGAAGATGCCGGGCCTTGACGGCCTGGCCACTTTGCAGCGCCTCCAGATCGCCAAGAACAAGACCCGTGTAATTGTTCTCACCGCCTCCGACGACAAAAATGAATTCGTCCAGGCAATGAAACTGGGGACCTCCGGAATTGTTTTGAAGCAGACCGCGACGGAACTCCTGATCAAGAGCATCCGTAAAGTCCACGCCGGGGAGATCTGGCTGGATTCCCACACTACCGCGGCCGTGATCCGCCAGTTCGTGGCCAACGATGAAGCGCCCGTGCACGCGCCGGTTCCTCCGGCGCCGATAACGCGTGAGCGCGAACGTTCCCCACTCAGCCAGCGCGAGCGCGAAATCGTGGCGCTGGTGGCCCAAGGCTTCAAGAATAAGGAAATGGCCGAAAAGATGTTCATCAGCGAGCAGACGGTGAAGAACCACCTGCACAACATCTTCGACAAACTGGGCGTTTCCGACCGCCTGGAACTGGCGCTCTACGCCATCCACAACAACCTGCACACCGGCAGGTAAGCATCGCTACAGCCCCCACAACCCGGCCCATTCCCGATACAGGCGGTAACCTTCCGCGGTCCTGAAAACGGAGTCGGGGTCCTGGAATACTTCGCCGCTCGCCTCCCAGTTCTTCCGGTACTCGCACAGCGTCTCCAGGTTGTGACGGACTTGCTTGCGCCACTCAGCCGGGTTGTTCACGTCTCTCGGATCCCCGGACTCGCCGGGCCGCTCCAGATCCGCCAAAACGCCCAAGGGATGGAGCGGCCACAGCGCGTCCGCTTCGAAACACACCAGCGCTTCGGGGTCGCCGGCTGCCGGGTGAGGCTTGCCAAGCTTCCAGAGATCGTGGGCGGCGATGATGGCGGCACAGCGTTCGCGCACCTCACCGGTCACGATGGGTTCTCCCCGGCGGAGCGGATGCTCCAGTTCGCGCAGCAGCAGCCGGGCATTTCGGGCGCCGCCCAGCATGTGCTCGAGGCGCTGCCGCGCCTTTTTCTCCTGCAGCCGGGCGGCGAGTTCCGGGTCCCGCCTCATGGTTTCGCGAATCGCCGTTTCGGTGACGCGCGGGATGGGGTGGGTGTCGTGCAGAAACGTGGCGCAGACCACCACCAGTTTCCCAGCCAGGGGAAGTTGCTCGGCTTCGGCAATCCGCATGGCGGCGCCGAAGACCACAAACTCGTGCTCCACCCGGTTGTCTTCCGCGGTCCGCCCGCTCAGCCAGCGCTCGAACACCGCCTCGGCGATTGTCTCCACTACCGGGCCAAGTTCGGCAAGCTGCGCCGGATCCCGCACCAGGTTCAAGCCGCGCCGGATCATTGCCTTGAGCTGCGGCGGAAGCGCCTGCGATCGCGGGGGCAAGATCGCCTACGCCCCGATGCCCAACTCTTGCGCCCCGTACTCTTTCAACTTGTTGTGCAAGGTCTTCAAGCTGATCCCCAGGATCTCCGCGGCCCGCGTCTTGTTGTTCCGCGTATGCTCCAGCGTGCGCAGAATCAGCCCCTTTTCCGCCTCTTCCACGGTGGTACCGATCTGGAACTTCACTCCGCCGAAATCGTCCTTCGGGGTACTTCCTGGTTCCGCCGCCGGCGCGGGGGCCGCGGATGCACCTTCCGCCGCAGCCGGCCGGCCTTGCAGGAACGTCGGCAGGTTCTTCACCTCAATGGTGCCTTCGCCCGCCAGAATCACCGCGCGCTCCAGCACGTTGCGCAGTTCGCGGACATTTCCCGGCCAGCGGTGCCGTTGCAGGCATTCCAGCACCTCCGCGGAGACCTCCGTGACCCGGCATCCATGCTTGCGGTTCATGTCCCCGATCAGCGTCTCCGTCATCGCCGGGATGTCTTCCTTGCGATCTCGCAGCGGAGGCAGATGAATGTGGAATACGTTCAGGCGGTAGAAAAGGTCCTCCCGCAGATGCCCGCTGCTGACCGCTTCCTCCGGCAACTGGTTGGTCGCCGCCACTACCCGCACATCCACTTCAAACTCCGTCCTGCCGCCCAACCGGCGCACTTTGGAATCCTCCAGAATGCGCAGCAGTTTGGCCTGCGTCAATAGGGGCATTTCGCCGATCTCGTCCAACAGGAGCGTGCCGTGCTGCGCTACCTCAAAGCACCCCGCGCGCCGTTCGCTGGCTCCCGTGAACGACCCCTTCTCGTGTCCGAAGAGTTCGCTTTCGATCAGCGTCTCCGGCAGCGCCGCGCAGTTGATAGCCACGAACGGCCCCTGCCGCCGCGGGCTGAGGGCATGCAGCGTCCGCGCCACCAGTTCCTTGCCCGTGCCGCTTTCGCCGGTGATCAGCACGCACGCCTTGCTGGGTCCCGCCTGCTGCAGGAGCGCAAAGATCTCCTGCATCCGCGGCGCCATACCCACCATTTCACCCAGCGATCCCTTGTAAACCAGATTGCGCTCCAGCACGCGCTTCTCCGAACGCAGTTCCGCGTGGGACCCGGCGCGGCGGATGAGCACCTCCAGCGTGGAAGGCTGGAGCGGCTTCTCCAGGAACCAGTAAGCCCCAAGTTCGTGCACCGTCTTGACGGCCGTCTCGATGTTCCCGTAGGCCGTGAGCACGATGGTAGGCGGCATGTCGCCGCCTTCGCGCAGACGCTGTAGAAACCCGAAGCCGTCCAGGCCCGGCATGTTCAAATCGGTCAGAATCACATCGGCGGCAAACTCGTTGAGCTTTTCCAGCGCCTCGTTGCCGTCGGCCGCGGTTTCCGGTGTCATGCCCCAAGCCGAGACCATCGCTGCCAGGCCGGAGCGCTGGCTCGCTTCGTCGTCCACAATCAGAATTTTCAGCCGTTGGTTCAAAAAAAGTTCCTTCCAGTAAACGGGCCGTCCTATTCATTTTACGCCCGAACCGCGGCCAGCGTCCGAAACGGTTGATAATGATAAGATTGAAGGTAATTTCGGGGTTTCGCGACACAACGTCGCTCGCGAAATCGTACGCAATCGCACGAGGCATGACTGTGGGAAATCTGGTCCGTCAGGCAAGGCGCCGCATTCTCGGCAATCAACTCTTCACCCAGGGGGTGAATGCCACCAGCGCCGCCCTGGCCGCCTTCATCCTGCTGTTGCTCTTCGGCACCCAGATCCTCAGCTGGCCGGTGGTGCTTGCCATCCCTTTCGCCGCCGCCGCCTTGGGCATCTATCGGGTAAAGCGGCACTTGCCGTCGCGTTACGCTGTTGCCCAACTGGTGGATCGGCGCCTCGGGTTGGCCGACAACCTCTCCACCGCCCTGTTTTTCAGCGAAGTCGATTCCGGCGCGCGCGTGGCGCCCGATATCCGGCGCGCTCAGTTTGAGGAGGCCAGCCGCATCGCCCAATCCGTCGATGTGCGGTGCGCCGTGCCCTATACCATGCCGCGCGCGGTCTATCTGCTGGCCGGCCTGGCGCTGGTGGCGGGCAGCTTATTTGCGCTGCGCTACGGCCTTTCCCGCCGCCTCGACTTGAAACAGCCGCTGGCCAACTTCCTGCCCGAATCGCTCACCGGCGGCAAGTTCGTCCACCAGGCCGGCGACGCGCGACGCAACCACAAGCAGGCCCCCGAAACGCCCGCCGACGGCACTGCCCCCGCGAATCAGGATCAGCCGAACCTCGGCCAGCAGGACCAGAACCAGGAAATCCAAACCCCCGGCGATGCCCAATCCGAAGCCCTCGCCAAGATGGATGCCAAGTCGTTCAAGATCCCGAAGCCCGACGAGCGGGGCGACAACGAAATGGCCTCCGACGATGCCGATTCACAGGGCGAAGGCGCCTCCGGCAAGGATGGCGAAGACAGCCCCAACGGCCAGGGCGACAGCAAAGGCGGGCAGAGCGACAAGCAGCCGAACGGCGAGAAGCAGGATGCCAAAAGTCCGAGCGAAAGTTCCAGCCTCATGAGCAAGCTGAAGGACGCCTTCCAGAATCTGATGTCCAAAGCCAAATCCCAGCAGAACCAGCAAGGCTCCCAGCAGCAGGGCAAAGATCAGAAATCCGCCCAAGGCAAGCCGCCGGGCTCCAAGCAACAGAACGGCAAGGATGGCCAGCCCCAGAAGGGCAGCCAGCAGGGCGATGCGCAGGAAGGCGAGGACGGCCAGGAAGCCAAGAACTCCGAGAACGCGCAACAGGGGAAAGGGCAGGGCAAGAGCGATTCCCAACAAGCCAGCAAGCAGCCCGGCAGCGGCATCGGCAGCCAGGATGGCGATCAGGCCATCCGTGACGCCGAGCAACTCGCCGCCATGGGCAAGATCAGCGAGATCCTCGGCAAGCGCTCCGCCAACATCAGCGGCGAAGCCACCGTGGAAGTGCAGACCACCAATCAGCAACTGCGCACGCCCTATGCGCAAAAGGGTGCGCAGCACACTCAAGGGGGCGCGGAAATCAGCCGCGACGAAGTCCCCGTGGCCCTGCAACCTTACGTGCAGCAATACTTCGAGCAGATGCGCAAGCAAGCCCCGCCGGACGTGAAGAAGTAACGGGACAGGCCATCGGTTTCCGGCGACAGGCGACAAAAAGCGATCGCCTGTCCCACTCGAATGCAGGAGCCTATTCCCAGATGCGCTTGGGGACGCCGCGGTCCCGATCCTTCACGCGATCGTACTGGTAAAGCGTGGAAACGGTGCCCAGGCCCTCGTTGTACAGGCTCTGGAGCCCGAGCTTTTCCTTGAGGTCGGCCTCGAAAGCGTGCAGAGCCTGGAGTTCGTCCGCCAGCGCCGGCTTCTTCTTCCCGCTGGGCGCGCGGAAAAACTTCTGGAATCCGCCGTCCACCAGCACGGCAATTTCGCCGGCCATCGCCACACCCGCGCGATCTTCCACCTGGAGCGCCCCGCCGGTTTCCTTCAGGTCCACCGCGCAAACCCCGCGGCTCACCCGGACGCTGCCGCCCGGCTGCTGTGCCACCGTGAAGCCAGCCCCCTGAAGGGTATTCACCCGTTCCTGAAAGCCCGGATTCAGCACGCGCGCTCGACGAAAGAACATAAAGCCATTATAGAATGCGCCGCCACCACGGACGCGGCGGTCCGCCACGGAGGGCTGGCGGCCGCCCTATTGCCAGCCGCCGCCCAGGGCCCGGTAGAGATCGACGAAAGCCAGCAACTCCTGCAAGCGCAATTGGGCCTGGGTCAGTTGTCCCTGAAAGAGGTCGCGCTCGGCGCTGAACACCTGCAGGTAGCTGTCGACGCCGCCCTGATAGCGAAGCGTCGAAAGGTGCGAGGCTTCGGTTAGCGCATGAACGAGAAGGTCCTGCTGGCTGCGCTGTTCGCGGGTGCGATCGTAGCGGATCAACGCGTCCGACACCTCGCGGAATGCGGTGTAGATGGTCTTCTGATAGGCGATGAGCATCTCGCGCTTCTGCGCCTCGGAGAGGCGCACCGCCACGCGAACCTGGCCGGCGTTGAAGATGGGCAGGAGCGCGTCGGGAGCCAGCGCCCAATAGCTCGCCGGACCGGTGAACAACTGGGTGAGCGCCCGGCTCTGCACGCCGAGAGCGCCGGTAAGCGTAATCTGCGGGAAGTAGTACGCCTTCGCCACACCGACCTGCGCATTGGCGGAAATCAACTTCTGCTCGGCCGCGCGGATGTCGGGCCGGCGGTCGATCAGGGAAGACGGCAAGCCGGCTAAGAGCTGCGGCGGCAACTCGAAACTCTCGATCGGTTTGCCGCGCGCGATATCGCCGGGGAGGCTTCCCACCAGCAGGCTCAATCCATTTTCCACCTGTCCGATGTCACCCTCCACGCTCGCCATCCGCACCGTGGCGAGATAGAAGAACTGTTCGGCCTGGTCAACGTCCAGTCCGGTGGCGGCGCCGTGATCGTGCCGCAAGCGGATCAACTTCAGGTTGCGATCGGCGATGTCGCGCGTGCCGCGGGCGATGCGCAGTTCCAAATCGCGCTCGCGCAGGGTGAAGTAGTTGCCGGCCACGTCGCCAATGAGCGACACGGTGACGCCGCGTCTGGCTTCTTCGGTGGCCAGGTACTCGGCGCGCGCGGATTCCTTCAGGCGGCGGACGCGGCCCCACAGATCCAGCTCCCAGGAGAGAGTGGCGCCGATTTGGGAATAGCTGGCGTCCGTCGCCGAGCCGGCCGGGGTCTGTACGCTGGCGCCGATGGTGGAAGTCCGCACCGTGGCGGCCAGTCCCTCGGCGTAAACGACTGGATACTGGTTGGCGCGGGCGATGCGGTAGCGGGCGCGCGCTTCCTCCACCCGCTCAGTAGCCATCGCGAGGTCGAAGTTGTGCGCCAGCGCGGTGGCGATGAGTTGTTTGAGCGTGTCGTCGGGGAACAGGTCGGGCCAACGGGTGTCGGCGAGGGACGCCTGGCTGGGCGCCGGCTCGCCGCGGTGCTGGGCGGGCATCGGCAGGGAGGGGCGTTGGTACTTGGGGCCCACGGTGCAGGCGGCGAGGAGCAGCAGCAAAGAGCAGCAGAGGACTCTCATTGGGCCTCCGTCACGGGCTCGACGCCGGGCTTCGGGTTGCGCGCGGCGATTTTCTGAATCACCGCGAACAGCACCGGCACGATGAAGATGGCCAGCAACGTCGCCGCGTTCATGCCGCCGAAGACCGCGGTGCCCAGCGAACGCCGGGACGCGGCGCCGGCGCCACGGGCAATGAGCAGGGGCGTAACTCCCAGAATGAAGGCGAACGAGGTCATCAGAATGGGGCGCAGGCGGAGACGCGCGGCTTCCATGGCGGCCTCCCGAATGGAGTACCCGTCCTCATAACGGGTGCGCGCGAATTCCACGATCAGAATGGCGTTCTTGGCCGCCAGGCCGATCAGTGTGACGATGCCGATCTGGGTATAGATGTCGTAAGGATAAGCGCGCAGCCAGACGGCGAACAGGGCTCCGAAAAGACCGAGCGGCAGCGCCAGCATGACGGCGAACGGTATCGACCAGCTCTCGTACAGGGCAGCCAGGAACAGGAAGACGAGCACGGCGGCGAATCCGAAGATGAAGCTTTCGTGGCCCTGGGCCTCTTTTTCCTGGTAGGTGGTGCCGGTCCATTCGTAGCTGTAGCCGGCGGGGAGGGTGGCTGCGGCCACTTCCTCCATGGCGCGGACCGCCTGTCCGCTGCTGTAGCCCGGGGCCGGAGTGCCGATCAACTGGACGGCGCGATTCCGGTTGTAGCGGTAGATCACGTCGGGTCCGGCAGTGGCCGTGACGGTGGATAGCGTGCCCAGCGGGACCATGTCGCCTCCGCCGGTGCGGACGTAGAAGCGGTTGATGTCGCGCGGCTCGGTGCGGAATTCCGGCTCGGCCTGAACCATCACCTGCCAGGTGCGGCCGAACACGTTGAAGTCGTTCACATAGAGCCCGCCGAGGAAGGTCTGCAAGGCACTGTAGGCGTCGGTGGCGGGGATGCCCAGGGTCTGGACCTTGTCGAGGTCGATATCCACTTTGTAGGACGGGACATTGGAGCGGAAGGTATTGACCACGTTACCCATCTCGGGGCGAACGCGTGCAGCCTGGGCCGTCAGGTCGGCGACGTGGGCCAGTTCCTCGACGCTCACGCCGAGGCGGTCTTCAAGCATGAACTGAAATCCTCCGGTGGTGCTCAGTCCCTGGATGGGGGGCTGGCCGAAGGCGTTGGTGCTGGCTTCCGGCAAGCGGGCCAGTGCCCGCTGCAGGTTCGCGACAATGGCGCCAAACTGTTGGTCGGGGGTGGTGCGGTCGTCCCATGGTTTCAAGCGGGTGATGACGGTGGCGACATTCGAGCTGGAGGTGCGGGTGGAGATGTCCAGGCCGCCCAGGGTAAATGTGCCCGAGACGCCCGGGACCTTGCCGACGATCTCCTCCACCCTCGCGGTAGCCGCACTGGCGCGCTCCGCGGACGCCGCGTCGGGCAGTCGGACGGTGACGAAAATAGTGCCCTGATCTTCGTCGGGAAGAAAGCTGGTGGGAAGCTGGCGGAACAGCCAACCGGCCGCGAACCAGAAGCAGAACAGCCCCAGCATCGCCAGCGCTGATTTGCGGATGAGCGCGCCCACGCCTACCAGATAGCGGCCGCGGGTCCACTCAAATACGCGGTCGAACCCGGTAAAGAAGCGCCCCATCGGGCCGCGTGTCTGCATTTTCGGCCGAAGGAGGATGGCGCTCAGGGCGGGGCTCAACGACAGGGCGTTGAAAGCGGAGATCAGCACCGACGCCGCGATGGTCAGGGCGAACTGCTTGTAGATCTGTCCGCTGATGCCGCCCAGGAAGGCCACCGGAATGAACGCCGCGGCCAAAATGCAGGCGATGGCAACCACCGGAGCGGAGACCTCGTCCATGGCGCGGATGGCGGCCACGCGCGGCGCCACGCCCTCGTCGATGTGACGCTGCGCGGCCTCCACCACCACGATGGCGTCATCCACCACAATGCCGATGGCGAGCACCAGGCCGAACAGGCTGGTCATGTTGATGGAGAACCCGAGCAGCGGGAACAGAGCGAAAGTGCCCACGATGGCCACCGGGACGGTGAGCAGCGGGATCAGCGTGGCGCGCCAGTTCTGCAGGAACAGGAAGACGACGATAATCACCAGGCCGGTGGCTTCGAACAACGTCATCATCACTTCGTGAATGGCCGAGCGGACAAAGACGGTGGAGTCGTACGGGATGAGGTAGTCCATGCCCGCGGGAAAAGTCTTCTTGGCGTTCTCGGCGAACTCGCGGACCTTGTCGGCGGTGTCGACGGCGTTGGCGCCGGGGGCCAGGTAAACGATGAGGTTGCCCGAAGGCATGCCGTTGACGCGGCTAAAGCCGCTGTAGCTGGCGGCGCCGAGTTCCACCCGGCCGATGTCGCGGATGCGCAGCAGGCCGGTGTCCGGGCGGGAGCGCAAGACGATGTCCTCGAATTCGGCGGGAGTGGCCAGGCGACCCTGGGCGCTTACCGAATACTGGAACGCGGTGCCGGCGGGCGAAGGCGGCTGGCCGATCGATCCGGCGGGGTTCTGCCGGTTCTGCGCCTGAATGGCGTTGCCGACGTCGCTGGCGGTGACTCCCAATTGGGCCATCCGGTCGGGGTTCACCCAGACGCGCATCGAGTAGACCTGGGCGGCGCCCAGCCGCGCTTCGCCCACGCCTTCGAGGCTGGCCACCTGGTTCAACAGATTGATCTGCGCGTAGTTGGTGAGGAACAGCGAGTCGTAGCGGCCGTCCGGAGAGATGAGGCTGATGCTGGAGAGGAAGGCAGTCGAGACCTTCTTGACCACCACGCCCTGGCGCTGCACCTCAGGCGGCAGCCGCGGCAGGGCGATGTTCACGCGGTTCTGCGTTTGCACGGTGGCCATGTCCGGATTGGTGCCCAATTTGAAGGTCACGTTGATGCTGACACTGCCATCGTTGGCGCTGTTGGACATGAAATAGATCATGCCGTCGAGGCCGAACAACTGTTCTTCAATGGGCTGGGCGACGGTCTTCTCGATGTCCAGCGAATTGCCGCCCAGATAGCTGGTGCTGATCTGCACCACGGGCGGGACTACTTCGGGATAACTGGCCAGGGGAAGATTGGGGATGGCGACACTGCCCAGGATGACGATCACGATGGCGATCACCATGGCGAAAATGGGGTGATCGATGAAGAACCGCGCCATGGCTCAGTTCCCAACCTTCCCCGTAACCGGCGGCGCGGATTCAGGGGCGCGATACGGCTGTGGCTGGACCTTGCTCCCAGGCCTCACCTTCTGCTGGCCTTCGACGACGACGCGATCGCCGGCCTGCAGTCCCTGTTGCACGATCCAGGAGTTGCCGACCCGGTCGCCGGTGGTCACCGGCTTCACTTCGACCGTATTGTCCGGCCCCACGGTATAGACCGTCTGCATGCTCTGCAACTGCTGTATGGCTCTTTGCGGGACCAGAATGGCGTTCTTGCGGTCGGCAACCTGCACGCGAACGCGGCCGAACTGTCCGGGGAGCACCGTGCGCCGGGAGTTGGGGAAACGGGCCTGCAATTCGAGGGTCGCGGTCTTGGGGTCCACCTGGTTCAGCGAGTTCTCGATGTGGCCGACGGCGGGGAATTCGGACTGGTCGGCGAGAATCAAGGTGAGCGGCAAGGCGGCGCTGGGCAGTCCGCCCTGGCGGGTCCACGACAGGTATTCCGATTCCGTAACCTTGAAACGGACCCAGATGGGGTCGAGCGGCACGATGGTGGTGAGCGGCTGGGGCGAGGTGGGTGTCACCAGGCCGCCGACCGGAACCAGGGTATCGCCAATGCGGCCGCTGATGGGCGCGACTATGGTGCCGTATTGCAGGTTCAGCTCCGCGGCCTTCAGGGCGGCCTGCTGCGCTTCGACCCTGGCCTGCATGGAGGCGATCTGGGTGCGCGTGGAAAGGCCGGCCTGCTCGACGGCGGCCTTCAAGGCGTCGACGTTCGCCTGGTTGGCTTTCAGCGCGGCGGCAGCGGCGTCCAGTTCTTGTTTGGACGCGGCGTCGGCCTGGACCAGCGGGGTGAGGCGGTCGACGTCCTGCTGGGTCTTCACCAGGTTAGCCTCTGCGGAGGCTAAGGCGGCTTGCGCTTGCAGGAGGGCGACCTGTTTGCGGGCGAATTCCTGATCGGCTTCGCTCTGGTGGAGGTTCCCCTTGGCCTGCTGCACGGCGGCATCGTACGGGCGAAGATCGAGCACGTACAGTGTCTGACCGGTCGTTACCTCGGCGCCCGGGCGAAAGTTCCACTTTTCGATGTAGCCTTCGACGTGACCGCGGACTTCGACCATGTCGCGGGCATAGGTTTGCGCCGCGAATTCCGAAAAGATGGGGACGTCGGCGGAGGCGACCTCCATCACCATAACTGCAATAGGCGGCGCATGAGCCGTGCCGGTCTTCTGGCCCGATGCCGCGCATCCGGCCAGGAGGAGCGCCGCCAGCAAGCCGAGACCGCCGGCGGCTGGAACGGAAACCCCCAGGTGTCTGGTTCTGGGTGACATTACTTTTTCGCGGGAAGATGCCATTAGATCGGGTTGCCCATTCCGCACAGAATTGTCGAGACCACACGCTCTTCGCCCAGCTTCGAGCTGATCGTCAAATCGTAGAGATGGGGGTTCCGCCATTCCTGGCCAAAATTCACTTGCACGTAGCGTGTGCGCTCCGCATCCACCGCGCGAATCCATCCGGGGGCGTCCGCGGGACGGCCCGCGTGCAGGCGGGCGCGCGCCACGCGGTCGGCGAAGGGCGCGAAGAGGAAAGCGTGAAATACGTCCGGGCGGTTCTGCAGGATGCACTGGCTGCCGCGCCCCACAATGACGCAGTTCCCGACTTCCCAGGCGTGCTCGATGGCCGCCCGTGCGAGGCGGGCCGTGGTTTCGGCATCGAAGACGGCGGTTTCGGGCAGCACCGCCACCCCGTCGAAGGCGCCATACCAGAGGGCGCGCCGGCTGAGCCGGTGCACCCAGGAATCGATTCGCTCGTCAAACTCGCGGGCGAGTTGCGGATCCACGTGAGCCAGATTGGCGATTTCCTCGATCAGGGCGCGATCGAGGAGTTTCCATCCCAGGCGCTCGGCCACCAGGGCGGCGATGCGGTCGCCGCCGCTTTCGTCCTCCCTCGCTACGGTCAGTATGCGATACATGGCTTCACAACTCTGATTATCTTTTGTAGCGCGGATGGAGTCAACGCAGGGTGGCGCGCACGCCGAAGCGGTGCCGCGAGAAATCGCCGCCGCGTGGCGGTTTTTGGTCACGGGCAATCCTAGTACGGATGACTGGATGGCAGCGGCTCGGCGCGCGTCGCGTCCGCCCCCGCGCCGGCGATCCGCGGACGCGGCAAGAACACTGCTTGACAATGTTCAGGGGTTTCCCAATAATCGATCAGTTCCATTTTTGGAGGTTATTTCGTGCAACGGCGAAGTTTTCTTCGACTCGGCGGCGGCGCCGCGGTGGGGCTGATGACGGGCGTGCCCGTGCCGGCCTTTCCGTTTCAAATTGAGAAGAGCAAGTTGAAGATCGCGAGCGTACGTTTGGTCCACACCCGGCCGAAGCGGCCGGTGCCCGCGTATACGCCCGCGCCAGGATCGTGGTCTACCGGCGGCGTCGAGGTGGCGAACCCGATGTCGGGCTACCCGGAGTACAAGGCGCAGCGGACGCTATTCATGCCGGATCCCGGGAAACTGGAAGGCTTCACGGTGGAGATCTCGACCGACAAGGGGGTGAAGGGTTACGGCACCGGCGGCATCGCTGGCGGGCAGGTGGTGACAGGCCACTTCGCAAAGCTGCTCGTCGGCGAGGACCCATTCAACATAGAGCGCATCTGGGACATTCTGTTCCGGTCGAGTATGTACTATGGGCAGGGGGGCGTAGTCCCCAACGCCATCAGCGGCGTGGACCTGGCGCTCTGGGATCTTGTCGGCAACGCGCTGGGGATGCCGGTTTATAAGCTCCTGGGCGGCGAAACGAAGTCGCGTATTCCCACTTACTGCACGGGCAACGATATCGAGCAGCACATCGAGTTCG
>OCZU010000265.1_pt1 | contig 37608 bp, 35 predicted proteins | sample 1539001 | NCBI WGS metagenome assembly OCZU01 (sample SAMEA3539306, study PRJEB22396) | soil metagenome | biome: tundra; feature: field; material: soil | place: USA | collected 2010-05 | depth 0.15 m | reverse complement strand
GGAGGGCATTGCCGAGGCGGCACGGCGGCTCGCTCGCGCGCGCGCGCCCGTGATCCTTGCGGGTGGCGGCGCAACAGGTGCCGCAGCCGAGATTCAACGTCTCGCCGAGAACCTCGGTGCGCCGGTCGTCATGACCGTCAACGCGCGCGGTCTGCTGCCGCCGCAACATCCGCTCGCGGTGTCGTTGAGCCCTTCGCTCGCACCGGTGCGCGCCCTGATCGCCGCGGCCGACGCCGTGCTCGCGGTCGGCACGGAACTTGGGCCCACCGATTACGACATGTATTCGGCCGGAGACTTCCCGCGGCTGCCGCAGCTGATTCGCATCGATGTCGAGGCGCAGCAGCTCGAGCGCAACGCGCACCCTTCGCTCGCGTTGCACGGCCACGCACGGGAGACGCTGCGCGGGATTCTCGCGGCCGGCATCGGCGCCGCCGGCGTCGGACCCGCGCGCGCCGAGCGCGGTGCGAGCGCTGCGCACCACGCGCGCACCGAAGCGTTCGAGGGCTTAACTGCCCCGATGCGCCGTCAGATCGCGTTTCTCGAGTCGATCCGCGACACCGTTCCGGGCGCAATCCTGGTCGGCGATTCAACACAACCGGTCTACGCCGGCAATCTTGGTTTCTCGGCCGCCACGCCCGGCTCCTGGTTCAACAGCGCCACGGGCTACGGCACGCTAGGCTATGCCCTGCCCGCCTCGACCGGCGCCGGGCTCGGCGCGCCCGAGCGGCCCGTCGTCTGTCTGGTTGGCGACGGCGGCTTTCAGTTCTCCCTCGGCGAGCTCGCCGTGCCGCGTGACATCGGTGCCTGGTCGGTGATCATTATCTGGAACAACCGCGGCTATGGCGAGATCAAGACCTCGATGCTGGCTGTAGACATCGAACCCGAAGGCGTAGACGTCAAACCCCCGGAGTTCGCGCATCTCGCACGAGCCTACGGCTACGGCCATCGCCTGATCGACGGCCTCGAATCGCTCGAGCGTGCGCTGCGCGAATTCGCCTCGCGCCGCCAAGTGCTGATACTCGAGGTGCGCGCGGAGGCTTTTGAATAGACTCTATCACCAAGGGAGGGCTGTACGATGACGGTATCCGCTGTTCGGCACGCTCCCTCGCGACATCCGGCTGCGTCATGTAGCGACTCAGCATTATCCGAGCGGCTTGGTTAAGAGCGAGTACCACGTTGCCGTGCAAAACTAGTGGACCTCGTGTATCGCTCCGACCAAGTCCCAACGCAGCGGTGCGACCCGCGGCAGAATCCACATCCAACCCACGAGGCCGAGCACGTTGACGAGTGCCGCGAGCGCGAACGCGCTCGTGAAGCTGCCGGTCGCATCGACCAGCATTCCGGTGATCATGGGCGCGAGCATGCCAGCGACATTACCGCACGTGTTTTGCACGCCGACCCATCGGCCGGCCGCGGTCGGCCCGGCCATGATCTGCGGGATCGCATACACTCCGGGCGAGGACAAGCCGACCACGACCTGGTAGGCGAACAGGCAGCCAATGGATCCCTGAAGCGGCAGCCACGCGAGGATGAAGTGATAGTTGTAGTTCGAGGCGAAGTGACCGAGCGAAGCGCCCCAAAGGCCGCGCTCGCGACGAATCTGTAGGAGCGTCGACACGGCCCAGAGCGCGACGCCGACGCCAAGTACGCGGTGAGCCCCGAGGCGCTCTGCAAGCCACCCGGCCGGCACCATCGCGAGCACGTAGCTGTAGTAGAAGGCGGACAGCAGCAATCCCAGCTGTGTCGCCGATAAATGCATCTGGTCCTGGATCAGTGGCGCGGCGGTCGCAAGATTGCCGCGATCGACGTAGTTGATGAACAACGCCGCGGAAAGCAGCAGCACGAGTCGTCTCGACGCCGTCGGAACCCGCGGCGCAGCGCGTTGCGGCACTCTACCTCGCCTCTCTTCGGCACACGAGCAGAACCTCATCGACCCCTTCGGTCGCGATCATTCCGGGGCATAACTGCAATGCTTTCTGGAAGCGCAAGCCGAGCGGCATGAACGCGTGGTTGTACCACCACATGGCGCGCTCACGGTGATGCGAGAGCCACCACATCCCGAGATCGAGCAGGCGCGAGGAGCGCGGCGCCATGCCGAACACGGCGCTGCGCTCCAGCGCAAGATGGTGCTGCGCCAGTTTTGCCGACAAGCGTTCCGGCTCGTATCGCCGCTTGTGGCCGACGAAGTCGTCAAACGGGGTCCACATCGAAGGGTGCAATGGCGTTGAGAGCAGTAGCGTCGCGCCTGACTTCGCAACGCGCGAGAGCTCCGATAGTGCGCCGTCCTCGTCCTCGACGTGCTCGATGATATCTAGGGCGCACACCAGATCGAATACACTGGCGCCGAAGGGCAGCGAGGTCACCTCGCTCAGCGCAACCTGCGCACCGCGCCCGCGAAGTTTCGCGAGGGCCTCCACGCTGATGTCCACGAATTGCGTGCCCTCGATGGGCAACCGCGGTCGCAGGCCCGGTGCGACCTCGAGACGTTGGCCGGCTTCGGGCAGCAACGATTGCACGAGCGGCCAGGTATTGAAGCGCTGAGGCTCAACCAGGCGGGCACTGGACCAGAGGCCGTTGTAGAAACGGCGATTTTCATCCACAAGCTCACGCTCGCTGTCCGTGTGCGAAAACCCTGATTGCATCGTTCCGCCTGTGGCGAGCTACTGATGAAACGTCACCGTGATGCCAAATGTCCGCGGCCTGAAGGTGTAATTGTTGTACTGCGGGCCGGGCGGTGGGTAGACCGGATTGCCGGAGTCGATGGCACTCCTTTCGTAGTTGGTCGTGGTGTGTGAATTGAGCAGGTTGTCGACGAAAAACGAACTCTCCCACGGACCAAAAGTAGTGCCAGTCCGGAATTGTACGAACGTGGTCGAGGGCAGCGTGTAGGAGATCGGGGTGTCGTCGATATAGATGCCGGTCGTACCGGCGCCGCCCGAGGAGGAGATGCCGCGAATCGAAATCGCGTTGGTGCCGGTCTGATCGATGGACACTCCGGGGATCTAGCGCACCAGCTCCTGCAGGCCAGGGGCCGTATCCAAACTCGCCGACGCATCCGACGGGGCAGCAGTCTGGCCGAGCGCGACGCCACAAGCGCCCCCGCGAGCGCCGCCCCCAGCAGAATTCGCACTGTGCGCGTGACTGTGCTCGCGTTCATGGCATCCTCCCCTTTTGTAGGACTGTGCATGGCCTCACCCCGCTCGGTCAAGGCCGCGCAGTTCGCGTCGCTTTAGCGATGTGATGGCCTGCTCCAGACCCGCGATCGTGAGCGGGAACATGCGCCCGCCCACCAGCTCACGCACGATGCGAATCGACGCGCTCTGCTCCCAACGTTCGCTCGGCTCCGGATTGAGCCAAACTAAACGCGGAAACGCGCGGCTCAGGCGTTGCAGCCACAGTGCACCGGCTTCGTCGTTCCACTCCTCGATGCTGGCCCCGGCATGGGTGATTTCGTAGGGACTCATGCTCGCATCGCCCACGAAGATGGTGCGATAGTCCGGCCCGTAGCTGCGCAGCACCTGATGCGTGGCAATGCGTTCGGCGTGTCGGCGCCGATTGTCCTTCCAAAGGCTTTGGTATGGACAATTATGAAAATAAAAATGCTCCAGGTGCTTGAATTCGCTTCGCGCGGCCGAGAACACTTCCTCGCACAGGCGCACATGCTCGTCCATCGAGCCGCCGACGTCTAGAAACAGCAGGATCTTCACTGCATTGTGCCGTTCCGGCCTCAGCTTCAGCTCGAGCAGCCCGGCATTGCGGGCGGTCGCATCAATGGTGCGCTCCAGATCCAGCTCATCGGCGGCGCCCTCGCGTGCAAAGCGGCGCAGCTTGCGCAGTGCCAGCTTCAGATTGCGCGTTCCGAGCTCCACCGCGTCATCGAAGTTGCGAAACTCGCGCTGCTCCCACACCTTGACCGCGCGATGCTGCCGCCCCGGACCGCCTATGCGCACGCCCTCGGGGTTGTAGCCGCCATGACCGTAAGGGGAGGTTCCGGCCGTGCCAATCCACTGACTGCCGCCCTCGTGGCGCTCCTGTTGCTCGGACAGGCGCTGGCGCAGTGTCTCGAGCAGCTTTTCCCAGCCACCCGCTGCTGCCACCTGGCGCTTCTCCTCATCCGACAGCAGCCGCTCGCTCATGGCGCGCAGCCACTCGGCCGGCAGCTGCCACTCGAACGCAGCGAACAGTTGCTCGGCGCCCTTGAAATGTTCGGCAAACACCCGATCGAAGCGATCGTAGTAGCGCTCGTCCTTGACCAGAGCGAGCCGCGCGAAATAGTAGAACTGCTGCGCCGACAACCACGCGACGCGCGCGCGCAATCCTTCGAGCAACATCAACAGCTCAGTCAGCGCGACCGGTAGGCCCGCGGCACGCAACGCGAAGAAGAACTTAACGAGCACGGCGATGCAGGAACGCCAGTTGCTCGAACAGCATCACGTCCTGCTCGTTCTTCAGCAGCGCACCATGCAGCAGCGGAATGGTCCGCTTTGGGTCCTCGGCGCGCAACGCCTCGGGCGCGATGTCCTCCGCCACCAGCAACTTGATCCAATCCAGCAGTTCGGAAGTGGACGGTTTCTTCTTGAGGCCCGGTGTGTCGCGGATGCTGAAGAACGTCGTCAGTGCCTCGGACAGCAGCTCCTGCTTGAGCCTCGGAAAGTGGACCTCGACGATGCGGCGCATCGTGGCATCGTCGGGGAAGCGGATATAGTGAAAAAAGCAGCGCCGCAGGAAAGCGTCGGGGAGTTCCTTCTCATTGTTGCTGGTGATGATGATGATGGGCCGATGTTTCGCCTGCACCAGCTCGTGCGTCTCATAGACGTAGAACTCCATGCGGTCCAACTCGCGCAGCAGATCGTTCGGGAACTCGATATCGGCCTTGTCGATCTCGTCGATCAGCACCACCGGTTGCACATCGAGTTCAAAGGCTTCCCAGAGCTTGCCCTTGACGATGTAGTTGCGGATGTCGTGCACGCGCGCATCGCCGAGCTGCGAATCGCGCAAGCGGGACACCGCATCGTATTCGTACAGGCCCTGTTGCGCCTTGCTGGTCGATTTGATGTGCCACTCGAGCAGCGGCCGGTCCAGCGAGCGCGCAATCTCCTGTGCCAGCTGGGTCTTGCCGGTACCCGGCTCACCTTTGATCAACAGCGGCCGTTGCAGGATGACGGCGGCATTCACCGCGAGGCTCAGGTCCTCGGTGGCGATATAGCGGTCGGTGCCGCTGAAGCGCGTGTCGCTCATGGCACCTCAGCAGCAGCCGCCGGCGATCGCGCTACTGAAACAGCTTCAGCGCGTTCTGCAAAGTCTTGGAGACGCCCCACAACAGCGGCACGCCGACGATGAGCCATAGAACCACGAATCGCAGCTTCATCATAGGCTCCTCCCAGGCGCCAATGGCGCGGCGAGTTCGCGGTGATGATGCCGTTCCTCAACCGGGTGCATCAGCAGATTGCAGATGAAACCCACCAGCAACAGGCCGCACATGATGTACATCGTGACCGAATACGCCTGCGCTTTCGGGATGCCATGCTCGATTTGAGCCTGACGAATGTAGTTCACGAGCACCGGACCGAGCACGCCGGCGGCCGACCAGGCGGTCAGCAACCGGCCGTGAATGGCCCCGACATGCATGGTGCCGAAAATATCGCGCAGATACGCTGGAATGGTTGCGAACCCGCCGCCGTACATCGACAGGATGATGGCGAAGGCGCCAACGAAGAGCGGGATCGAACCGATCTTGCCCGTGGTCGGTACCAATGAATAGAGGATGATGCCAAGCACGAAGAACACCATATAGGTATTTCGTCGGCCGATATAATCAGAGATCGATGCCCAAACGAATCGCCCGCCCATATTGAACAGACTGAGCAGTCCAACGAAGCCCGCGGCCGCCGCCGGCGACACCCGGCCGGTGAACATTTCCTGGATCATGGGCGAAGCCTGACTGATCACGCCGATGCCTGCGGTCACGTTCATGCACAACACACCCCACAGCAGCCAGAACTGCGGTGTGGCCCAGGCCACATCGACCCGGACGTGAGCCGAGGTCACGAGCTTCTTGGGATGCGCCGAGGCGATCCACCCCTGCGGCTTCCAATCGTCCGCCGGCACACGCACCGCAATGGCGCCGATCAGCATGAACACAAAATACAGCACGCCCATCGAGACGAAGGCCTCGAGCACGCCGTTGGACGCGGCGGTTTTGAAATGCTCCATGAGCAACACCGACAGCGGCGCCGCAATCAGCGCGCCACCGCCAAAACCCATGATGGCCATGCCGGTGGCCATGCCGGGCCGATCCGGAAACCACTTGATCAAGGTGGACACCGGCGAGATGTAGCCAATGCCGAGCCCGCAGCCACCCAGCGCGCCATAGCCCAGATACAGCAGCCAGATCTGGTGCTGGGCTACGCCGAGCGCCGAAACCAGGAAACCGCCGCCGAAGCACAGCGCCGCAGCGAACATCGCCTTTCGGGGCCCGGCGTTCTCGACCCAACGCCCGAACACGGCCGCGGACATGCCGAGGAAAAGAATGCCGATCGAAAAGATCCAGCCGACCTGGGCTAAGGTCCAGTCCCCGGGTGCCGACTTGCTCAGGCCGATCAGCTTGGTCAGCGGTAAGTTGTAGGTGGAAAAGGCGTAGGCCTGGCCGATCGAGAGGTGTACTGCCAGCGCGGCCGGGGGCACCAGGAAGCGGTTGTAGCCCGGCGGCGCGATGGTGCTCTGTCGATCCAGGAAATTCGCGGACATGAGCCCCCTGTCGTCTTATGTACAGTTCGAAGCTGTCTCTGCAAGACGGCCACCGGCACATTGTAGAGGCATCGCGACGCTCGCGAAAGGACGGCGCTTCGGGGCGCCGATCCGCCGGCTGCCGGCGCCGTTTATACTGCCTGCCGATGCCATTCGACTTGCAGCCCATGCTGGAGAACCCGTGGATCAGGCTGCAGCCGCTGCGGGCCGAGGACTTTGCAGAGTTGTACGCCGTGGCATCGGATCCCCTGCTCTGGGAGCAACACCCGAGCCGCAATCGATATCAACGGGATGTGTTTGAAGATTACTTCAAGGGCGCCATGGAGTCAGGGGGCGCGCTACTGGTCCGCGACAACCAGACCGGTCTGATACTAGGCAGCTCGCGCTACTACGACTGGGATGAATCCAAGCGCAGCATCGCGATCGGCTACACCTTCATCGCCAGAAGCCATTGGGGCCGCAACTACAATCGCTGGCTGAAGACCCTGATGCTCGACCATGCCTTTCAATTCGTCGACACGGTCGTGTTTCACGTCGGCGCAAGCAACATGCGCTCACGCATGGCCATGCAAAAGTTGGGCGCCATACTGATTGGCGAGGCCGCGATCAGCTACTACAGTGAGCCCAGCAATCAGAACGTGATCTACAAGATGGATCAGGCCGACTGGATCCGGTTGCGGGAAATCTGAGGCGCATACTCAACGCCATGCCCCAAAGCGAGTTCTTGGGTCAGATGAGCGCCTGGCTCAGTGAGGGCAAGCTGGTGGTGCGCGCCGCAGGGCAGTGAATGCGCTTCAGGGCACCAGCACCGCGGCGCCTTCAAACCGCCCGGCGCGCAGATCGGCCAAAGCCTCGTTGGCCTGCTGCAGCGGATAGCGGGTGGTTTGGGTGACGATGCCGATCTGCGGCGCCTGGCGCAGAAAATCGATCCCATCCTGCCGCGTGAGATTGGCGACCGATACCAGCTGCCGCTCTTCCCATAGCATCCAATAAGGAAAACTCGGGATGTCGCTCATATGGATGCCGGCACACACGACGCGACCGCCCTTGCGCACCGCTTTGAGCGCAAGCGGCACGAGCTCACCGACCGTGGCGTAGATGATCGCCGCGTCGAGCAGCTGCGGCGGCAGCTGGTCGGATCCGCCGGCCCAGCTCGCACCGAGGCGGCGTGCAAAGGCCTGGGTGGCAACATCCCCCGGCCGAGTGAAAGCGAATATCGCCCGCCCCTGCCATTTTGCGATCTGCGCCACGATATGGCCCGCCGCGCCAAAGCCATAGAGCCCAATCGCTTTACCCTCCCCGGCCATCATCAGCGAGCGCCAGCCGATCAGGCCGGCGCAGAGCAAAGGAGCGAGCGCGATGTCAGTCCCCTCCTCGCCGAGCGGAAACGCATAGCGCGCATCGGCAATCGCCGCCGTGGCAAATCCACCGTCGCGCGTGTAACCAGTGAAGAGCGGGCGATCGCACAGATTTTCCTGACGGCCGCGGCAATACGGACAGACACCGCAGGTATGACCGAGCCACGGGATGCCGACGCGCTGCCCGATCTGCAGCCCTTTGACCCCGGTGCCGATGCAATCAATGCGCCCGACGATCTCATGGCCGGGGATGATCGGCAGCTTGAGATCGGGTAGCTCGCCGTCGAGCACGTGCAGGTCCGTACGGCAAACGCCGCAGGCGGATACTTGTACCCGGATCTCGCCCGCGGCGGGCTGCCGATCCGCCAGTTCAGTCCATTCCAGCGCCGAGCCGGTCCGCTTCAAAACCATTGCATGCATGTAAGATCAGACTCAGATGTGATCGACGAGCCGCACGACGCCATAGTGGTCCCTTATTCGCAACTGCCCGCAGAGACCTTGCGCGCGGTCGTCGAATCCTTCGTGCTGCGCGAAGGCACGGAGTACGGTGCCAGGGATTTCACGCTGGCCGAAAAGGTGGCGCACGTCCTCGCACAGCTCGAGCGCGGCGTCGCTCAGGTCATCTTTGAACCGGAATCGCAAAGCGTCGACATCGTCATGGTCGCCCCGGCGCCGCGCAGAGCCTGAACTCCCGCGCGCGCTACAGGGGGCTACCAAATAGTCACTCGCTTGTCGGGCGACAGGTACATCTTGTCTCCTTCCTTGACCTCGAATGCGCCATAGAACGGGGCCTGATTCATCTCCGGTACGGTGCCTCGGAATCGATCGGGCGAATGCGGATCGGCCTTGATGCGCATGATCATTTCATTCTCGCGTGCCTTGCCACGCCACGCCTGCGCCCAGCCCATGTAGAAGCGCTGATCACCGGTCAGTCCATCCAGGAGCGGCGCCTGCTTACCGCCCAGTGAAAGCCGGTAGGCCTTGTAAGCGATGGCAAGACCGGAGTTGTCGGCAATGTTCTCACCCAGGGTCAACTCGCCATTGATCGGGAATCCCGGCAGCGGGGCGAACGCCGAATATTGCTGCACCAAGGACTGCGTCTTGGCTTTGAAATGATCGAGATCGGCCTGCGTAAACCAGCCTGGCGGATTGATCAAGTTGCCGTTGCCGTCGTATTGACTGCCCTGATCGTCGAAGCCGTGACTGATCTCGTGGCCTATGACGGCGCCGATGCTGCCGTAGTTTACCGCATCGTCGGCCTTGGCGTTGAAGAACGGCGGCTGCAGGATGGCGGCGGGAAACACGATCTCATTCAGCTCGGGGTTGTAATAGGCATTGACCGTCTGCGCGCTCATGCCCCATTCGGCGTAGTCGATGGGATGGCCGAGTTTATTGAGATTACGCTGGTACTCGAACGCATTGGCGCGCATCACGTCGCCGAGCAGATCGCCCTTGACGATCTGCAGCGCGCTGTAGTCGCGCGGCTTCACCGGGTAACCGATCTTGGTAGTGAAGTGGGCCAGTTTGTCCTGCGCCTTCTGTTTGGTCTCCGGACCCATCCAGTCGAGTGTGTCGATGTCGGCCTTGTAGGCCGCCAGCAGGTTCTTGACCAGCTTATCCATGCGATCCTTGGCCTGCGGCGGGAAGTATTTAGCGACGTAGATCTTGCCGAGGCCCTCGCCGATGGAGTCGTCGACGAGCTCGACGCCGCGCTTCCAACGCGGCTCGTTCTCCTTCACGCCGCGCAACGCCGTGCCGTAAAAGGCGAAATTCTCATCGACAAAACTCTTGCTCAGAAACGGTGCGCACTCGGTGAGCAGGCGCCAGCGGAAATACGATTTCCAAACCGCCAGCGGTGTCTGTTGCAGCAGTTTATTGAAGGCGGTGATGTAACTGGGCTGGCTGATGATCAGGTAATCGATCTTGCCTTCGACACCGGAGTCGACCAGATAGGCCTTCCAGTTGTAGCCCGGCGCTAAGCCGGCGAGCTTGGTAAATTCGATCTTGTTATAGGTCTTTACCGGATCGCGGTTTTCGACTTTCGTCCATTGCACTTTTGCCAGCGCAGTCTCGAGTGCAAGGATATCCTGGGCGTCGCGAGCAGCACTCTTATCGGCCGCCAGAGTCAGCATCTTCTCGACGTGCTTGCGGTAGTTCGCCCGGATCTGCTGCAACCGCTGATCATTTTGCAGGTAGTAGTCACGATCCGGCATGCCGAGCCCGTCTTGGCCGAGATCGAACACGTACTTGGTCGCGTCCTTCGCATCCTGGTGCACCTGTGGCGTGTACGGAGAGCCGACACCGATCTGGTTGTAGTGCGCGATCAGCGAGGGGATCTGGCTCTTATCCTTCAATGCGTCGATCTTGGCGAATTCGTCGGCGAGCGGCTTGAGGGCCAGAGGCTCGAGCGCCGCCTCGTCCATGAATGTGGAGTAGAGATCGGCGATCTTCTGCTGATCCGGGTCGGAGGCGTCGACCGACTTCTGCAATCCTTCGACCACGCTGCGCAGCTGATCCTGGACCGCATCGAATACCTTGTTGAACTGATCGTAGCTGCCCTTATCGGCCGGGATTTCGGTGCTCGCCAGCCACGTGCCGTTGACGTGCTGATAAAGATCGTCCTGGGCTCGGACACTGTCGTCGATGTACTGGGTGTCGATGCCTGAGACCAGTGGCGGCGCCGCTACGGCCGAAGATTGCGGCGGGGTCTGCTGGCTGCAACCGGCGATGATGCAGGCGCACACGCTTCCCCAAAGCCATCGATTCATTACGGTTCTCCGCCAATAAAATGTCGGCTGACGACAGGGGCGCCGATCATAGCCGCTGGCCTTTGTTTCGGCCATCATGGGCTATGGATGTGCTGCTGTTCGGCGCCACACGGCAGGTCACTCGGGCTAGCTCATAGTCCTATAGAGTCCCGCATAGCGTTCACGCAAGAGCTTTTTTTGCACCTTGCCCATGCTGTTGCGGGGCAGATCGTCCACGAATAGGAGCCGCTTCGGCAGCTTATATGCCGCTAATCGCTGGCGTAGCGCCAGGAGCGCCCGGCCCTCGGTGGGCTCCTGCGCACCCGCAGCCCGCACGATGACGGCGGTGACGCCTTCGCCGAAGTCCGGATGCGGCAGGCCGAACACGGCCGACTCGAGTACACCGGGCAACGCGTCGATCTCGGTTTCAATCTCCTTCGGATAGATGTTGTAGCCGCCGCTGATTACCAGATCCTTGGAGCGCCCGACGATGTAGACGTAACCGCGCGGGTCGATCTTGCCGAGATCGCCGGTCACGAAATAGCCGTCGTCGCGAAAATCCGCTCGAATCTTGTCGGGCTGGCGCCAGTAGCCGGCAAACACATTGGGTCCTTTGACTTCGATCATGCCGATTTCCCCTCCCGGCAACGCTGCGCCGCTGTGCGCATCGGCAATGCGCAGGCTGACGTCCGGCAAGGGCAGGCCTACCGAGCCCGGCACACGTTCGCCGGCGTACGGATTGGAGGTATTCATGCCGGTTTCCGACATGCCGTAGCGCTCGAGCAGCGTATGGCCGGTACGGGCGAACCATTCGTGGTGGGTATCGATCAACAGCGGTGCGGATCCGGAGATGAACACCCGGCAGTGCGCAGCGAGTTCGCGGTCCAGGCGTGAATCCTTGAGCAGGCGCACGTAAAAGGTCGGCACCCCCATCATGACGCTCGCCTCGGGCAAGTGCCGTAGCACCAGGTCGGCATCGAACCGCGGCAGGAAGATCATGCTGCTGCCCGCTGCCAGCGTCACGTTGATCGCGACGAACAGGCCGTGAATGTGAAAGATCGGCAGCGCGTGCAACAGCACGTCCTGGGCTGTGAAGTCCCATAGCGCGGCGAGGGTGCGGGCATTGGACAATAGATTGCCGTGCGAGAGCATCGCGCCCTTGGAACGCCCGGTGGTGCCCGAGGTGTACAGAATGGCGGCGAGATCGTCCGGCCCGCACGGCACGTTCTCAAACTGTGTCGAGTACTCCCCGGCACCGGCCATCAGCGAGCCGTCTGCATCGGCGCCCAGCGTGGCCACCGCAGGCACACCCACGCGCTGCGCCAGGGGCTGCAGCGACGCGAGTCTTTCCGGCGCACAGACGAACAGCGTGGGCTCGGAATCGGCCAGGAAGTACTCGAGTTCGGCGGGCGTGTAGCCGCTGTTGAGCGGCAGGTACACCGCGCCGGTGCGCAAGCTCGCCAGATATAGCAGCACGGCCTCGGCGCTCTTCTCGACCTGGACCGCCACGCGATCGCCGGCGCGCACGCCGAGGGCGACGAGCCTGTGCGCCAGGCGTGCGGATTGCTCGAGCGCGTCGCTGTAACGCAGAACACGACCGGTATCGGTGCGCAAAAACTCGCGCTGCAGGCCGGCACCGCTCGGACAAAGCTCCGCAAACACTCCGCCCATAGTTAAAGTTGTCCTGCGGCCAGGACGGCCCAATGTTCCAGTGATGTGCTCGGAATCCCCATGGGATCAATTCACTTCTTCGATCAGCTGGAACCGAATATTGCGCTTTTTAATTCATTCATTCCCAGTCTATCCTTCCGTTCCAACAGGAGACACACATGAATACGAGCCAAATCCGCCGCAGCAACCAACGGGGTTTCGCCGACCACGGCTGGCTGAAGTCTTTTCACTCCTTTTCATTCGCGGACTATTTCGATGCGAAGCACGTGGAGTTCGGTCCACTGCGCGTGATCAACGAGGATCGCGTGCAGCCCGGCGCCGGCTTCGGCACCCACGGCCACCGCGACATGGAGATCATCAGCTACGTGCTGTCGGGCGAATTGGCGCACGAGGATTCAATGGGCAATGGCTCGACCATCCGGCCCGGCGACGTCCAGCGCATGAGCGCGGGCTCAGGCGTGCGGCACAGCGAATTCAACCCCTCGCGCGACGAGCCGGTGCATTTCCTCCAGATCTGGATTACGCCAAACGCGCACGGCATCGAGCCGAGCTATGAGCAGAAGCGCTTTGAGCCGCTCGAGAAACGCGGACGACTGCGCCTGATCGCCTCGCCGGACCGCGCCGCAGGCTCGCTGCTGATCCATCAGGATGCGCGCGTCTACGCCGGGCTGTTCAACGGTGAGGAGCGCACGACGCTGCCGGTTGCCGGCGATCGGCGCCTGTACGTGCACGTGGCGCGTGGCGCGGTCCGCGCCAATGACGTAGCGCTCGAAGCGGGCGATGCGCTGAAGTTGGCCGAGACCGCGGCGTTGACTTTGCAGGAGGGTCGCGACGCTGAGGTCCTGGTGTTCGATCTGCCTGGCGCTGTACCAGCGCTTAAGGCCGCGGCCGCGTCTACTTCAGCCGCGACTTGATCTTATTCAAGCCCTCGATGGCACAGGCCCAAGTCACGAAGTTCGAGGCATCGGCAGCATATTTGGCCGCCAAAGCGGGATCGCTTTTGGTAGCCGCCTCGCGGTAGCCGGTATAGGCATGGCTGCCGGCAGTGCCATCGGGAATGTAATAGAGCTTCGGTGTTCCGGCGGCATCCAGAATGCTGATGCCGACGTGGTAGCCCTTGCAGGACGCGACGATGGTCTTGGCCGCTTCCACTGCCAGATCGATCGCCGGGCCGCGCGCGACCACATCGGGGGGTCGCGGTCCCCGCGGCGCGGCCGGCGGCGGTACGGGCGGTGGGCCGTTTGCATTACCGGCCGTTGGCGGCCCGGGCGGCGCTCCTGGCGGTGGCTGTTGCGCTTGCGCAGTGGCGAATACGGTGGCAAGCGCGACCGCACTCAGAGCCGTCGTTGATCGTTTCATTCACTTAACCCCGGACAGTTGCCGGTTGATTGCATCAGGTGCGCTCAGCGCGCAGCAGGCGTTCGAGTTCCGGCACCACCTGGAACAGATCACCCACCAGGCCGATGTCGGCGACTTCGAAGATCGGCGCCTCGCTGTCCTTGTTGACCGCGACGATCGTGCGTGCGTCTTTGATGCCGGTCAGATGCTGGATAGCCCCGGAGATGCCCAATGCGACATACAGTTCCGGCGCGATGATCTTGCCTGTCTGTCCCACCTGCAACTCGTTCGGCACATAGCCGGCATCGACTGCGGCGCGTGAGGCGCCTACCGCAGCGCCGAGCGCATCGGCCAGACCGTAGAGCAGCTTGAAATTCTCGGCGCTGGCCAGCGCACGGCCACCGGAGACCACACGCGTGGCGGTTTGCAGATCCGGTCGACCCGCTGCGGCCTGCGTGCGCGAGAGGAATCGCGTGTGGACGGGCAGAGTCACCTCTACGACCGCACGCTCGATGCTCGCCTGACCGCCACCGGCTGCGGGCTGGAACGAGGCCGTACGCACGGTCGCGACCACGATCTGTCCGGCCGCGGCTTCGACCGTAACGAGGGCATTGCCGGCATAGACCGGGCGTAGAAAGCGGTAGGCCGATTCCGCCGCCATGACATCGCTGATCTGCCCGACGCCCAACAGGGCCGCGACGCGTGGCATCAGATCCTTGCCGTAGGTGGTCGATGGCCCGAGAAGATGCGTATAGCCCTTGGCCAGCGCCGCGATCTGCGGGGCGTACACGGCCGCGAGCGGCTCGCTGTTTTCCGGCCGCTCCAGCGTCAGCACGCGTCGCACGCCCTGCAGGGCGGCGGCCTCGGTGGCCACCGGCGCGCAGTCCGCGGCGAGCACCGCGATATCGATCGCACCCTCGCCGAGCGCGAGCGCGCAGCTCACGCACTTGGCGGTGCTCTGGTTGAGGCGGCCGTTGGCATGCTCGGCGACGATGAGTACCTGAATCATTAGAGTACTCCGCGCTGTTTGAGCGCCCCGAGCAGCTCGACGACGTTCTTGACCATGATGCCGCGCGAGCGCACCGGCGGCGGCGCGAATTTCACCGCTCGCAGGCCCTGCGTCGCCGGCTCCACGCCCAGCTCGGCGAGCGTCATGATATCGAGCGGCTTCTTCTTCGCTTTCATGATGTCGGGCAGCTTGATGTAGCGCGGCTCATTCAACCGCAGATCGGTCGTCACGACTGCGGGCAAATCAATTTCTATACTCTCCAGTCCCGCATCGACTTCACGGGTCACGCGCGCGCGGCTACCGTCGAGTTCGAGCTTGGAGGCGAACGTCGCCTGCGGCCGATCCCACAGCGCGGCCAGCATCTGCCCGGTCTGGCCATTGTCGTCATCGATCGCCTGCTTGCCGAGGATCACGAGCAGCGGCTGATGCTTCTGCACCAGCTTCAGAAAAACCCGGGCCGCGGTCAGCGGGGAGATCGGACCGCCATCGACCTGCACCAGCAGCGCGCGATCCGCACCCATCGCGAGCGCGCTGCGCAGTTGCTGCTGGGAGTCGGCAGGACCGATGCCGACCGCGATCACTTCGTTCGCGAGACCGCGCTCCTTGATACGCAATGCTTCCTCGAGCGCAATTTCATCGAAGGGATTGATGCTCATTTTGACGCCGTCAGTGACGACGCCAGTGCCGTCGGGCTTGACGCGCACGCGCACGCTGTAGTCGATGACGCGCTTGATGCCCACCAGAATAGTGCTCATATGGAAAGGATAGCCCATCTCATTCGGCGTGGCGGATAATGCGCTGCATGAAATTTGCTGGCATCCGCGCGCTCATCAGCGGCGGCGCGTCTGGGTTGGGGCACGCCGTAGCCAGCCGTGTCATCGCAGCGGGCGGCCAAGCCGTATTGTTCGATCTCAACCCCGTACAAGGCACCGCCGCAGCAGCCGAACTCGGTGTGCGGGCCCACTTCTTCACCGGCGATGTCAGCGACGAGGCCTCGATCGAACGCGCCATGGCGTTCGCGCGCGAACGCTTCGGCGGCATCGATCTGGCGGTGAACTGCGCCGGCATCGGCACGGCCGGCCGTCTGATCGGCCGCTCCGGGCCGATGACTGCAGCGTTCTTACGCCGCATGCTCGAGGTCAACCTGGTCGGCACCGTGCTGTGCTCCAAGGCCGCGGCGCTGCTGATGCAGCACAACCAACCGGATGGGCAGGGCGAGCGCGGCGTGATCGTGATGACCGCCTCGATCGCCGCCTTTGACGGTCAGATCGGCCAGGTCGCCTATTCGGCCTCAAAGGGCGGCATCGTTGCCATGACGCTGCCAATGGCCCGCGAGCTCGCCTCCTCCGGCATTCGCGTCGTGACCATCGCACCGGGCATTTTCCATACGCCGATGCTGGCGGCTTTGCCCGAGGCCGCACAAGTCTCCCTGGGCCAGCAGGTGCCGTTTCCGCCGCGCCTGGGCCGCCCCGAGGAATATGCAGCGCTGGTCGCGCATATCGCCGAAAACACCATGCTCAATGGCGAGACCATACGTCTCGACGGCGCGCTACGCATGCCGCCACGCTGAGCGGCGCGTAGGACTGCATCACGCGCATCCGACCATTGACACCGATTGCGGCCACGCTGGCCTCGTTTAAGCTCCAGATCTCAAAGCGCCGTGGGCGCCGACGGTGAAGCGGATGTCGAGACTGCGCCAACACTTCGCGCTGTTTGAGCACGCCGGGCAAGCGTGGCTGGCAGACGGTGCGCCGAGCATGGGTGCCGCGCTCGCCTTCTACAGCGCATTCTCGCTCGCTCCGCTGTTGATCATCGCCAGCGCCGTCGCGGGGCTGGTATTTGGCGCCAGCACGGCACGCAGCGCCGTGGTGACTCAATTTAAAGATCTGATCGGACCGATTGGCGCCGAAGCCGTGCAGCGGCTGCTCAACGCCACGGCCAACATCGGCACCGGTGTGGCCGCGAGCGCCGTCGGGGTCGTGCTGCTGCTGATCGGCGCGAGCTCGGTGGTGATCGAGCTGCAGAACGATCTCAACCGCATCTGGCGTGTGCCCAAGCGTGACCGATCCGGCTATACGGCGCTGATCCGCGCGCGTCTGCTGGCGTTCGGTCTGATATTGGGATTCGGCTTCCTGCTGCTGGTGTCCTTGGTCATCAACGTCGGACTGGCGGCAATGGTGCAGCACTCGCGAGTGTTCGCGCAGCAGGCACTGCTGCTGCATGCATTGAATCTGCTGGTGTCGGTCGCGGCGTATTCGGTGCTGTTCGCTATGCTGTTCAAATTTCTGCCGAATGTGCGGCTTGCCTGGCACGACATCTGGCGCGGAGCGTTCGTGACGGCCGTACTCTTCAGCCTCGGTCAGCTCGGCATCGGCTTCTACCTGGGCCGCAGTGCGACCACGTCGGCCTATGCGGCGGCGGCCTCGCTGCTGGTGCTGTTGCTCTGGCTGTACTACGCCGCGCAGATTTTCCTGTTTGGCGCCGAATTCACCTGGGTGTACGCACAGCGGCACCGGGCTCGCGCGCAGGCAAAGCCGAGGACGGCGCGGTGATCGCTTCAGTATTCAGCCTCGATTCATGCGCAACGCGTACGATGGCAGCCGCGGACCCAAGGTATATTGGTTGTTGTCCGTGGGATTCCGACGCAGCTTTGAGTAACTTCGACGCTCGACCGATCGCGGCCTCATCGCCACCATTGCGCCCGTCAGTCTTCAACGCGCGCAGCGTTGGGCGTTGCCAATTGGAGACAGCGTTTTGGACAGCCAGGTCGCATTCAGGTAGGGAATAAGGCGTGCATTCTCAACGATGGCTACTGCTCATAGTGACGATGGTCGCAGCGGTGGTTCAGCATTCGAGCGCTTCGGCACCTCGCTCGCGCCCACCGCCACCAGCCCCGGTACAAGCGTTCGGATTCGAAACCATCCAGCGCATGGCGCAGCTGCGCGCGGACCAGCCCTATAAGGAGCGCAACGACAAACTGCCCGACAGCCTCGCGAAGCTCGGCTATGACGACTATCGCGACATCCGCTTCCGCCCTGAGAGCGCGCTCTGGCGCAACCAGTCGCTGTTCGAAGTGGAGTTTTTTCATCGCGGCTCTAATTATGACAAGCGCATCAATATCAACGAGGTCACCGCGCAAGGGGTGATGCCGGTTCGCTACGACGCGGCACAATTCGATTTCGGCAAGAACCAAACCCTGTCCAAGGGCCTGCCGCAGGATCTGGGATTCGCAGGTCTGCGGGTGCATTATCCTTTGCAAACAGCAGACTACAAGGACGAGTTGATTGCATTTCTGGGTGCATCGTATTTCCGCGTGCTCGGCCGCGGGCAGAGCTATGGCACCTCCGCGCGAGGCCTAGCCATCAATGTGGCAACCACGGATGGCGAGGAGTTCCCTTACTTCAGCGACTTTTGGCTCGTCCGGCCTGCCCCCGCACAGCGCACCATGACCGTCTACGCGTTGCTCGACAGCCCAAGCCTGGCGGCCGCCTACCGTTTCGAGATCCGGCCGGGCGCCACCACCGACGTGGAAGTGACCGCTACCCTCTATGCACGCAAGAGCGTTCAGAAGCTCGGCGTCGCACCGCTGACCTCGATGTTCCTTTACGGCGAAGAGCACAGGCGGCAGTTCGATGACTACCGGCCGGAAGTCCACGATAGCGACGGGCTGCTGCTGCAAACCGGCGGCGGGGAGTGGTTGTGGCGCCCGCTCGTGAATCCGAAGGCGCTGCGGGTCTCGAGCTTTTCCGATGAGCGCCCTCGCGGCTTCGGTCTGAGCCAGCGCGATCGCGACTTTACGCATTACCAGGACGAAGAAGCGCGTTATCAGCGCCGACCGAGCTACTGGATCGCACCGCTCGGAGATTGGGGCAAGGGCAATATCGAGCTGGTCGAAATCCCCACCGATGAGGAGATCCACGACAACATCGTCAGCTACTGGGTGCCCGCCGCGCACTTGCTGCCGCACAAGCCTATGAGCTTCATGTATTTGCTGTCAGCGTACGCCTACACCCCGCAGTGGCCGCCTGGTGGCCGCGCCATTGCCACGCGCACCGGCGCTGTCCACGGCCGTTCGGCGGACAATGCGCGGCGCGTGCTGATTGACTTCGCCGGTGGGGATCTCGATACACTGGGTTCCTCACAGCCGATCAAGGCCGAACTCAGTGCCCACAATGGCGACGTCGATACCGTGACCCTTCAGCGCATCTCCGAAAACGGTGTCTGGCGCGTGGCCTTCCGACTGACTCCGAAAGGCAGTCAGCCCATGGATCTGCGCTGCTACTTGAGTTTGTACGGCGAAGCCCTCACTGAGACCTGGACGTATCTCTGGACGCCGTGAATATGGACACCATGAACCTGACCAGCCGTGGCGAACGTTGGCTCCAGTACCAGGCGCTGTGGCGCAGGACCGCGTTCTTCGGCTTCACGCTGCTGACCGCATGCACGGGCGGTTTTCTGATGTTCGACATCCTGCGGGCCAATGGCATGGGTCCGCTCGAAGTGGCCGGCCTGATCCTGTTCGTAGTGCTGTTCATCTGGATTTCGGGCGCATTCTGGACCGCGGTGGCGGGCTTCATCATGCGTTTGATCGGCCATGATCCGGCCGCCTTGCGTCCCGAAACGGATGCCCTGCGCCCGCTCCAGGGGCGAACCGCAGTCATCCTGCCAATTTACAATGAAGAGACCGCTCGCGTATTTGCCGGCCTGGATGCGGTCTGGTCGTCGCTGGCTGCACTGCCACAGGCCCAGTGCTTCGACTTCTTCGTCCTTTCGGATACGTGCCGGCCCGAAATCGCCGCATTGGAGGAGCAGGCCTGGCGCGAGATGCTGGCGCGCCGCGGCGCGGGCGGCCGCCTGTTCTACCGGCGACGCAGCGAGAACAGCGGGCGCAAGGCGGGCAACATCGCTCAATTCGTGCGCAACTGGGGCGGAGCGTACGACTATATGCTGGTGCTGGACGCCGACAGCGTGATGTGCGGCCAAGCCCTCGTCACGCTTGCGCAGATGATGGATTCGCACCCGCAGGTCGGCATCATCCAGGCCCTCCCATTGCTCGCCGGCCGGGAGACCCTGTTCGCTCGGCTGCTGCAGTTCGCGGTGCGGCTCAACGGGCCGATGTTCGCCACCGGACTGACCTTCTGGCAGCTCGGGGAGAGCAATTACTGGGGCCATAACGCGATCGTGCGCCTGCGGGCTTTCGCCGAACACTGCTCACTGCCGCGCTTGCGCGGCGCGCCGCCGTTCGGCGGTGAAATCCTGAGCCACGATATTGTCGAAGCCGCGCTCATGCGCCGCGCCGGCTATCGAATCTGGCTGGTACCGGACATTGCGGGCAGCTGGGAGGAAGTGCCGACCAACGTCATCGATTTTGCCGCTCGCGATCGGCGCTGGGCCCAGGGCAACCTGCAGCACCTCGGCGTCATGCCGATGCGCGGCCTGCACTGGCTCAGTCGCATTCACATGCTGACCGGTGTTCTCTCCTATGTGACTTCCCCAATGTGGCTGCTGGTGCTTATCCTGAGTTCAATCGTGACCAGCATCGAGGCGGTCACGGGCCATCAGTACTTCCAGCCGGGCGCGCATTCGCTGTTTCCCTACTGGCCGCAATATCGCAATGGCGAAATCGACGCGCTGCTGTCGATGACCGCGACGATATTGTTCCTGCCCAAGATGCTCGGCGCGGCGCTCGCGCTCCGCAATCGGCACTTGCGGGCAGCGTATGGCGGTGCGCGCAAGCTCGTCGAGGGAGTTCTGTTCGAGCAGGCCATGAGCATGCTGCTCGCCCCGACGATGATGCTGTTTCATACCAGTTTCGTATTGCGGGCACTGCTCGGCCGCAGCGTCGGCTGGGACGCGCAGCCGCGCGGAGATCGCGGCATTACCTGGCGCGAGGGGCTCAAGCGACACAAATGGCACCTGTTCCTGGGACTGGTGTGGGGCGGCGCGATCCTGGCCCTGGCGCCGAAGTTCATCTGGTGGATGCTGCCGGTCATCGCCGGAATGCTGATTGCGGTGCCGTTCACGGTACTGACGAGCCGTGCCAGCCTGGGTCGTGCGCTGCGAGCGCGCGGTTGGCTGTTGACCCCTGAAGAGACCGCGCCGCCGCCGGAACTGGCGGCCGCCGCCGTGGCTCGCCCGCCCGAGACGCCGATGCTGGAGCCTGCGCCTGCACTCGAGCTGTGCGTGCGCGTGCCGCCGCTGGCGCCCTTGGCCATGGCTTCGAGCGAGTCGGCCTGCGTGGGGCTCACAACCCGGGCCGCCTAGTCGTCATAGCTCTCGTGTGTCGCTGCAGCGCCTGCGCTGGAGTTGGCGCAGGATCGGTTTCTCTCCGGCGACGCATCCCGCTCAAATTGCCGCAGACCCCGGAGTAGTCATGGGCCGCATATTTGAAGTCCGCAAACACGCCATGTTTGCGCGCTGGAATCGCATGGCGAAGCAGTTCGCGCGCATCGCCAAGGACATCAACATGGCGGTCAAAGCCGGCGGCGCGGACCCTGCCGCCAATCCGACGCTCCGGCGCGTCATGCAGAACGCGCGCGCCGTCAACATGCCGAAAGACAAGGTGGAAGCGGCCATCAAGCGCGCCAGCGGCCGCGATGCCACCCATTACCATGAGGTGCTGTACGAGGGCTATGCACCGCACGGCGTCGCGCTGCTGATCGAAACCGCGACCGATAACCCGACCCGCACCGTCGCGCATGTGCGCAACATCATCACCAAGAACGGCGGCAACCTCGGCACGACAGGCAGCGTCAGCTTTCAATTTCAGAAGATGGGCGTATTTCGGCTCGACCCGGGCGGCATTGATCAGGACAAGCTGGAGCTCGATATGATCGACCATGGCCTCGAGGAGATGGGTGAGAGCACCGGCGAGAAAGGCGAGCCGCAGCTGGTCCTGCGCTGCGCGTTCGAGAATTTCGGCCGATTGCAGGAGGCGCTCGAAGCGCGCCGCATGGCACCGGTATCCGCCGAGCATGAATATTTGTGCATCTCCCCCACCGAGCTGCCGGAGACGCAAGCCACCGAAGCGCTCGAACTCATCGACAAGCTCGAGCAGGAAGAGGACGTGCAGCGCGTATTCCACTCGCTGGCCTGAATCGCGCCGCCCTGCACGATGCGCGCTACTTTCTCGCCGTCACGTACTGAATCAGCGTCACGATCGCACCGCACAGACCGCTGATGAGCAGCAGCGCGGCGAGCGTGGCGGCGAGCCGGCCGCCGCCGGCCCCAAGATCGATGCGATTCGCCCAGACCACACCGATCAGCAGCGCGGCGACGGCCAGCAGCGCCTGCAATGCGATCCGCTTGCGCGACGGCGGCGGCGTCAGCGATCGCTGCGGCACCAGGTTGAAGCCAGTCATGGGCTCGAAGCGCCGGGGCTCATCAGCACCGCGATGACCGCCACCGGTGCACTGCCGTAGCTCAGGAACTGCTCATGGAAGGCTCTGAGATCGAAGCGATCGCCCTGCGCGTGCTGCACACGCTCGCGCAGCCGGTAAATCGCCGAAAAGCCCGAATAGTACTGTGTCAGCTGCACGCTGCTGCGCTGCACGCGAATCCACTTGCCGGCGACCTCCTTTTCCGACTGAAAGGCCTCATGCCGCAACAGATCCTTGGCCACCGCCTCGCTCATTCCGAGCACGTGCACGCTGTAATCGAGAATCGTATTGGTCACGGAGCGCAAATACCACTTCCAGTACATGAGCCACTGCTCGGACGCATTGCCGCCGTAGCCGGACTCGAGCATCATGCGCTCGCTGTAGACCGCCCAGCCCTCGATCATGGCACCGTTGCCGAAGATGCTCTTGATGCGACTCGGCGAACGATTGGCATACATGAGCTGGACGTAGTGGCCCGGAATGGTTTCATGGGCGATGAAGACCGGCAGCATCCAGTTGTTGTACTCGCGTAGAAAACTCTCAGCTTGCTCGGGCGTATCCTGATCGAGCGGATCGACGTTGAAATAAGTGCGTGCAGCAGGATCGTAGGGCCCGGGTGCGTCGATGCCTGCGATCGCCACGCCGCGCTCATAACTGGGCGTCTCACGGACCTGCAGGGGCTTGCTCGGATCCAGGTCGATCAGTCGGTGCGATTCGACCCAATCGGCGAGCGCAGGGATAAGCCGCTCGACCGCGGGCACATAATCGGCCGGTGCGACATGATTCTCCGACAGCTTCGCGATCACCCGGCCAATGCGCTCGTAGCGATCCACCGGCGTCGCGCTGTCTGGAAAATACTGGCTCCAGAGCTGGTTCGACAGCTCGTCCATGCGTGCCAGCACAAGCTCTTTTTCGCTCAAGGCACGCCGGTAGAGCGAAGGCGCGCTCTCACCGGATTGATGTACAAACAGAAACTTTTGCCCGTACAGCGCCTGGCCAATACGGAAGGAGCGCGCCGCGAGCGCCGCCGGGCCGGTCGTGAGCGCTTGCAGCGCATCGATGTAGGTCTGCACTGCCGCGCGCGCTGCCTTGATTTGCGTTGCCAACCGGGCGCGCTCTTTGGGCGTGATACCAGAGCCCGCGATCTGCTGCTCGAGCCCGGTGCCGAGGAGCTGCAGGGCGCCGCGGTTCTGGTCGATCGCCAGCGCCGTGTGCTCGCGCGTGGGGCGCAACAGCGCCCGGCTCGCCGCGGCATAGTACGCCGGCACATCGGCCAGCCGCGCCGATGCCGTGCGCAGGCGCTGATCCAGCGGTGCGTACTCGGTATCGAGAATCAGCGCCAACGGCTCGGCGATGTTGTAGATCGCCGGATTCCATTGCCATTCACGCAGTGTCGTGAGTGCCCACTGCTCGTAGCGCAGCCGACTGTCGAGCACCGCCCAGTCGGTGCGGTTGCGATCGTTGAGCTGCGTGAGCGGTACGCTGCGCAGTTGCGCGAGCCAGTGCTCCAGAAAGCGCTGGTAGTCCGCACGGTATAGCGCATCCGGCACGTTCAACGAGCCCGCGACACGGTAATACCCCGATGCTACCGCCTGATCTGTATTGCGCACCCAGTATTGATCGAAGAACGGCTCGTTGAAGTGCCGTTCGAAGCGCGCGTTGGGGTCCGCGTAGCGCTCCCCCGCAGCCTCATCGCGCGCGCCGGCGCGCCAACTCACGGCGCCGGCCCCGAGCAGCCACAGCAGCCGGCGGCGCGTCGTCATGCCCGTAGGGTGTATCACGCGGCTAGTTTAACGCAGGCCGTGCCACGAATTCCCGCAGTTACCGCCGCGATGCCCTCAAAGCATCGCCATTTGCCGGGGCTTATTGCCGGGGCTTACTGCTGGCGCAGCATCGGCAGCTTCTGGGTGTCGCCCAGATTATTGTACAACGATTGCAGCTGCGTGAACTCACTCTGCTGTGGCGCCCCAGAGAGCATATGGTCGCGAATAACCTTGAGCTGATAGCGCAAGTACGGCAGCAGCGCCTGTACCGGTGCCGTCTCGCCGGCCTGTTCCGCGAGCAGCGAGTCGCAGTAGGCGCGATAGTATTCGTTGTACGAGGTTTGGTAGTGTTCCAGCGCTTCGCAAAAGGCCGAGTCGCGCATCAAATCGCCACAGAGCGAATCGGCGCAAAGGAAACTCCCGGCCGAACTCAGGTATGCCGTGTGCTCACGCAGCATAGTCTGCGTGTATTCCTGTGTTCCGAACAGCGCCTGCAACAACTGTCGGCGCGCCTGCCCGTGGACCTGCCGATCGCGCAGATACTCAAAGGGGGCTTTGCGGTGCAGCGTCAGGAAGCTGACTTTCTTGAGCTCTACCATCTGCTGCGGCCGCTGCCGCCGTGCGGCCACTCCGCGCATGAGCCGACCGTGTGCCTGCTCCCAGTTTCGATAGAGCGGCACATCCTGCAGCAAACGCGTCGCGATATGCGCCTCCTCGGTCGATGCAGACTGCGCCGCCAGCGCCAGGTACTGCTCCGAGTACTCCATCAGCCGCGCACTGCTGTAGCCGCCGGCGACGCGACGCAGCGATGAGCGTGGGGAGTTAGCGTGCATAGGGTTGCTGTGCATGGACACCAATATCTATACCACCGATTGCTCGGCGTTAACAACTGCGGTTTTTTTGCGACAGCTCTCGCGGAAATACCTAAGCGGCACTGACATAATTCCACCTCTTATGACAGCGCCGCCCGAAGCGGCCCGTGCCGCTCGCCCGGCTCAGGCGGCAACGGGAATTGCGCGTCCGAGCAGCTTCTCGATTGCCCGCAAACGATCGCGCTCGTCGCGGCTCACGAGCGAGATCGCCTCGCCGCTCGAGCCAGCGCGGCCGGTGCGACCGATGCGGTGGATGTAGTCCTCCGGGACGTGCGGCAGCTCGAAGTTCACGACGTGCGGCAACTCGCTGATATCCAGTCCGCGCGCGGCGATGTCGGTCGCCACCAGCACGCGAATGCGGCCCTGCTTGAAATCCTCGAGGGCACGCGTGCGCGCACCCTGCGATTTGTTGCCATGGATCGCGGCCACGGCAAGTCCATCTTTTTCAAGGCGTTCGGCCAGTCGGTTGGCCCCATGCTTGGTGCGCGTGAAGACCAGACTCTGGCGTATGCCCCCGTCGATGATCAGACGCGTCAACAGCGGGTGCTTGCCGGAGGTATCGACGTGATAGACGCGATGATCCACCAGCTCGGCGGGCGCATTGCGCGCTGCGACATCGATGACTGCGGGATTCACCAGCCAGGTACGCGCGAGCGTGCGGATCTCCTCGGGTAAGGTCGCCGAAAACATCAGATTTTGCCGCTGCTTAGGCAACGCGGCGATAATGCGCCGGATGGCGCGGATGAAACCCATATCGAGCATGCGGTCGGCCTCATCGAGCACCAGCGTCTCGATGCGCGACAAATCGATCGCGCGCCCCTGTAGATGATCGAGCAGGCGCCCGGGTGTGGCGATTACGAGATCCACGCCGGCCGAGAGCGCCTGAATCTGCGGCCTGGGGCTCACGCCGCCGAAAACCAGCGCGCCACGTACCGGCAGGTGACGTGCCAGCACGCGAAAGGCATCGCTGACCTGCGCGGCCAGTTCCCGTGTCGGCACCAGCACCAGCACGCGCGGCGCGCGCTGCGTCTGGGGTTGCGCCTGCAGACGCTGCAGCAGGGGCAGCGCGAAGGCGGCGGTTTTGCCGGTGCCGGTCTGCGCGGCCGCGAGCAGGTCGCGTCCTTCGAGCACCAGGGGGATCGCCCGGCTCTGAATGGGCGTGGGCTCGGTGTAGCCGAGTTCCTCGACCGCACGCAGCAGCGCCGGGCATAAAGAAAAGTCCTTGAACAAATGAATACTCCGCAACGGCCGTGCTGCCCAATGCAGCCCTCGGTGTGGCGCGTTAGCAATGAATGAAGATCGGCGGTACCAACGGCACCGACAGCGATGGGCTTGCAGGAGGGGCGAAAGGGTCCCGAGATTGAAGGCTGATGATTGCCCTGCGGGACGCTGAAGACCTCGGCGCGCGGACCGAACCGCGCATTCGACAAACTCCGAAGCGGGAGTCTACCTCATTGCGCACCAAAGCGCACATTGCGCCGCTCGGGCCCGAGCAGCGCCAGCACCAACAGGCACACTGCGACGATGCCGCAGACCAAAGTCAGCGCGAAGGCGTAGTCCGGATGCGCCGCGCTGCTGTGGTGTTCGGCAATGGTGGCCTGCAACGGGGCATTCAGCGAAGCAATCAGATTACCAAGCTGATACACGAAGCCCGGAAATGTGGCGCGAAGGCCTTGCGGCGAGAGCTCGTTGAGATGCACCGGCACCACGCCCCAGGCCCCCTGAACCATGAACTGCAGCACAAAGGCCGCGATGGCTATGTTCACAGGTGCCAGAGAGAAGCCCCAGAACGGCAAGGCTGGCAGCGCCAGCGCCGCAGCCAGCGCAATCGCTTTGCGGCGGCCGATGCGGCTGGACAGAGCGCCGAAGAAAAGGCCGCCGCAAATCGCCCCGATGTTGTAGACGATCGCGATGCGCGTGACTGTCCCGATCGAAAAGCCGCGCTGCTTGTCCAACAAAGTCGGAAAGAGATCCTGTGTGCCGTGGCTGAAGAAATTGAACGCCGTCATGAGGGCGATTGCGTAGATAGCCAACAGCCAGTGCCCCGAGAGCCCGGTCCGAATACTCTGCGTGCGTTGCGTCGGGCCGCTGGCGATCCAGGTCTGCGACTCCGGTACCTTGCTGCGGATGTAGAGCACCAGCAGTGCCGGGGCCGCTCCGACCATGAACATGCCGCGCCAGCCGATGTGGTCGAACAGCGACCCGTACACGATCGCGGCCAGCAGGTAGCCGGTCGGGTAGCCGGCCTGCAATAACCCCGACACAAGACCGCGCGATCGCACCGGTACGGATTCGAACGCGAGGGATGCGCCCACGCCCCATTCCCCGCCCATCGCGATACCGAATAAGGCCCTCAGCATCAGGAATATCGTCAGTGACGGCGCAAAGGCTGAGGCGAATTCCATGATCGAGTAACACAGCACGCTCGCCATCAACGCCGGGCGTCGACCGTAGCGATCGGCCAGTCGTCCGAACAAGAACGCGCCGATGGGCCGCATCGCCAGCGTCAGGAAGATCGCCCAGGTCACGCTCTTGATCTCGGTGCCGAAGTCGCCCGCGATACGCTTGAGCACGAACACGACCAGAAAGAAATCAAACGCATCGAGCATCCAGCCTAAGAAGCTCGCGGTCACGACGTTTCGTTGCGTTGGGCCCCAGGTTTCCGTTGCCGACATCGGCTCGCCCCGCCTTAGTTGTTCGAGGTATTGGTTTAACCGGATCATAGCGCTACAGCCGCTACAATGCGCCTGCGGCCGCCCCTGGCCGCGCAAGTTTGGTGCATCGTTGCTGCTGCGTCTGGACAAGGTCAGTCTCTCATACGGGTCCCGGCCGCTGCTGGATCAGGTTTCCCTGCAGCTCGATGAAGGCGAGCGCGTGGCGCTGGTCGGCCGCAACGGTGAGGGCAAATCCTCGTTGCTGCGGCTGCTGCGCGGCGAGGCCGAACCGGATCAAGGCACGGTTTGGCGCAGGCCCGGTGCTCGCCTCGCGCACCTGGCGCAGGACATCAGCGCGCTGTCGCCGATGACGGTCGCGCAGTTGGTCAGCGACGGCCTCTCTGGGCAAGGGAACGCTCTGGCCGAATACGAAACGCTGGCCCAGCAGGGTCTGCACAGCAGCGCCGAGCGCCAGCGGCTCGATGAGCTGCACCACGAGCTCGACGCCGGCGATGGCTGGCAGCTCCAGCAGCGAGTCGCCACGGTACTCTCGCGCCTGCAGCTCGACCCCAACGCGCGCCTCGATCAACTCTCCGGCGGCACGCGCCGGCGTGTGCTGCTGGCCCAGGCGCTGGTGGGCGATCCGCAGATCCTGCTGCTCGATGAGCCCACCAATCATCTGGACATCGAGATTATCGAGTGGCTGGAGCAATTTCTGCTCGAGTTCAACGGCGCACTGCTGTTCGTGAGCCACGATCGCACCTTCATCAATCGCCTGGCCTCGCGCATCGTTGAACTCGACCGCGGCACGCTGACCTCGAGCAGCGGCAACTACGATTCCTACACCCGCGCCAAGGCAACGCAGCTCGACGTCGAGGCGCAGCATCAGGCGCTGTTTGACAAGAAGCTGGCGCAGGAGGAAGCCTGGATCCGTCAGGGCGTCGAGGCGCGGCGCACGCGCAACGAGGGCCGCGTGCGCGCGCTCTACGCCCTGCGCGCCGAACGTCGCGCGCGGCGCGAGCGCGGCGGGCGCATCGAACTCGAAGCTTCAACGACCGCGGAATCCGGGGCGTTGGTGTTCGAGACCGAGCACCTGAACGTCGCGTTCGAGGGGCGAGCGGTGATTCGCGACCTATCGATGCGCATCATGCGCGGTGACCGCATCGGCCTGGTCGGACCGAACGGCGCCGGCAAGAGCACGCTGATCAAGGCACTGCTCGGCGAGCTGCAACCCAGTGGCGGGGAGGTACGCCGCGGCAGCCGGCTCGAGGTCGCGTACTATGACCAGGAACGGCTGCAGCTCGAGTTGGACGCCTCGGTGATGCAGAACGTCAGTGGCCGCAACGATCAGGTGATCGTCAACGGTCAAACCCGCCATGTCGCCGGCTATCTGCGCGATTTCCTGTTTCGCCCCGAGCAGCTCAATACCCCGGCGCGTGCTCTCTCGGGCGGTGAACGTAATCGCCTGCTGCTGGCGCGCCTGTTCGCACGACCGGCGAATCTGCTGGTCATGGATGAGCCGACCAATGATCTCGACATCGACACGCTCGAACTGTTCGAGGAGTACGTCGCCGACTTTCCCGGTACGCTGCTGCTCGTGAGCCACGACCGGGCTTTCCTCGACCACGTGGTCACGAGCCTGCTGGTCTTTGAAGGCGACGGCGCAGTGCGTGAATTCGTCGGCGGCTACAGCGATTGGACGCGCTACCGCCAGAGGCAGGCCGCGCGAGCGGCGCCAGCCTCAGAGCGCCGCGCGCCGGTGGCGGCTGCAGCGAGCACCTCCAGCAGCAGCGCCGGCCGCACGCCCCGGCTCTCGTACCAGGTTCAGCGGGAATTGTCCGCACTGCCCGAGCGCTTGCAGGCGCTCGAAGCCGAAAAGGGGCAGGTTGAATCGCAGCTCGCCGATGGCTCGCTATACCGTGGCGCGCCGGAGACCTTGCACGCGCGGCTGCAACGGCTTGCTGCAATCGCGAGCGAGCTGGAGGCAGGCTATGCGCGCTGGGCCGAACTCGAGGCGATGACGCTCGCATCCCAGTAAGCCGCACAACTCGCGCCCCCAAGGCGACCGTTTTGTGCTAGTATTGCCTGCAATAGGCGGGCTGCACGCGCTCGTCACCCCGTGTGTCCCGACTGCATCAGCCTGGCGAGGGGATATCCCACCACCACCATATTTGGAGGCGAGCTTGGCCAAGCCGTCGGCGATCGAGCCTAAATCATGAAGCTCGCTGCACGCAAAAACGCAACCGTCGATGAGCAACGGCGCTATCAGCGGCAATACGACCGGGACCGAGCCCCGCCACTGCGTACCGCCTTTCCAGAGGTCTCGCAGCTGAGCATTGAGCTGGCTTTCGCGGACCGGACCGGGACGGTGGCGAAGGAGCCCGCCCCCTCCTCGCAATCGCACGCCTTTTACCCGCCGGCGCGGGCGTTCTTTCGCTTTACCTGTCCCTGCGCGGACTGCAGCGGCGAGTTCGACTTGAGTGCCAGCGTCGCACAAGTCGCCGCCTCGAGCAGCCGCAGCAGCCGCTCCGGAACGGCCAAACTGCAGTGCACCGGCGTGCGGGCGCGCGATCGCGTCACCGGCGCCAGCTGTCCGATTGAGCTCACCTGCCGCATTGTGGCCAAGGCTGCTTCATGAATTCATGGCGCGATTCGCTCCCCTTTGCCGGAGAGCCTAGCTCGGAGTTTCGTGAACGGCTGGCTCGCCAGCAGGCCGCCGCGCATGAGCGGCGACAGCAGGCGCTGACCGAGCAGGCGTCCACGTTGAATACGCCGCAGGCGCGCATCCGAATTTGGGAGCAGTTGCACGCGATCGTCCTCCCGCGCGACACGGCCCACCGCTTGATCGGGGTCATCGCCGCGCATACCGGCCTGACCGTGGCGCAAGTGCGTGAGGAACAACAGCAGCGCGCCGCCGGGCCCTCGGCCGCCCCCGCCGTCGTATCGGGCATTCAGGAAGTGCCTGGCTGACGCCCTCGGGTTGATGAGCACACGCGTTTATTTGCTGAACGGACCTAATCTCGATCTGCTCGGAGAGCGTGAGCCGCACATCTACGGCCACAGTTCGCTCGCCGATGTGGAATCGCTGTGCCGCTCGGCGGCCGAACGCCTTGGTCTGGAGCTGATCTGTCACCAGACCAATGCCGAGCACGAAATGATCGGCTGGCTGCACGAGGCACGCCGCGCCGCCGGCATCGTCATCAATCCAGCCGCGTTCTGTTATCACTCAGTCCCGATTCTCGACGCCATGCGCTTGTGCGAATGTCCGATCGTCGAGGTGCACATCAGCAACATCTACCGGCGCAACGAGGACTGGCGCAGCCATTCCATCCTCGCGGCCGCCAGCAGCGGCGTGATCACCGGTCTGGGCATCGAGGGCTATCGGCTCGCGATCGAGTACCTCGCTCGGCACATTGCGACGCGTTAGGCCGGGCCGCGCCACGCCGCCATCGAAGGCCGCGGCGATCACATCCTCGACACGCTCGGCCCAGACAAACTGCAGCATCTCGCGCACGCTCGCCGGGATGTCATCGAAGTCGCGCCGATTGCGGGCCGGCAGGATGACGGTCTTGATACCTGAACGTGCCGCCGCGACCATCTTTTCCTTGATGCCTCCCACGGGCAGCACGAGGCCCCGCAGGCTGATCTCGCCCGTCATCGCGACATCGTGCCGCACCGTCCGCAGCGTCAACATCGACACCAGCGAGGCAAAGATCGCCACTCCCGCGCTGGGACCATCCTTGGGCACGGCGCCCGCTGGGACGTGGATATGCACATCGGATTTCTCGAACACCAGCGGATCTAACCCTAAGCGCTCAGCGTGTCCCTTGACGAGCGTCATGGCCGCCTGAGCGCTCTCCTTCATGACCTCACCAAGTTGACCAGTCAGGATCAGTCGGCCCGAACCGGCCACCCGGCTGCTCTCGACAAACAAAATATCGCCGCCCACCGGTGTCCAGGCCAATCCGGTCGCCACGCCCGGCACGCTGGTGCGCATGGCGATCTCATTCTCGAAGCGCGCCGCACCGAGGATACGCGGCAGATCCTCGACGCTGACCGAAATCGGATCGCCCTGTCCGGAGGCGATCGTCACCGCGCAGTAACGCAGCACTGCACCAATCTGGCGTTCGAGGCTGCGCACGCCGGCTTCGCGCGTGTAGTCGGTGATCACGCGGCGCAGGCTGTCATCCGGCAGATTCACCTGCTCTGCGGTCAGTCCGTTAGCGGCCAGTTGGCGCCGCAATAGATAGCGCCTTGCGATCTCGAGCTTTTCCTCTTCGGTATAGCCCGTGAGCTGGATGATCTCCATGCGATCACGCAGTGGCGCAGGCATGGTATCGAGCATGTTGGCCGTGCCAATGAACAGCACCTTGCTGAGATCGAACGGCACACCGAGATAGTTGTCGCGAAAGGTATGGTTCTGCTCAGGATCGAGTACTTCCAGCAGCGCCGAGAAGGGATCGCCCTGGCTGCTGGCCGAGAGTTTGTCCACCTCATCGAGCATCATGACCGGGTTGCGCGTGCCGGTCTTGCGCAGCGCCTGCATGATATTGCCGGGCAGCGCACCGACATAGGTGCGGCGGTGACCGCGAATCTCCGCCTCATCGTGCACCCCACCAAGGCTCACGCGCACGAATTTGAGCCCCAGCGCGCGCGCAATCGATTGACCGAGCGAGGTCTTCCCGACTCCGGGAGGCCCAACGAAACACAGAATCGGACTATGACCTTCGGGATTGAGCTTGCGTACCGCCAGGAATTCGATGATGCGACGTTTGATGGTCTCGACACCAAAGTGGTCTTCATCGAGGATGCGCCGCGCCTTAGCTATATCGATCTCTTCCTTGTCGAGCTTGGACCAGGGCAGCGCCAGCAGCCACTCCAGGTACGACAGCGTCATCGAGTACTCGGCGCTCGCCTCGCCCATGCGCTCGAGCCGCGAAATCTGTGTCTTGACATGCTCCTCGACCTCGGTGGGCATTCCGGCCTTGGCCAGAGCCCCCTTCAAGCCGGCGATTTCCGAGGACTCGTCCTCGTCCTCGCCGAGTTCCTTGCGGATTTGACGCAACCGCTCGCGCAGCACGGCGTGCTTCTGTCGCTCGTCGAACGCCCCTTTGGTGCGCTCGTCGATCTCGCGCGAGATCCGCATGACCTCCAGGCGCTGGCGCAGAAACTGGAGCACCAGATCGAGTCGCTCGCGTATGCCGAATGTCGAGAGCACTTCCTGCTTCTCGATCGGTTTGATGTCCAGAAAGCTTGCGATCAGATCGGCCAGCGCCGGAAATGAGTCGATGTTCTGGATCGCACTGACCAGCTCCGCCGGCGCCTGCGGCAATAGCTGCAGGGCTTCGATCGCGAGCTCGCGCAGACGTATTGCGCGCGCTTCGATCTCGGGATTGACCAGCGTCGGTTCGGGATGCAGCTCAATGCGGGCGATCAGGAACGGATCGCGGCTGATGAAATCCTGCACGCTGAAGCGTTGCTCGCCCTGGCAGATCAGATGGTGCGTGCCATCGGCGGCGGTCACGTAGCGCACGATGCTCGCCATGGTGCCGACGCGGTGCAGTCCCTCCGCCTCCGGATCTTCCTGGGCGGCATCGCGTTGCAGCACCAGCCCCACCTTGCGCCGCGACTTGACCGCTTCCTGGGCGCCCGCGATCGTGCGTTCACTCTGAATCGTGATCGGCAGGACCGTCTGCGGAAACAGCACCGTGTTGCGCAGCGACAGGATGATCAGCGTGTCTTCCGCAGCGGTGCTGCTGGGCTGATCCGTCGCGCTCGTCGCGCTCACAGCCATTCCCCCGCCAGCCGGATGCGCAGGCAGCCGTCGAGAAGCTCCTGGCTAAGCAGCTCATAGCGGCCCGGGGGCAACTCGATGCGACGCTCGATTCGGCCGTAGGGAATCTCGAGCCGCACAATGCGCGCCTGATGCGCCAGCCGCGGCAAGTGACTCTCGGCGCGCACCCGCAGTCCGCTCGATGACAGTTCCACGTCAAATTCATCGGCCCGCACGCCCGGAAGCGCGACCAACACCTGCAGTTCACGCTCGAGTACGAACATGTCCACGGGCGGCTCCCAGGCGGGCTGCTGCGAGGGCACGGCCAGCAGTTCAAAGAAGCGTCGATGGCGGCGCTCGGCCTCGTCGATCATTGCACAGGCTCGCGACCACATCGACAATCCGCTCGGTGAGGAACCCATGACAACACTCCGATGCGCCGGACACTGGACTCATCCTGCTCTGCCGCCCTGCCGAATGGAAGCGGGCGCGCCTCGCAGACATTTTTAGGGTCAGTCTGAACTGACGTCTATTCGCGACAACTTGACGCAGGCGCCCCGCGCGTCAGCATGAGCCAAATATGTGGACTCAACCATTGCTCTGAAGGGTTGAGTCGAGCGAAGATAAAGGCATTCAATGGCGACCTAGGAGTGTAAATATGGCAGTCCAGACATCACCCACGCCACGTGGAGCCCGCGGAGCGAGCCGAACGGCGCAGCAGAAAGCCCGCCCGGTGCCCCCCGGCCTGATCGATCAGGATCTGCGACGAGGCTTGATCGCACAAGCCGCCTATTACCGCGCCGAGCGGCGCGGGTTCGAACCCGGACACGAAGCGGAAGACTGGCTGGCCGCGGAGAGTGAAGTCGACACCGCGCTGATGCTCGGTGCCCTGCCGTTGAATACCTGATCCGCTGAGCAGCGGACGCTATCGCACCCGCTGCGGCTGTCGTGCCTGCAGCTCTCGAAGCTGCGCCTCGAGTTCCGCCACCCGATCCAGCAAGCTCAGCGCCACGACCAGCGCCTGGACATCGAGCTCAAAATCAGCTCGCAGGCGATGGGCGGTCCGCGCGGCACTGAGCGCCTGCGCGCCGAAGCGCAATTCGGTCCCCGGTACGGCTCCAGAGGGTTCGATGGGTGGAATGGCGCCGCAGTCCAGCAGCTCCTCGAGCACCGGGCGCGGCAGCCCCGATAGCTCAGCCAACTCCGGTAACGACAGCACGTGCTGTTCGAACCAGAGCACTTCTGTCGACTCAAGGCGCATGGCCGGCCTCCACAGCGAAATGAGCACGCGGGTCAAAGCTCGAACCGTCAGCCAGTTTTTGGTACAACTCCCGCTCCGGTTCGGCGATCACACTGGGCACCGCGATCTGCACGATGGCGTATAGATCGCCCTGCCCCCCTTTGGGCTTGGGCAGTCCGCGCTCGGGCAGACGCAAGTGTCGGCCGGCTTGGGTACCCGGGGGTACCTTGAGTCGCACCGCACCTGCCGGCGTCGGTACCTCCACGGCGGTGCCCAACACGGCCTCCCACGGCGCCAATGGCAGATCCAGGTACAGGTCGTGACCCGTCGCACGGTAAAAGGGATGGGGACGCAAACTGATATTGAGATACAAGTCGCCGTCGCGACCGCCACGCAGGCCTTTACCGCCCTTGCCCGGCAGGCGCAGCCGCTGCCCATCGGTCGCGCCCTTGGGAATCCGGGCCTTGAAGGCGTGCGGTACACGCCGCAGCTGACCGCGCTCATCGTATTCCTGCATGTTCAGATCGAGATCGATCTGCGTACCGTGGAAGGCATCGTCAATCGTGATGGCAACGGCAACCTCATAGTCGTGACCGGGCATCGACATGCGAGCGCCGCGGTTGCTCGCACTGCCGCGCAGATGCGCAAACAGATCGGATAGATCGAGTTCGTCGGCCGAGAACGGCGCGTCGCTGTATTGCTGCTGCCAGTTGGGCGGGGGCTGGAACTCCTGCCCCGCAGCGTGAGTGCCCAATTGGTCGTAGGCCGCGCGCTTCTCGGGATCCTTGAGCGTCTGATAGGCCTCGGCAACCTCCTTGAATTTCTCCTCGGCGCCGGCCTCCTTCGAGACGTCGGGATGATATTTGCGCGCGAGACGTCGATAGGCCTTCTTGATGTCCGCGTCGCTGGCGCCGCGTTCCAGACCCAGGCTACCGTAATAGTCCTTGTACTTCATACGTGCTGGCGAGAATAGCGCAGGCGAGAGGGACGCGCACGAGCGCTGCCAGTTGCGTGACGGACTTGCGCGATGAGGTGTTGCTGTTCGGATTCCAGGACTACACCGTCGAATAAATGGCCGCCCGGTCTATCCACAGCCGCGCGCAGTGCTCGCAGCGTCGGTGTTTCTCATAGACATGCCCTCGGATGCGCGGCAGAATAGAATCTCATGCTGGGCGGCAAGGCGCTCGCCGTAAAACTAATGATCAGGCGCTGGGGTTGGGGTTGTCTTTTGTTTCGCCAGCCGAATTCAGGAGGCAGGCATGTTTAAATTCCGGCATTTGAGCGCGGCGATCGCCGCAGCTGTGCTGACGGCTTGCGGGTCCGACAGCACCACCTCAATGGTGGCCACATCGACGACGCACGGTACGCTGGTCGAGAATCCGCCGTTTCGCATCGCGTCCGTGAATGCCGCCAGCTTTGCGGCCCAGCTATCCGCCAACACCACAGGAGCGCAGCTGCTGCAGATTACCGGCGCTCCGACTTGCGGCGTGGACTTTTATTACATCAAATTCTGGACCGTCGGCGCGGCCGGTGAGACCACCGAGTCCTCGGGCGCGCTGATGGTACCGACCGGCGCCGCGCCGACCTGCTCAGGGCCGCGCCCGATCGTGCTGTACGCGCACGGCACCCAGACCGACAAGGCCGCCAACATTGCCGACATCACCAATCCCTCGAACACCGAGGGCGCGCTGATCGCGGCGATGTTCGCCGCCCAGGGCTACATCGTCGTGGCGCCCAATTACGCCGGCTACGATATTTCGACGCTGGGGTATCACCCGTTTCTCGATGCCGCCCAACAGTCGGGCGAGATGATCGACACCCTGACCGCGGCCCGCGCGGCGTTGCCGAATACGTTGTCCTCGGCCACCAGCGACAGCGGCAAGCTGTTCATCACGGGCTATTCGGAAGGCGGCCACGTCGCGATGGCCACGCAGCGCGCACTGGAAGCCGCCGGCCGGGCGGTCACGGCCGCGGCGCCGATGTCCGGGCCGTACGCGCTCGAAGCCTTTGGCGATGCGATTTTCTTTGGCAGCGTGGATATTGGGTCGACGGTGTTCGGACCGTTGCTGACGAGCAGCTATCAGCACGCCTACGGCAACATTTACAGTGCCACGACCGACGTGTACTCCGCCACCTACGCCACGGGTATCGACACGCTGTTGCCCAGCGCGACGCCGATCGACACGCTGTTCGCCAACGGCGCACTGCCGCAGACCGCGCTGTTTGACAGCACCACGCCGACCGTCACGATCCCCGGCAACGCGACCTTGTCCGCCGAGCTGACCGCGGCATTGGCGGTGCCGAGCGATCCCAGCAATCCGGATACGCCGCTGTTCGACGCAGGCTTCGGCTCCCCCTACCTGATCAACAACAATTATCGCGTGAGCTACGCGCTCGATGCGGCGGCTGATCCGGACGGCGCGCTGCCCACTCCGGCCGCAGGGGTTCCGCTCGCCGCCGTAGCACCGACTCAAACATTGCGACTGGCGTTTTACAAGAACGATCTGCGCAATGGAGACTGGGCACCCAACTCGCCGACCCTGCTGTGCGGCGGTGATCAGGACCCGACGGTGTTTTTCAGCGTCAACACGCAAACCATGGCGGCATTCTGGAGCGGGCTGCCGGCCGGCCTGGTCACAGTGCTGGATGTCAATGCGACACCCGCGGCACCGTTCGCCCCAATTCAGGCCGGATTCCAGGGTAGTCAGGCCCAGCAACTGGCCTTTTACCTCTCGGCAGCCGGCGGCAGCCTGAGCCCGGCTCAAGCGCAACAGGCGATCGTAGAGGGCTACCACACCGCCGTGGCGCCATTTTGCGCGCTTGGTGCGCGGTCCTTTTTCAGCCAGTTCTAAGGGAATCGGCCATGACTAAATTCGCCCTGCGCGCGCTGCCGGCAGCGCTTCTGACCCTGACCGCCTCGCTGGCTTGGGCGGACCAGATCCCAAACAACACCTTCCGCCTCGGCGAGTATTGGCTGTTCTATCACGCGAGCGCGGATGACATCTCGGGGCCTTATGTGCCCCCGGGCGTCAATCTGTCGGTGAAAAACGTGCAGAC
>OCZU010000264.1_pt1 | contig 37697 bp, 39 predicted proteins | sample 1539001 | NCBI WGS metagenome assembly OCZU01 (sample SAMEA3539306, study PRJEB22396) | soil metagenome | biome: tundra; feature: field; material: soil | place: USA | collected 2010-05 | depth 0.15 m | reverse complement strand
CGAAGGGCTGGAAAGTCTGGACCAATCCAAGACCACCGACGAATTGCGCCGCCGGCCATGACCGGGGCGAGATTCAGTCCAAAAGCCGGGCGCGATTTGGACGAGATTTCCCATCACATTGCCGCTGATAATCCTGAAGCGGCGGAACGCGTCCGCCAGAGCATCCTTAACACCGCCGATTTTCTTTCCCAGCATCGCGAGCTTGGACGTCGTATCCGCAAGGCGGCTCCGCGGCACGCGCAAATCCGCTGGTTCGTCGTCCCGAAATTCCGTAACTAACGGAGTTTGATTCGTTTGCCCCCATTCGCTTGCCCTGGCGTTAGAGGTTGCTGAACGCGTGAAGCACCGGCGGACTTTATGGTCCGCCCATTTTTTGTGCGGGCCAAAATCCATGGCGGCTAATGCGGATTATTAAGCAGGCCGAAATCGTGAAAAATTTCACAAACTTTTCTTGCCGCCCGGCCCGCCGACTTTTAGATTCCCGCCGGTTGTTATCAAATGATTCGTACAAACGTGCGGTTTTTCACGCGATGTTTGGAAGGCCGCACCGTTTTTTGCCGGAAAAAAACAATTGACGGCTGGCGGTTCTTGAGAAGAATCACGCTTTCGCGGTGAGGGCGGTTTCAGTTTTTGGCAAAAAGTTTTTGACGGATTGACGACGATTTGAGATGTCAGCGATTTTTCCAAAGTGGACCAACCGGCTTCCGTTGATGATCATCATCGGCGTAATGCTCATCGGTGGCGCGGTCACGGCGGGCGTGTGGTATTACTTCACGCCGAAGTACACGCGCGTCGGCTATCAGCCCATCCAACCCGTGGCGTTTTCGCACGCGACGCACGCGGGGCAGTTGGGCGTGGATTGCCGCTATTGCCACACGGGCGTGGAGAAATCTTGGTTCTCGAACATCCCGGCTTCGTCCACCTGCATGAACTGCCACAACCAGGTGCTCAAAGATGATCCGCGTCTCGCGCTCGTCCGCGAAAGCGCCGCCAGCGGCAAGGCGGTTCCCTGGGTGCAGGTTCATAAAGTTCCCGATTTCGTTTATTTCAACCACTCGGTTCATGTGAATCGCGGCATCAGTTGCGTGGAATGTCACGGGCGCATTGATCAGATGGACGAAGTTTATCACGCCAAACCGTTGAGCATGGCCTTCTGTCTGGAATGCCATCGCCATCCCGAAACCAAGCTGCGTCCGCTCGACAAAATCACCGATTTGCAATGGCAGCCTGAATCCGAAAATGCTCAACACGAGTTTGGTTTGAAAACCATGAAGGATTGGAAAGTTGAATCGTTGCAAACCTGCGCGGCCTGCCACCGATGAAAACCATTCCTCCACCCTGCCCCGAACCTGAATCCGGCCGCAAATACTGGCGCAGCCTGGATCAACTGGCCGACGCGCCGGAATTCCGCCAGTGGATGGAGCGTGAATTTCCCGCCGGCGCGACCGACGAGATGGACGGCGTTTCCCGCCGGCACTTTGTCAAAATCATGTCCGCCTCGTTCATGCTGGCCGGCGTGGGTCTGGCGGCGACGGGCTGCCGTCGTCCGCAGGACAAACTCGAACCCTTCGGCAAGCAGCCGGAGAATTACGTCTATGGCACCTCGCAATATTTTGCGACCGCGATGCCGACGCGCGGCGCGGCGGTTCCGCTCGTGGCCAGATCCTACGAAGGCCGGCCGGTCAAACTCGAAGGCAACCGGCAGCATCCCGACAGCAACGGCGGCACCGACCGCTGGACGCAGGCTTCGATACTCAATCTTTATGATCCCGACCGGTCGCGCCGATTCATCAGCGGCGGCAACAACGCGACGCCTGAAGCCGCGCTGGATCATCTCAACGAACTTTCCAAAAAAGCAACGGCCGACGGCGGCGCGGGACTCAGCTTTTTGATCGAGCGCAACTCGTCGCCGACGCGCGCACGGCTGCAAGGGATCATCCGTAAAAAATTTCCGAAGGCGCGCTGGTACATTTATGAGCCAATTGATTTGGACATTCAACGCCGCGCGGCCTCGACGGCGTATGGCGCACCGTTGAAGCCGAAGTTCAATTACGACCAGGCGAAAGTCATCGTCTCGCTCGACTGCGATTTCATCGGCACGGAAGAAGATGTCCACAACAACATCCGCCGGTTCGCGGCCGGCCGCAAAATTGAAAAGCCGGAAGATTCGATGAACCGGCTTTACGTCGTCGAATCGTTGATGACGTTGACCGGCATGAACGCCGACCACCGCCTGCGCATTCCGGCGAGTTCGGTTTTGCAATTCGCGGCGGCGGTCGCTGCGCAAATCGGCGGCATCGCGGGTTCGGAATCCATCGCCAAACCGGCCGGGGTTGATGCGAAATGGATCACCGAGTGCGCGAAAGATTTGCTGGCGCACAAAGGCGCGTCGCTCGTCGTCGCCGGTTATAGCCAGCCGCTGGCGGTTCATCTGCTTGCCCACGCGATCAACTCGGCGCTCGGCAATGTCGGCAAGACGGTTGAATTTCACGCCGCGCCCAATTCCGGCGAAGGCAGCATTGTCGAACTCGCAGCCGCGCTGAACGCGGGTCAGGTTGATACGCTCGTCGTTCTGGGCGGCAACCCGGTTTACAATGCTCCGGCGGAATTGAATTGGGCAACCACCCAGGGCAAGGCGAAGAACGTCGTCCGGCTTGCTTACTATGAGGACGAAACGTTTGAAGCCACGAAACGCGCCGGGGACTGGCATTTGCCGCTGGCCCACTTCCTCGAATCATGGGGCGACGCGCTCACCAGCGATGGAACGCTCGTGCCGATTCAGCCATTGATATCGTCGCTGTTTGGCGGGTTGACCGAAATCGAAGTGCTCGCGCGCATTGCGGGCGAGAGCGTCGCCAGTGCGTACGAAATTGTCCGTGTAACGTTCGTGGACTACGCGAAGGGCGACTTCGAAGCCGAGTGGAATAAATTTCTCTACAACGGGTTTTTGGCTGACAGCGCCGCCAGGCCGGTCAGCTTTTCGCTGGCCCGCACGGCGGTTTCCGTGGCGCTGGCCAACGCCAAAGTCAGCGCGGCTTCGAAGGACCAGCTCGAAGTGATTCTGCACCGCGACTACAGCGTGGATGACGGCCGTTACAACAACAACGGCTGGCTTCAGGAAATGCCCGACCCGGTCACGAAAATTGTCTGGGACAACGCCGTGTTGCTCAGCCGCAAAACGGCGCGGGAACTTGAAGTTGAAAATGGCGACGTCGTCGAGGTGAAGCTGGGCGACCGCATGGTCACCGGGCCGATCTGGGTTCAGCCGGGCATGGCAGATTACTCGCTCGGCCTCGCGCTGGGTTATGGCCGCGAAAAATCCGGTCGCGTGGGCAACGGAACCGGCTTCAACGCTTATCCACTTTTCACTTCGGCCAACGGCTACATTGCCGTGGGGGCGGCACTTCGCAAGACCGGCGCGACATACGTGATTGCCTGCACGCAGAATCATTGGTCCATGGAGGGCCGCCCGATCATCCGCGAAGCGAACCTCGAACAATTTCGTCAGCATCCGAATTTTGCCGCGAAAATGGACGCGGAGAAGCCGCCCATTGAAGCTCCGCTGTATCCGAACCCTTTCGATCAGCTCAAAAAGCAGGGACTCCACCAATGGGGCATGTCCATTGACTTGAACTCGTGCGTCGGTTGTTCGTCGTGCATGATGGCGTGCCAGAGCGAAAACAACATTCCGATCGTGGGCAAGGATCTGGTCCACCGCGGCCGCGAGCTGCATTGGATTCGCATTGACCGTTACTACGCGGGCAATCCGGCGAAGAAAAAATTTCTGGAAACCTTCGAGAACGATTCGAAGGAGCAGTTTGACGAGTGGATTGACGATCCGCAAGTCGTGACCCAGCCAATGCTTTGCCAGATGTGCGAATCCGCGCCGTGCGAGAGCGTCTGCCCGGTCAACGCCACCTCGCACAACGAGGAAGGCTTGAACGTGATGACTTACAATCGTTGCGTCGGCACGCGCTATTGTTCGAACAACTGTCCGTACAAAGTTCGCCGGTTCAATTACCTCGATTTCAACAAACGCTCGCTCAAAGAGCTGAAGGGTCCGTTTTATCCGGACGTGGTCACGCACCGCACGGAAGGCAAATGGGATTTGCTGAACTGGTTGAAAAACCCATTCAGCCCGGAAGCCGGGGGCATGCGCCCGAGCGACGAATGGGATTTGATCAAGATGTCGAAAAATCCCGACGTGACCGTGCGCATGCGGGGTGTCATGGAAAAATGCACGTTCTGCGTCCAGCGCATCGAGTCGGCGAAGATCGCGCAAAAGGTCAAGGCCCGCGCGTCCGGCGACGTCGTGGTTCCCGACGGCACCTTCACGACGGCCTGCGCCCAGGCGTGTCCGGCGGGCGCGATTGTGTTCGGCAACATCGCCGATCCGGAGAGCCGCGTTTCCAAATTGAAAAAGCAGCAGCGCGACTACACGCTGCTGGATTTTCTGCTGACCAAACCGCGCCTGACTTACCTGGCGCTGGTGCGGAATCCAAACCCGGCGATGCCGGATTGGAGCGAGTCACCGCTGACGCTCCAAGAATTCGAGAAGAAGAATGGAAACCCCTTTGAAGATCATGCTGAAGGCACTGAAGCGCACGAACACGCCGCTGCGGAGAAAGGAGCGCTGTAATGGCTGCGAACGTGATCAATAAAAACTTGCCCGAAGTGCCGGTGGAATTGCAACGCATTCCGCTCGTGCGAAACAATCGCAGCATCGGCTGGCTTTCCGATCGAATTTGCAGCATTAACGAAGGCAAACTGCCGATCTGGTGGTGGGCGGCGTTCATCCCCAGCGTGCTCGCGCTGGGAATGCTGGGCGTGATGCTCGGTTATCAAATCACGACCGGCGTTGGCGTCTGGGGCAACCAGCACCCGGTCATGTGGGGCTGGGACATCATCAACTTCGTGTGGTGGATCGGCATCGGCCACGCGGGAACGCTGATTTCCGCGATTCTTTTTTTGCTGCGCCAGCGCTGGCGCACGGGCGTGAACCGCGCGGCTGAGGCCATGACGATTTTCGCCGTCATGTGCGCGGGCATTTATCCGGCGATGCACGTCGGCCGTGTTTGGTACGACTGGTGGCTGTTCCCCATCCCGAACTCGAACGGCCCGATCTGGCCGCAGTTCCGTTCGCCGCTGATGTGGGACGTGTTCGCGGTTTCAACGTACTTCACGGTCTCGGTGCTGTTCTGGTTCATGGGTTTGATCCCCGACCTCGCCGTGCTGCGTGACCGCTCGAAGACGAAGATCAAACAGTTTTTTTACGGGCTGTTTTCGCTCGGCTGGACCGGCTCGAACCGTCATTGGAGCAATTACGAAAAAGCGTATTTGATTCTGGCCGGCCTTTCGACGCCACTCGTGTTGTCGGTGCATTCCATCGTTTCGTTGGACTTCGCCGTGTCGCAGTTGCCCGGCTGGCACACGACGATTTTCCCGCCCTACTTTGTCGCGGGCGCGATCTTCTCCGGCTTCGGCATGGTGCTGACGCTGCTGATTCCGCTGCGCTCGATGTTCAAGCTCGAGGACATCATCACGATGCGGCACATAGACATCATGTGCAAAGTGACGATGGCGACCGGCTCGATCGTCGCCTACGCCTACGGCATGGAATTTTTCATCGCCTGGTATGGCGGCAATTCGAGCGAACAGTTTCATTTTCTGAACCGGGCTTTCGGTCCGTATGCGTGGGGCTGGGCCATGATGATGTCCTGCAACACGCTCGTGCCGCAATTGTTCTGGTTCAAAAAGGTGCGCCAGAATCTCATCGTGGTGTTCATCATTTCAATTCTCGTGAACATCGGCATGTGGTTTGAGCGATTTGTGATCATCGTGCTTTCGCTCCACCGCGATTTTCTGCCGAGCAACTGGGGCTATTTCAAACCGACGTGGGTGGACATTTGTACTTACATCGGCACGTTCGGATTGTTCTTCACCTGCTTTCTGTTGTTCATCCGGTTTTTGCCGATGATTGCCATTTCGGAAGTGAAGGGCGTGACGCCGCAGTCCGATCCGCATCATCCGCTCGGCGGCGCGAAACATGAAGAAGCACTGCCGGACGACGCAGGAGACCTGACCGGAGACGTGACGATATGAACGGCACTGCGAAACCTTACGGCGTCATTGCCGAGTTCACGACCCCGGCGGGCATCATGCACGCGGCGGAAAAAGTCCGCGACGCCGGATTCACGCGGTGGGACGTGTTCACGCCGTTCCCGGTCCACGGCATGGACCACGCGATGGGCCTCAAAAATTCCAAGGTCGGCTGGTTCGCGTTTCTCGCCGGCGTGACCGGCTACACGACCGGCATGTTGATGATCTGGTACATGAACTCGTTCGATTACCCGATTGTCATTGGCGGCAAGCCGATGTTCAGCCCGTTCGCGGCGTTTCCCCCGTCATACGAACTGACGATTCTTTTCGGCGCCTTTGGCTCGCTCGGCGGCATGCTGTTCCTGAACCGGCTGCCGCGCCTGCATCATCCACTGCTTAAACACCGGCGCTTTTCCCAGGTCACGCACGACAAGTATTTCCTGGTGATCGAGTGCGACGATCCAAAATATTCCGAAAAGGAAACGGCCCGGCTTCTGGAATCCACCGGCAGCAACCATATCGAGATGGTGGAGGAATAATGCGCTACTTCCTTTTGATTTTTGTGGTTTGTGTGCTGGCCGTGATCGGCATCGCGGGCACGCGCGGCACCCTCACGCGCAACCGTCCGATTCAGATTTTCCCGGACATGAAGCAGCAGCTCAAGCTCCGCCCGCAGACGCCCAACGGATTTTTTGCCAACAACCTGAGTTCGCAACTCCCGGTCGCGGGAACGATCCCGCAGGCCAGGCCCGTCGTCATTGGCGGCAAAGAGTTTTTTCCCTACGAAGACGCGCCGGTGTTCACCGGCCGCGTGGCCGGCACCACGAATTTCGTCGAGAACAGCCCGCTGCCCATGACGGCTCAATTGCTGGAACGCGGCCGGGCGCGCTTCACGATTTACTGCACCCCCTGCCACGGCCAGGAAGCGGACGGCAACGGCATCACCAAAAAAATTGGGGCCATGGCCGTCGTGGCGAACCTGAACGACAAGCGCATCGTCGAGATGGCTGACGGCGAACTTTTCAACACGATCACCCACGGCAAAAATTTGATGGGCGCCTACGGCCCGAACGTGCCGGTGGAGGATCGCTGGGCGATCATTGCCTATCTGCGCGCGGTGCAGTTGAGCCATCTCGGCACGATTGACGACGTGCCGCAGGAATTGCGCGCCACCTTGAAAAAGTAATTTATGAGTTTGCAACGCAAATCTGCCAAGCTGCCGCCGTTGGATCTTTCCAAATGGCGGAAAGTCCCGACGCGGTTGATCATCATGGGCGCGGTTCTGATGGCGATCGGTTTGATCGCCAGCATCGGCGTCAAGCACGATGGTGGGCGTCAGTTCGCGTTCTCTTATCTGCTGGCCTACATGTTTTTCCTCAGCGTTTGCGCCGGGGCGTTGTTTTTGATTTTGTTTCATCACCTGTTTGATGCCGGATGGTCGGTCCCCATCCGCCGGTTCTGCGAACACATCGCATCGTTGCTGTTTCCGGTCATGGCGCTTTTTTGGATTCCCATCTACCTCTTTCGAAAACATCTTTACGCGTGGATGTCTGACAATCCCGCGACCGATCATGCGTTGAAAGCGAAGTTGCCGATGTTCACTCAACCGGGCTTTTTAATCGTATCGCTGGCGTGCTTCGCAGTCTGGTGGTTGCTGACGAATCGTCTGCGTTATTGGTCGCTGAAACAGGACGAAATCGGCGGTGCGCTGCCGACTTACAAAATGCGTTTCTACTCGTACTGGGGCATTTTCGCATTCGCCATCACGCTGACGCTCGCGGTTTTTTTGTGGATGACAGCCCTGGAACACGAGTGGTTCTCGACCATGTACGGCGTCTTTTATTTCGCCGGCAGCGTGTGGATGACACTCGCGTTGGTGTACGTCATCACGATGGTTCTCAGCCGCCAGGGCATATTGACCGACGTATTGCACGAGCACCAATTTTACTTCATTGGCTCGCTGATGTTCGCGTTCACCGTGTTCTACGCGTACGTGACCTTTGCACAGTATTTCATCATTTGGAATGGTAACATGCCGGAGGAAACCTTCTGGTATGTCCAGCGCGAAAAAGGCACCTGGTTCTGGTGGAGCATGATCATCATCTTCGGCCATTTCTTCGTTCCGTTTCTGGCGTTGCTGCGAATTGACGTGAAGAACATCTTTCCGTTCATGTTCGCGATCGGCGTGTGGGCGTGGCTGATGCATTACGTGGACATGTCCTTCAACATCATGCCGGTCGCGCATCCCGAAGGCTTTCCATGGAAATGGGTCTGGCTCGACTTTGGCTGCCTGGCGCTCATCGGCGGAGTTTTGGCGAAAGTTTTCCTCGCCAAGTTTGCCAGCGCGGCGCCGTTTCCGATCAAAGACCCGCGTCTCATCGAGGCAATGGGCCATTATCATCCGGTGCCGACGCAGCTTTCCGGCGGAGAACTCGATCAGGCTGATGACATGCAGGGATCCCCTGACCGCAGCCACTGAAATTTGCAGCCATGAATTCTGAAACGAACAATTGCTCCGAGTGCAAATCCAGGGTGGCCTATTTTTTTGCGATCCTCGGAGCGTTTTTAATCGTGGCCGCGCTGGTTTTAGCGATGCGGCATTACATGAAATCCGAACCGATCAATGCCAACCGCGCCGCTGAACGCGCCGCCGCCTTGAAAGAACTGCGCGCCGCGGAATCGGATTCGCTTAACAACATCGCGTGGATTGACCCGGGCAAGGGTCTTGTGCGTTTGCGGGTTGAAGACGCCATGAAACTGGCCGAGCGCGAATGGCAGCACCCCGCCGCCGCCCGTTCCAATTTGATCGAGCGCGTCGAAAAGGCAACGTACGTTCCGCCTCCGCCGCCACCGAAGCCCAGCGCTTTCGAGTAGCCTCCCGCCAACTCGATGAATGCGACCTGTTCCACCACCCAAGCCACTTCGCCCGGCGGAAATTGCGTTCCGACCGGCGAAATTGACGCCTCGTGCCGCGCGCCGCTGCTCGTGCTGTTCGGCAACGCCGCGTTCTGGCTGCTCGTCGCCTCGGTGTTCGGACTGGTTGCCTCGCTCAAATTTCACGCGCCGAATTTGCTCTCCGGCTGCTCGTGGTTCACTTATGGCCGTGTTCACGCGGTGGCGACAACGGCCTTTCTTTACGGCTTTGCGATTGAGGCCGGGTTGGGCGTCGGCCTCTGGATCCTCGCGCGTTCGGGGCAGACCCAAGTGGCGCAACCGTGGTTCATCGCCATCGGCGGTAGAATTTGGAACCTCGGCGTGCTGCTGGGTGTGATTGGAATTCTCGCCGGCAACAGCACCGGTTTTGACAATCTGGAAATGCCGCATTACTCGGCCGTGCCGCTGTTTATCGGCTACCTTTTGATTGGCCTCTGGTCCGTGCTGACGTTGCATCAACGCCGCGAGCGTTCGCTCCAGCCGTCGGGATGGTTCTTGATCGCGGCGCTGTTCTGGTTCCCGTGGATTTTTTCAACCGCGCAGTTGATGCTGGTTTGGTGCCCGGTGCGGGGCGTGACGCAGGCGGTGATCGCGTGGTGGTTTTCTACGAACTTGAATTCTGTCTGGCTTGCGCTCGTCGGTCTGGCCGCGATTTTTCATTTCATTCCCAAACTGATGAACAAGCCGTTGCACAGCCAGTATCTGGCGCTATTCACGTTCTGGACTTTGATTCTGTTTTCGAGCTGGGGCGGCATCCCGGCCAGCGCGCCGCTGCCCGCGTGGATGCCGGCGTTGAGCGCGGTCGCCACCCTGCTGACCGGGATCACCGTTTTGTCCGTGGTGGTGAATGTGTACAAAACGGCCGGGCGCGGCTGCTCGCAGCAGGAAAATCCGCCGGCCGGAAAATTCATTGCGTTCGGTGTGATGGCCTTCGTGGTCTCGGGGTTGATGAATGTCGCGGGTGCGATTCCGCAAATCAGCACGGTCACAAATTTCACCTGGTTCACCGTCGCGCAGTCGCAATTGAACTCTTATGGTTTTTTCGCGATGACGATGTTCGGCGCGATTTATTACATCGTGCCGCTCGTCACCGGCATCGAATGGCCGTCCACGAAATCCGTAAAGGCGCATTTCTGGCTGGCGGCGATTGGAATTATTTTGGTGGTGGTTCCACTGGCGATTGGCGGCGTGGTTCAAGGAATCAAGTTGAACCATCCGCAGATTGCTTTTGTGGATTTGACCAAAGCGACGCTGCCTTTTCTGCGCGCGAGCACGACCGGTGAATTGCTGATTGCGTTCGGCCATTTGCTGTTCGCGATGAATTTTGCCAGGCTGATGTTTTGTCTGGCGCGAACGCATCTGGCTCCGGCGTATGCCGCCGCGACGGTTGAATTGAAACCGGCGGAGGTGAAGCCATGAACTACGGCCCGCTGGTTTTTCTCGCCGCGTTTTTTGCGTTGGCCGCCTCTTGGTTCGGTTTTGTGCTGACGCCGCAAGTCCAGCTTGGCCGGCAGCAACAGGAAACCAACAGCATCAACACGGCGGAATTGTATCCGCAGGCACGTCCCGGTGCCGCGCATCAAGGCCTGGAAGTTTATCGCGCGAACGGTTGCGCCGCGTGCCACAGTCAACAGGTTCGACAGACCGGCGTGGTTGTGGACGTGGTCCTGACCGAAGCGGGCACCAATCTCACCGCTGTGGTCGAGGCTTTGAAAATGGCGAACGCAGATGCGACTCCAGCCGGAGTCGCCGGCGGATTGCCAAAAGCCATCCTGCAATCTGTGACGATTGATACGGCGGATGCAGTGGTAAAAGCGCTTAAAGCAACGAGCGCGAAAGCTGAAGCCCGCGTCATTCCGGTTGGCCCGGACATTTCCCGTGGCTGGGGTTTGCGCCGGACCGTGGCGGCGGATTTCCTTTACGACAATCCAGTGATGCTGGGGTCGCTGCGCGTCGGGCCGGACCTCGCGAACGTCGGGTCGCGCCTGCCGGACGCGGACCGGCATCTGCGTCATCTTTATTCTCCGCAAGCGGATGTGAAAGGCTCGGCGATGCCGTCGTATCGCTTTTTGTTTGAAACACGGAGAATTCACGGCCAGCCGTCGCCCGACGCTCTGCAGCCTCTGAATGAATTCGCAGCGCCCGCCGGCTATGAAATTGTGCCGAAGCCGGAAGCCAGACAACTCGTGGCCTACTTGTTGAGTTTGCATTCGGACACGCCACTGTTTGAAGCGCCAATGTACGCGCCGGTTGCGCCGGCCCCCGCCCCGACCAACGCACCCGCAAAATGAGCCAGGAGATTCAACAATCTCAGGCTTCTGCCAGCAGCCAGCCGCAGTCGAAGGACGAGCCGGTTCCGATGTGGCTGATCATCCTGCTGTTTTTGCTGCTGTATTGCGGCGCGGTTTATTTCGATGCGACCGGTGGCTGGTTTGATCCCAAGGTTTACGGGCCTTATGTGTCGGTGGCTGAACTCGAACCTTATCAACCCAAAGGTGAGGGCGGCCTCGCCGCGCAGGGCAGGGTCGTTTATGGCAAGTCCTGCGTGGCTTGTCACCAAGCAAGTGGAGCGGGCACGCCGGGGCAGTTTCCGCCGCTGGTCGGTTCAGAATGGGTGAATGAAGCCGAACCGGGCCGGATGATTCGTGCGGTTCTTAACGGTCTGCAAGGCCCGATCACGGTCAAGGGCCAGACCTTCAATAACGTGATGGTGCCCTGGAATTCTTTCAGCGACGAAGACATCGCCGCCGTCATCACCTATGTCCGTGGAAACAAAGAGTGGGGCAACACCGCCCCGGCAGTGACGCCGGAACGTGTCAAAGCCGTGCGCGAGAAAATTAAAGGCCGCTTCACTCCATTCACGGCCGACGAATTGTCGAAAATCTCACCAGCGGATTAAATTCCTTTTTCGGACCGCACCGAGATTTGTTCAATCGCCCACCGAGCGTGTTCTGCAATCAACGGTTCAAAATCATCGGCCGCTTTTTTCAAAGCAGGCAGGGCGGTTTCATCGCCCACATTTCCCAAAGCGACGCAGACATTGCGCAACAGACCGCGCCGTTTCGTCCGCAATATCGGGGTTCCGGCGAAACGCTTTTTGAATCCGGTGTCGTCGAGCGCAAGCAACTCGAGCAAGTCCGGTGCGTCGAGATCCGTGCGCGCGTGTTGCTTCATCATGCCACCTTCGCGCGCGAATCTGTTCCACGGACAAACCGCCAGGCAATCGTCGCAACCGAAAATTCGATTGCCCATTGCCGGCCGCAATGCCACGGGAATCGGGCCTTTCAACTCAATGGTCAGATAGGAAATGCAGCGGCGGGCATCGAGTTGAAACGGAGCGGTGATGGCGTTTGTCGGGCAGGCCGTGAGGCAGCGCGTGCAGGAGCCGCAGCGGTTTTTCCCGGGCGTGTCAGGTTCGAGCTCCAGCGTGGTGACGATCTCCGCCAGTAAAAACCAGTTGCCGAGCGAACGGCTGATCAGATTGGTGTGCTTGCCGATGAACCCGAGTCCGGCGCGCTGCGCGAGGTCGCGCTCCAGCAGCGGGCCGGTGTCCACGTACCAAAGCGAACGCGTGCCTGAGCCGCCCAGTCCATTCACAAAATCTGCGAGCAATTTCAATCGCTCGGCGATGACCTCGTGGTAATCCTCGAAACGGGCGTAGCGGGCGACCACTCCAAATTTACGATTTATGATTTGCGATTTATGATTGGCCGGAGCGTTATCTGACTCGCGAACATCCTTGCCATGGTTGACCGCGAGTGTGATTACGCTCTTTGCTCCAGCCAGCACGATTTGTGGATTCACGCGTTTGGCTGCATTGCGTTCGATCCATGCCATCTCGCCGTGGCGTTTTTCGGCGAGCCATTGTTGAAATTCAGCACGGTGATCCGGCGGCCGCGCCGTCGTGATCCGGCAATCGTCAAACCCGAGTTCCAAGGCGCGCTGCTGGATGGCCTGCTTCATCAGCCACCACCTTGCGCCATCTGGAATTGATGGATCACTTGTTGCGCCACCTCGCGAACCGAGCGCATCTCCGTGTTCAGGAGCACGTCGGCCTGGCGATAAAACGGTTCGCGCGCGGCGAGCAGGCTGCGGATTTTTGCGACTGGATTCGGGTCGTTGAGCAGAGGCCGGTGGGTTTGGTGCCGGACGCGTTCCAGGATTCTGTCCGGCGAGGCCCAGAGACAGACGACGAACGCATGCGATTTAAGGCTGGCAAGATTGGCTTCGTCCGCCGGCAGGCCGCCGCCGGTGGAGATGACGGTTCTTTTTCGCTGGGTCAATTCCTGCACGATGCGCTGCTCCCATTCACGAAAGGCCGGCTCGCCGTCCTTCGCGAAAATTTCCGCGATGCTTTTACGGGCGCGGACTTCGATGTCGTGGTCGGTGTCGAGAAAAGTGAAGTGGAGGCTCGCGGCCACCATTTGACCGACGGACGATTTGCCGGTGCCCATGAAACCGATCAAGGCAAGGTTGTGGATGTGGCGGGCGCTGTTCACGAAGTTGAATTAAACGATTCGCGCCCGGTTGGCACGCCGTTTTTGCGAGGCGCTTCCGGCTCAGATATTAAAATCAAACGGAGAGACCGGCTCGTTTTGCAATCGGCGCCAGCGTTCGCACAGGTCGGCGATGGTGACGCGCTCCATGATTTTCACCACGGCCTCGCGGACTTCCTTCATCACACTCCGGATGGCGCAGCGCGATTCGTCGGGGCAGGAGCATTTCTCGTAGAAGCGTTCGCTGACACAACTGACCGGCGCGAGCGCGCCTTCAATATGGCGCACGATAATCGCCAGCGGAATTTCTTCGGGCCGCCGCGCCAGCCGGTAGCCGCCGGAGACGCCGCGCCGGCTTTTGACGATCCCGGCGGATTTAAGGTCGTTGAGAATTTGTTCGAGAAACCGCTTGGGAATGTTTTGCTGGTCGGAAATGGTTTGGATGCGTACGACCGGCTGATCATAGTTCAACCCCAGCACGAGCAAGGCTCGCAAGGCGTATTCTCCGCGCACAGAAAGTTTCATTACAAACCCAAGGTATAATCTACAGTATTTAAGTCAAGTATTGTTATAATATTGATATTACAGCATGAAACGTGAGGTTAAAAATGTTATTAATATCTATTGACATAGTAGAGATTACATTTATTATGACTGCAAGTTGATGGCAAAACAGGGCCAGCGAAAATGATCGAAAACGAAAAAACGCGGAGTCGAAAGCCGGGCAAGACAATGCCTGGTTGGAGAGTGTTCGCCAACAGGCAGCTTCTTTGCGTTATGGCGCAGTTCAAATTGTCGTTCACGAATCGCGCGTGGTGCAGATTGGGCGGACGGAGAAGGTTCGGATCTCGTCAACGCGCCCGACTGCAGGTGATGCACCCTGATTTGCCAGCCGAAACATTGAAGAACTAAAACAAAAAACCACGCTGACCATACCAATGGAAGGAACGATGAACTCAAAGACAAAAATCAATCTAAAGCGCAACCTGGCCCTTGCCACGATTGCGGGCAGCCTTGCAATCGGACAAGCCGCGCGGGCTGATGCCATCAGCGAAGCCAATGAAGCCATCAAGGCTCTGAAGCAACAAATCGAAGCGCTCGATCAAAAAGTCCGGGTGCTCGAACGCAATCGCGAATTGGATCAGGACACCTCTGTTGAAGCCGCCAAGGCGACACCAAAGATCACCCTCGGCGGGAACGGCTTCACGATCAGTTCCGCCGACACGAATTTTGCGGTGGCGCTGCACGGCGTCTTACAGGTGGACTCGCGCACTTATGAAAATAACAATCATGTGGCGGGCATAGACTCCTTTTTATTGCGGCGGGCGCGGCCGATTCTTTCCGGCACGGTCTATCGCGATTTTGATTTTCTGTTTGTGCCCGACTTCGGCGTCTCCACCTCGCCGCAAACCGCCAGTCCGACGCCGACCATATTCGACGCGTATGTGAATTACCGTTACTCGCCAGAATTGCAGTTCCAGGCGGGCAAATTCAAGACGCCTATTGGCTTGGAGCAATTGCAGGCGGATGTGAACACCTCGTTCAACGAGCGATCGCTTGTGACGGGCCTGGTGCCGAACCGGGATTTGGGCTTCGCCTTGCATGGCGATCTTTGGGACGGCGCTGTGAGTTACACGGCGGGCATTTTCAACGGCGTGGGCGACGCGCGGAATTCGAACAACACCGATTTCGACAACAGCCGTGAATTCGACGGCCGGCTGTTTGTGCTGCCGTTCAAAGGAACAAAACTGACCGCGCTGCAAAATTTTGGCATCGGCGTGTCGGGCGGTTATGGCACCATGTCCGTCACGAACACGATCGGTCTGCCGAACACGACCGGCGGAACCGCGCCGGGATATGCCACCGACGGCCAGCAGCAGTTTTTTGCCTACACGAACAACGTTTTCGCCACCGGAACCCACTGGCGCTTGTCTCCGCAGGCATATTATTATTACGGCCCGCTGAGCTTGATGGGGGAATACGCCATTTCGGATCAGCAAGTCCGCCGCACCGTCGGCGCCAATGTCTTTTCTGCGGATTTGCAAAACACCGCCTGGGAAATAACCGGCGGGTGGGTTTTGACGGGCGAAGATGCTACGTTTGCGGGCGTGACGCCGCGGCGTCCGTTCGATCCTAGAAACGGCGCCTGGGGCGCGTGGCAACTGGTCGCCCGGTATGCGGAACTGAACATTGACTCGGCGGCGTTCCCGGTGTTTTCGAATCCGGGGACTTCAGCTTCCGCCGCGCAGGCGTGGTCGCTGGGGTTGAACTGGTACCTCAACCGCAGCGTCCGCGTGGACGCAAGCTACTCGCACACGACGTTCACAGGCGGTGGCGGCACCGGCACCAGCGCACCGTCCAGCGTCACGCAGCATCCGGAAAACGTATTTTTCACCCGCATTCAACTGGGATTTTAACTAGAATAAAAACCCCAACGATTAAAAACTTATGAAAACATGGCTTATACTTTTTTCTCTGCTGGCGCTGGCCGTCGCGGCTGACGCAAAAGAAATCAATCTCCTGAACGTTTCCTACGATCCGACCCGCGAGCTGTATCAGGATTACAACGCCGCGTTCGTGAAGTACTGGAAAGACAAAACCGGCGACACCGTCATCATCCAGCAAGCGCACGCCGGCTCCGGCAAACAGGCGCGCGCGGTCATTGACGGATTGCAGGCCGACGTCGTCACCCTCGCGCTCGCGTACGACATTGATGCCATCGCCGAGAAGGGGAAGCTGCTGCCCGCCGACTGGCAGAAACGGCTGCCGAACAACAGCACGCCCTACACCTCCACGATTGTCTTTCTCGTGCACAAAGGAAATCCCAAGGGCATCAAGGACTGGGACGACCTCGTGAAACCGGACGTTTCCGTCATCACGCCGAATCCGAAAACCTCCGGCGGCGCGCGTTGGAATTATCTCGCGGCCTGGGGCTATGCACTCAAGAAAAACGGCAATGACGAAGCCAAGGCGAAAGATTTCGTCGCCAAAATCTTCAAGAACGTTCACGTGCTCGACACCGGCGCGCGTGGCGCAACCACGACGTTTGTCCAGCGCGGCATCGGCGACGTGTTGATCGCCTGGGAAAATGAAGCGCTTCTGTCGCTCAAGGAATCGGGGCCGGGGGAATTTGAAATCGTCGCGCCGTCCGTCAGCATTCTTGCCGAGCCGCCGGTGGCGCTGGTGGACAAGGTTGCCGGCAAGCATGGCACCGAGGCGGTGGCAAAGGCTTACCTCGAATATCTCTATTCGCCGGAAGGACAGGAAATCGCCGCGAAGGAATTTTATCGCCCGCGATTGGAATCGGTCGCGCAGAAATACGCCGGCAAATTCCCCAAGCTGGATTTGTTCACCGTGGATGAAGTTTTCGGCGGCTGGCAAAAGGCGCAGAAGACGCACTTCATCGACGGCGGAACATTCGATCAAATTCAACAAGCCAATCGTTAAATATCATGCCAACAACTTTGGTGAAAACCAACCCCGCCTTGCCAACCGCGCCCGTTTGGGAAAAGCGTCCCGTCGCCCGGCTGCTGGCTCCTCTCGACGCGCTGGCGGAAAACTCAACGCACTTCCTCAGCAAGTCGCTGGGACAGTTCGAGAGCGACGGACAAACCTATCGCCTGCCGCGTTACGTCTATTTGGGGCCGAAAGGCGGCGGCGACACCATTCGCATCGGCATCTTTGCCGCGATCCACGGCGACGAACCGGAAGGCGCGCTGGCGTTGAGCCGCTTGGTGACGCTGCTGGAGCGCAACCGCGAAATCGCCAAAGGCTACGCGCTATTCCTCTACCCGGTTTGCAATCCGACGGGCTTCGAGGACAACACGCGACATTCGCGCAGCGGGAAGGATTTGAACCGCGAATTCTGGAAACAATCCGCCGAGCCGGAAATCCGGTGGCTCGAATCGGAAATCTGGGCGCACGCGTTCGACGGCATCATCACGTTGCATAGTGATGACACAAGCGAGGGATTGTACGGCTTCGTCGGCGGCGCGGTGCTCTCGGAAAACCTCCTCGAGCCGGCGTTGCGCGAAGCGGAGAAGTTCCTCCCACGCAACCGCAGCCGCGTCATTGACGGCTTTGCCGCGCGCCGTGGCATCATCACCGACGGTTACCAGGGCGTGCTGAAATCATTGCCCGGCCTGCATCGTCCGCCGTTTGAAGTCACGTTTGAGACGCCGCAAAAAGCACCGCTGCACCGCCAGGTCGAAGCCATCGCCGCGGCTTTGGAAACCATCCTCGTCGAATACCGTTATCTCCAGGCGATCGCCCAGAACATCTGATCCACAAATGGATTCCAAAATCAACCAGACGGAATTGAAAAGCGGCGCGAACCGGGACTGGCTGGAAATCGTCCGCGAGCACGTTAATTCACTGCGCTTCGGCGTGGTCGAGATCGTCGTCCACGAGTCGCGTGTGGTACAGATCGAAAGAACCGAGCGCGTGCGCCTGGACCAAAAGGAAAATGAACCCAGGCCCGGACGCTCGGGCTGAACGCTCACAAGAACATTTCAATACCAGACAACTGACCGGTCAACCGGAGGTTCACATGAAAACACAAAGACATGATGACCCTCCTCCGTTCCTTCCAAAACGCACCGACGGTGCGCCCGCGCGTCCGTTCCATCGCGAGCCTGCTGGCGCCACTGGACCAAATCGCCGCGCACTCGGCCAATCTGGTTGCCAACTACGAGGCGCATTTCGAATTCGAGGGCGAAAGCTACGAACTGCCCCGCTACATTTTCATCGGGCCGCGCGGCGGCGACGCGCCGATCCGCGTCGGAATCTTTGCCGCGATTCACGGTGACGAACCCGAGGGCGCGCACGCTGCGGTGCGGTTCATTCAATTCCTGGACAGCCACCCCGAAATCGCCAGCGGATATTTGCTTTCCATTTTTCCCGTCTGCAACCCGACCGGTTTCGAGCATAACACCCGTGATTCGCGTACTGGAAAGGATCTAAACCGCGAATTCTGGAAAAACTCCGCCGCGCCGGAAGTGCGGTTGCTCCAGGCGGAGATTGTTTCCCGTTCATTTCACGGAATTATTTCGCTGCAGACTGACGCTACCAGCGAAGGCTTTTACGGCGTCGTGCGCGGCGCGACGCTCACGAAGCATTTGATCGAACCGGCGCTGGCTGCCGTCGAGAATTTTCTCCCGCGCGATGAACGCGTAAACATTGACGGTTTCGCCGCGCGCAATGGCGTGGTGCGGGACGACCGCGACGGTGTGCTGAGCGCCCCGCCCAAGGCACGTCCGCGTCCGTTTGAAATCATCCTCGCCACGCCGAAGGCGCCGCCGGCTTATTTGAAGGAATGCGCCTTCGTCCTGGCGCTGCAAACCATCCTGACCGAATACCGCAAGTTCATCGCCTACGCGCCGAATTTGTGACGCAAAACCGAAACCAAAAGAATGGCATAATTATGTCTCGCATCTACAACGACATCACGGAAACCATCGGCAACACCCCGCTGGTGCGGCTGAACCGCACGGCAAAAAAACACGGCGCGCTCGCCGACGTGCTGCTCAAACTCGAATTCTTCAATCCGCTCTCCAGCGTCAAGGACCGCATCGGCGTGGCGATGATTGACGACGCGTTCAAATCCGGGCGCATTGACGAAAGCACCGTCCTCATCGAGCCGACCAGCGGCAATACGGGCATTGCGCTGGCGTTCGTCGCCGCGGCGCGCGGACTGGACCTCATTCTCACGATGCCGGAGACCATGAGCACCGAGCGCCGCAAGCTCTTGAAAATTCTCGGCGCCAAACTCGTGCTGACCGATGGCGCGAAAGGAATGAAGGGCGCCATTGCCAAGGCGGAGGAGTTGCATCAGAAAATTCCCAACAGCGTCATTCTCCAACAGTTCAGCAATCCATCCAACCCCGAGATCCATCGCCGCACGACCGCCGAGGAAATCTGGCGCGACACGGACGGCCACGCGGATTTCGTCATCGCGGGAGTCGGCACGGGCGGCACCCTCACCGGCATTGCGGAGGTCATCAAAGCGCGGAAGCCTTCGTTCAAGGCCGTGGCGGTTGAACCGGCAAAGTCGCCCGTCATTTCCGGCGGACAACCGGGACCGCATAAATTGCAAGGCATTGGCGCGGGATTTATTCCCGAAAACCTCAACCTGAAAATCGTGGACGAAGTCATCACCGTCAGTGAAGACGATTCCGGTCCGGTCTCGAAAGAGGTGAATCAACTCGATGGCATTCCGGTGGGCATTTCCAGCGGCGCGATCATTTGGGCCGCGCTGCAAATTGCCCGGCGCCCCGAAAACGAGGGCAAACAAATTGTGGCCGTCGTCCCCTCGGCGTCCGAACGCTACCTGTCCTCGTGGCTGTTCGCCGACATCAACGTCGAGAGCGACAAACTCGACTTGGAGTTCCTCGGGACGGCGGCCATCGCCGATTGATTTTCAGCAAGAACCTTTTACCCCGCACGAATCATGAAAACGCATTTCAATCTGAACTCGATTGACGCGCAATCCTCCCAGGCCGCCCACAAAGCCATCCAACACCGCAGCCACGGCGCCAAGGTGTCCGCGCATCGCTACGAACGCCGCAAAGTCCGCGAGTCGCTGCGTCAGGGTGGTGGACAAGAATCCGGCGCGCCGGGGTGGATCGAAGCTTGACCAAAACATTTCCGAGAGCTGACCGGCCCGCCGGAGGTTCGATCAACCAAAAAAAACAAAAACTCAAAAACTGAAAAACATGAAAACGCAGATCCTCAATAAATTCGTCGCGGCGGGCATTGTGCCGAAATTAATTCAACCAACAATTCGTCGAGAGAACCATCGGAAGATGTTCCTTCGTTTGAATTCGGCGGCGGCAAAGCGGTGCAGACCAGCTCGGATCCGGCCTTTCTCTACAAAGGTTTCGTGGAATATGCGCTGCGCTCCAAGTGGGTCCGCCCCGACAACCTCGCCGACGACCATTACGTCGCCGAAGTGGAGGTGGCGGTGGATCGCAGCGGAAAAATTTCCCACCCCGAAGGGAAAAAGGGTTCCGATGATTCGCGCTGGGACGATTCGGTGCGCGCCGCCATTGCCGCCACGAAAAGCCTGGATCGCCCGCCGCCGACGAATTTTCCGCCGCGCATCGTCGTTCGCTTCGACGTTCAGGACGCGACCGAACCCGTGATCCAATGAGCTTGAAAAAAACAACGTCTCGCGGGCACAGCACGCTGAACGAGTTGAACATCACGCCGTTGCTCGATCTGGTGTTCGTCCTGCTCGTGATCTTCATCATCACCACGCCGCAGATGATGAACAACCTGGAGATGACGCTGCCCTCCGGCAAACCGCCGCCGGCAAAACCAGAGCAGCCGAAACCGAAGATCAACAAAATCGTGCTACACGCGAACGGGCAGACGCTGTTGATCGACGAAGTTTTTAGCGTGCCCGCGCTCAAGGAAAAACTTGGACAGCTGAAGAAGGCCGACGCGGATTTGCGTGTGATCGTAAAAGCGGACGACGAAGTGGATTACCAGAACATGGTCTATGTGCTGGACACGCTTCAGCAATTGGAAATCACCAAGGTCGGTCTGGTGACCGAAGCCGCCGTCGCGCCGTAGAATTTTTCCGGCAAGATAAAAAATGATCGTCAACTGAATTAAAATAACGACCGACCGGACAACTGGAGGTTCACATGAAAACAAAAACATCAAATGTCTTTTTTACGGAATTCAGTTCAACCTCGAACCGCGGAGTCCGCTGCCGCAACAAAACCGCTCCCGGCCGCATTCTGGTATTGTGCGGCGAAGCTGCGAAACGATACTCTCTGCGAAGTATTTGAATGGCTGAAAAAAAATTCAGTGCCTTGCCAGGCTTTGGGCTGACGATGGGCGTGACGCTCTTTTTTTTGAGCATCGTCGTGTTCATTCCTTTCGCGGGGTTGATGTTTCGGACCTTTGAGATTTCCTGGGCGGATTTCTGGAAACTGGCCACCACCGACCGCGCGCTGGCCGCCTACAAGCTCACGTTTGGCGCGTCGCTGGTGGCCGCCACCGCCAACGCCTTGTTCGGGACTTTGCTCGCGTGGGTGCTCGTGCGCTACGAATTTCCGGGCCGCCGCTTCGTTGATGCCATCGTGGATTTTCCATTTGCGCTGCCCACGGCCGTAGCCGGACTGACCCTCGCCAATCTTTTCGCGAAGAATGGCTGGCTCGGACAATTTCTTGAACCACTGGGGATCAAAGGTGCGTATTCGCCGCTCGGGGTCGTGATTGCGCTGACGTTTGTGGGCATGCCGTTTGTCGTGCGCACGTTGCAGCCGGTTTTGGAAAATCTGGAATTTGAGGTGGAGGAAGCCTCCGCCACGCTGGGCGCGGGCCGGCTGCGGACATTTGCCAGCGTGATTGCGCCGTCGTTGTTCCCGGCGGTTTTGACCGGCTTTGCTTTGGCGTTCGCCCGCGCCATCGGAGAATACGGCTCCGTCGTTTTCATCTCCGGCAACATCCAGTACAAAACCCAGATCACGCCTTTCCTCATTGTCGAGCGCCTGGATCAATTTGATTATGCCGGCGCGATCGCGCTGGCCGTGGTGCTGTTGGTGTTTTCGTTTGTGCTGCTGGGCGCCATCAACCTGCTCGAACAATGGGCGAGCCGATTCCAACACTGAAATGGCCGGAACTGTAAAAACAAATCTGGGCGCGGCCCATCAGCGTTCGCGGCGCGGAACCGAGGAATCGCCCCTGGTGAAATGGACGCTCATCACGGTGGCGATGCTTTTTTGCGCCGGTTTCCTGCTGCTGCCGCTCGTGAATGTTTTCGCCCAGGCGTTTTCCAAAGGGTGGAATTGGTATCTGCAGTCGCTGACGAATCCGGATTCCTGGGCGGCCATCCGCCTCACGCTGCTCGTCGCGGCCATCAGCGTTCCCATCAATGTCATCTTCGGCCTGGCGGCGTCCTGGGCCATTGCGAAGTTCAAGTTTCGCGGCCGGTCGCTGCTGATCACGCTCATTGATCTGCCGTTTTCGGTTTCGCCGGTGGTGGCCGGTTTGTTGTTCGTCCTGCTGTTCGGGCTGCAGGGTTTTTTCGGAAAATGGCTCGACGCGCATGACATCAAAATTATTTTTGCCGTGCCTGGCATTGTGCTGGCCACGGTGTTTGTAACGTTTCCGTTTGTTGCGCGCGAATTGATTCCCGTGATGCAGGCGACCGGCACGGAACAGGAACAGGCCGCGCTCACGCTCGGCGCCAACGGCTGGCAAACCTTCTGGCACGTCACGCTGCCGTCGGTGAAGTGGGGGCTCCTCTACGGAATCATTTTGTGCAACGCCCGCGCGATGGGCGAGTTCGGCGCGGTGTCGGTCGTCAGCGGCAATATCACCGGCCAGACCGTAACGATGCCGTTGCGCGTGGAGAATTTGAACGACGAATTTCAGACCGCATCGGCTTTTGCCGTGGCGAGCCTGCTGGCACTGCTGGCGCTCGTCACCCTGGGAATCAAAACCGTCCTGGAATGGAAGCAGGCGCGGGAATTTGCGCAGGCCCAGCACGCGCCCGTGCCGGTGTCGGAAAGTGACACGACCCTGCTCGCGCGGGAGGGTTCGAGATGAGCAACGATCCAAAAAACGCCACCATCGAACTGAAAAACGTCACCAAGCAATTCGGCACGGTGGCCGCCGTCAACCGCATCACGTTTTCCGTGCAGGAAGGCGAGCTGATGGCCTTGCTGGGGCCGAGCGGCGGCGGCAAAACCACCGTGCTGCGCATGATCGCCGGCCTCGAAGTGCCCACCGCCGGCGATATTTTCATCCGTGGCCAGCGCGTGAACGATCTTTCCGTCCAGCAGCGCAACATCGGGTTCGTGTTTCAAAATTACGCGCTGTTCAAAAGCATGAACGTGTTCAAGAACGTGGCGTTCGGGCTGAAGATCAAGAAGTGGAAAAAACGTGATATCAAAGACCGCGTCGCCGAGTTGCTGAAACTCTTCGACATCGAGGCGCTGGAAAAGCGTTACCCGCACCAGCTTTCCGGCGGGCAACGCCAGCGCGTGGCCATCGCCCGCTCGCTGGCGTCGAAGCCCAGCGTGCTGCTGCTGGACGAACCGTTTGGAGCGGTGGACGCCAAGATCCGCCAGGAACTCCGCGAATGGCTCGTCACGCTGCATCACGACCTGAACGTCACCACGATTTTCGTCACACACGACCAGGAGGAGGCGCTGGAGGTTTCCAATCGCATTGTGATCTTTTCGCGCGGCCATCTGGAACAGATCGGCACGCCACGCGAAGTTTATGAACAGCCCGCCAACGAATTCGTCGCCCGCTTCATTGGCGTGATGAATGTGCTCGACACGGAAGTAACGAACGGCGTGGCACGCCTCTGCGAGCTGCAATTCCCCGCCACCGGCCAGGCGGACGGCACCCAGATGCGCATCGGGTTCCGGCCTTATGCCGTGCGGATCTCCAACGATCTCAGCCTGTTCCCCTATCGCGGAATTTTGCGGCGGACATTTTTTCTCGGCATCATGCTGCGGCTGGAAATCGAACTGCCGTCGGGCCTGATTTTGCGCAGCCGCATCACGAAGGAAGAATATGCGCAACTGGGTTTGGAAGACGGGCGGGAAGTCTCCTTTCAGATTCGCAATTATCGCGTGCTCGCGACCGGATCAGGCCCGCTGCCGCCGGAAAAGGACACCGGCTTCCAACCGCCGCCGACTCTCGGCGACAACATCTGATGGTGTTTGCCGGCGGTGTTCAAACCCGCAAATCGGGTTTTTCCTTGTGCCAATGGGTATTCTGCTCGTACGCATGCGCAATTTTCAAAATCGTATCCTCGCCGAACGGCCGGCCGAGCAGTTGCAGGCCGATGGGAAGCTTCGGTGTTTTTGTGAAGCCGCAGGGCAGGCTCAATCCACAAATGCCCGCGAGGTTGCAGGAGATGGTGAAGATGTCCGAGAGATACATTTGCAAGGGGTCGTCCGATTTCTCGCCGATCTTGAACGCGGCGGTCGGCGTTGTGGGTGTGACGATGGCGTCCACTTTTTCAAATGCCTTGAGAAAATCATTGCGGATGAGCGTGCGGACTTTTTGCGCGCGAAGATAATAGGCATCGTGGTAACCGCCGCTCAAAACGTAAGTGCCGAGAATGATGCGCCGCTTCACTTCGGGGCCAAAACCCGCGCCGCGCGTTTTGCCGTACATTTCAATCGGATCATTACCGTCCACCCGCGCGCCGTAACGCACGCCGTCGAAGCGCGCAAGATTCGCCGAGGCCTCCGCCGTCGCGATGATGTAATAAGTCGCCACGGCGTAATCGGTGTGCGGGAGGGAAATCTCCACGATTTCGGCGCCGAGTTTTTGAAGCTGGTTCACGGCGGCGCCAACAGATGCCTTCACTTCGGGATCGAGTCCGCCAATCATGTATTCCTGGGCGAGGCCAATCTTCAAGCCCTTGATGTCGCCGGTCAAATTCGCGGCGTAATTCGGCATCGGCTGCGGCACGCTGGTCGAGTCGCGCGGATCGGCGCCGCTCAACACTTCGAGCATCGTCGCGGCGTCGCGAACGTCTTTGGTGAACGACCCGATCTGATCGAGGGACGAGGCAAACGCGACGAGACCGTACCGCGACACGCGGCCATAAGTCGGTTTCAAGCCCACGCAACCGCACAGCGCCGCCGGCTGGCGAATCGAGCCGCCGGTGTCGGAGCCGAGACTCGCGAGGCACTCGTCCGCCGCGACCGCCGCCGCCGAGCCGCCGGATGAACCGCCCGGAATGCGCGCTGGATCCCACGGATTGCGCGTCAAGCCGAACGCGGAATTCTCCGTCGAACTGCCCATCGCAAACTCGTCCATGTTCAAGCGGCCAAACACGATCGCGCCGGCGGCTTTCAATTTTTCGACGACCGTTGCGTCGTACGGCGAGACAAATTTGCCAAGAATTTTTGAGCCGCAGTTGAGCGGGTGGCCTTTGACGGAGATGACGTCTTTGATGGCGACCGGCACGCCGAGCAATTTTTTTCCACCGCCACCTTTGGCGAGTTCCTTGTCGGCTTCGTCCGCCTGCGCCAGCGCGTCGGCATCGTTGTGGCTGATGAAGGCGTGAATCTGGCCGTCCACGCGCTGGATTTGGTTGAGGCACGATTGCATGGCTTCGCGCGCGGAAACTTCGCGGCGCGCGAGCCTGGTGGTGAGTTCGGAAATGGTGAGTTGGTTCAGCATGGAATTAAAAAAACGGAAACATTCAACATTCAACATTCAACACCGAACATCGAATTGCCCGAATATTCCCGTCACGGGTCATTGGATGTTGAATGTTCTTCGTGCCGAAACAACGCGCTGCTAATTTCGTGGTTCATCCTTCTATTCAACAATTTTCGGCACCATGAAAAGCCCATTGGCTTTGGCGGGCGCGTTGCGGAGCGCCTCTTCGTTGGGGAGGGAAGGGCGGACTTCGTCGGGTCGGGTCACATTGACCAGCGGAAATGCGTGCGCGGTCGGCTCAACGCCGGAGACGTCGGCCTCCTTGAGTTTTTCGATGTAGCCCAGGATGTTTCCGAGTTGGGCGGAAAGTTTTTGTTCCTCGTCCGGCGACAGGGAAATGCGCGCAAGATGCGCGACGTATTTGACATCAATTTCGGCGGCTGCCATGCCGGAAGATTAAGGTTCCAAGTTCCAAGTTCCAAGATCCAAGTTAGGTTCGGAGTTCCGCATTTATGCGGTCCGTCCATTCTTCGTCCTAGCAGCCACGCAAAGGCGGAACTACAAACCTGGAAACCTATTTGCCGGCGGCTTGAATCATCTCCTGCCCGATGGCGCGTTCGAGCCGGGCGCGGGCGACATCGTAATCGCGCAACGCCTGGATTTGCGTTGACCGGGCCTGAGTGAGCGAAGTCTCGGCGTCGAGCACATCAAGCTGCGTGCTGGAACCGGCATCGGCGCGCGCGCGCGCGAGGCGCAGTGCTTCGTCCGCCTGCTCCTGCACTTTTACCTGCGATTCCAAAACCTCGCGCGCTTCGAGGAACGTCGAATAGGCTGTGCGCACTTCGAGTTCGATGCGGCGCGCGGTGTCGTCGAGGTCGGTTTTAGATTTCTCCTGCAGCGCTTTGGCTTGCATGACTTGCCCCCTGGTAAGGAAACCGTCGAAGATGCTCCACTGCAGTTGCGCGCCGACATTCCAGCCGTGCAGTTCCTGGCTCAGGTCGGTGGAAAACTGTTGGTTTTGCCAGCCATAGCCGGCAAATGCCTGCACGCTGGGCTGGTAACCGGAACGGGCGTTGATGACGTTCTCGCGCTGCAACAATTCAGCCTTGCGAAGTGCGGCCAGTTCCGTGCGTTTTTCCAGTGCCTGCATGAGGGCGGCGGGCAGATCAATTTGATAGGGCTCGGCGGTGAGCTGGTCGGTGAGTTGCAGGGGAATGTCCTCCCAAATGTAATCCGGCAAATTGTAACCGAGCAAATTCGACAACACATTTTTCGCGATGCGGTAATTGTTGCGGGCGTGGATCAACGCCGGGCGCGCGTTGGCCACGGCAACTTCGGCGCGCAGCACGTTGAAACGCGGCACCGTGCCGGCTTTGTAGCGGCGCTGCTGGTCGTCGAGTTCCTTGCCTAACAGATTCACGGACGCCTCGTTCACGACGATTTGCTGCGCGTCGAGCAGCACGTCGTAATACGCCACGCGCGTGAGCAGCAGCGTGTCGGCGATGACGGTTTGATATTGAAGCAGGGCCTGCTCTTTCGTCAACCGGGCCGAGCGAATCGCCGAGCCGAGCTTGCCGCCTTCATAAATGCGTTGAACCACTCTGAAACCCGCATTCCAGCTTTGGTGTGCTTGCACGGAACTGTTGGTGCCGGAAGAAGGAAACTGGTTGATGGCAGTCGGATCAGTGTCTGTATAAACGCCCGTCGCCTGAATCGTGGGAATGACGAAGGCCCGGGTTTGCACGACCAACCCGTAGGTGGCTTCGAGATCGTTTTTGGCTTTAAGGATCGTGCCGTTTTGCTGGAGCGTGGTGTTGAGCGCGTCGGCAATCGAAAGCGGACGCGTGATCCATTCCGGCAGTTTATTGGTGGCGACGGTCGCCGGGGCATTGGTCTGTGCGAGAGCGGACAAAGCGAGAGCGGAACTCAACGCCCAGGCCACCGATGAGCTGATAATTTTCTTCGGCCATTTTGAAAAAACAACGTTCATTTCGTGCGCACATTATCACGGAGCGATTTTTTTGCCGCGACATTTTTCTGCAATGCGTGTCAAGCTGCCCTGCCCCCATAAATTACTGAAAATTCTCTTTCGATTTGCCTCGCGGGATTGGTCCCGGTTAAACTGCCGGCCAATTTACAGATATGTTTGGCAGCATCCATGGCATGTTTGGTCAAAAGCCGCCGCAAAAAGGCGGGCCGATGTTTCGGGAACCGCCTTCCGCCGGAGCAGCGCCGCAACAAAGTTCCCTGAATCAGGGAGGTCCGTCGTATTCAAAAGTTTTCCGCTGGCGTCTGCCGGACGGCCAGACCGAGGCGCCGTCGTCGGTTGAGGTTATCGGCTCCTTCAATCATTGGCAGCGGGCGCTAATGACGCGCGACAGCGTGTTGGACGCCTGGCACGTGACCGTTCACCACATTCCGGGAAACCGCACGCACCATTATATGTTTCTCGTGGACGACAAACCGGCTTACGACAAGAACTGCGACGGCCTCGCCGCGCCGCACGGCCCGCAGGAGGAGCAATACGCGCTCACCACGGATCGGGGTCCGCGCGTGTTCATGCTTTTTGCGCAGGCGAAGTAGCGCGGAGCACAAACGGCGAAGCTGGCACGTCAAATTTTTCCGAGCAGTTCCTTCCAGCGTTTCCACGAATCGTCCCATGCTTTTTTGTTCGCGGCGTTTGCATCGGGCGCTTCGCCGGCGCGCATGAACCCGTGGCCCGCGCCGTCGTAGGTGACCGGCTCGTAAGTTTTTCCCGCCGCTTTCATCTGCTCAGCAGCCTTGGGAACGGTGGCCGTCACGCGCGCGTCGTTGCCGGCGTAAAAGCCATAGACCGGACAGTTGATGCGGGCCAATTCTTCCTCCTTGCCGGGCGGTGTGCCGTAGAAAACGAACGCGGCTTTGAGATCCTTGTTGTTCGACGCGAACCGGAACGACTGCCCGCCGCCCCAGCAAAATCCGGCCACGACCACTTTGCCGTTGCACGCGGGAAGCTTGGCCACATAGCCCGCGATGGCGTTCAGGTCGGCGGTGATTTGATCGGGCGGCAATGCCTGAATGGCCTTGCCGACATTGCCGCCGCTCTTGATCAGTTCCTCCGTGCCGCCATTCGTGCCGCTGCCGGAAAGCAGGTCGGGCGCGATGGCGATGTATCCGGCCTCGGCGAGTTCATCGGTAACGCCGCGCGCCCAGTCGGTGAGGCCGAAGATTTCGTGGATCGCGATCACGGCGGTCGCCTTGTCTTTCACTTCGGGATACGTGATGAAACAATTGACCTCGCGGTCGCCGTGTTTGACTTTCACCCATTCGCCGTGGCGCGGGGATTTTTCGAGTTTTGCCTTGGCCCAATCCTGCGCCGGGGCGGTGACGGCTGCAAACGAGGCAGCCATGAGGAGGGCAAGTAATTTGTTCATGAGATTCATTGGTTGTGGGAAAAATTTAGCGCGAATCCAGATTTTGCAAAGCAAATGTTTTTGGCCAAATTGCAGCCTCGCGTTGGATCGTATCATTTAGGATTCTCCCCGCGCAAAATGCCGGCCACTTGTCCCGCTTCGTCTTTGTTTTCGTAATACACCGCCATCCCGATCTCCTTGTAGGTTCCAAAGGAGAGACCTCCTCCGGTCACGCGTCCCTGTGAATCCCGGACCTGAACCTTGTTCCCATAATTCGTGTTAGCCAGTTTTTTTTCTCCGGCACCGAGGTAATTACCGATCCAATTCTTATCGGTTATATTATCCATCGTGTGTCATCGGACATTTATCAGGCATTGGATTCTGTGGCCTCTCCAGTTTCGCGGATGCGGCGTATTCTGTACGCCAGTTTCTGTCCGGCACGATTATTATTTTGATAGTGAGTCGCGTCCTCTGCCGGCAAAGGCGGCAAAGTTTCCCGCGCCCAATTCAAATCACCGTCCCGTGCGGCACGACGCCACTTTTGGCAATGATCACGATGCCGTCGCGGATGTAGTAAAGCGCGTGGTCCACATTCTCCGGCTTGCCGGCGGGCGAAATGACCACGTTGTTTCCGATGCGCGCGTTCTTGTCTATGATGGCGTTCTCAATGCGCGAATTGCTGCCGATACCGATGCGCGGGCGGCCCGCTTTCTCGTTGATTTCGATGGAGGCCAGCGATTCATAGAAATCGCAGCCCAACCCCACGACGCGGTGCAACACCGTGCCGGCTCCCACCAGCGTCCGCAGTCCGACAATGCTGTGCCGTATGGTGGCGTGGTTGAGAATGCAGCCGTCGGAAATCACCGCGTGGTCAATCTGGGCGCCATTGATTTTCGAGCCGGGCAGAAAGCGCGGGCGGCTGAAGATCGGTGCGCTCATGTCGAAAAAGTTGAAGCGCGGCAGTTCCGAGGAGGCATCAATGTTCGCATCGAAAAACGAACGGATGGTGCCGATGTCCTCCCAGTAGCCCTGAAACACGTAGGAGAAAACCCGGCCCGACTCGATGGCCCCGGGAATGATGTGCTTGCCGAAATCGGTGTGGGTGTTGTCCAGCAGCTTGCGCAGCACGTCCCGGTTGAAAACGTAAATGCCCATCGAGGCGAGAAACAATTCGCGGTCGTCCTGGATGCCGAGCTTGCCGTGCCAATCCGCCGGCAGCCGCAGTGAATCCAGCACCGCCGGATCCTTCGGTTTTTCCACGAAGCGCGTGATGCGCCGCTCCTCGTTGATTTGCATGATGCCGAGCGACTGCGCATCGCGCCGGATGACGGGAATGGTGGCGATGGTGATGTCCGCGCCGGAGTCCGCGTGCTGGTCAATGACGGTGCTGAAATCCATCCGATACAGCTGATCGCCGCTGAGAATGAGCAGGTAATCCCAGTCGTGATTCAGGAAGTGAAGCAGGTTTTTGCGGACGGCGTCGGCCGTTCCCTCGTACCACGAAGTGTTCGTGAACGATTGTTCCGCCGCGAGAATTTCCACGAAGCCGCCGGAGAAATGATCGAACTTGTAGGATTGCGAAATATGGCGGTGCAGCGAGGCCGAGTTGAATTGCGTCAGCAGATAAACACGGCGCAGGCCGGAGTTGATGCAGTTGGAAATGGGGATGTCCACCAACCGGTATTTGCCCGCGAGCGGCACGGCCGGCTTGGCGCGCTCTTTGGTGAGGGGAAATAATCGCGCGCCCTGCCCGCCGCCCATGATGACGGAAAGCACATTGCTCGTGTTGATGGATTGGCGTCCGGTCTGTGGCATAAAATGATTATGTTGAAGGTGCAACGCAGTTATACGCCCCGGCTGAATCTCCGGCAAGCCGTAACGCGCACCCGAATGATTTTGAAAAAATTGGCAGCGGTGTTATAAAACCGCCCATGTCAAATTACCGGATCGGCATCATCGGCGGCAGCGGACTGTATCACATCGAAGGCTTCACGAATCAAAAGTGGGTCAAGGTCAAAACGCCATTCGGTTCGCCCTCCGACGAATTGCTCACCGGCAGACTCGCCGGGCGCGACGTGGTGTTTCTCCCGCGCCATGGACGCGGACATCGCATCCTGCCGACTGAGTTGAATCATCGCGCCAACATCTGGGCCCTGAAAAAACTCGGCGTCGCGTGGATCATCAGCGCCAGCGCCGTCGGTTCGCTCCAGGCGAAATACAAGCCGCGCGACATCGTCGCCGTTGACCAGTTCCTCGACCGCACCAAGCGCGACTTCGAGCACACCTTTTTCGGACGCGGCATCGTCGGCCACATTGCGTTCGCCGATCCGATTTGCGAGGAGTTGCGGCAATTGCTATTGAAAGTCGGGAGGGACGAGTTACACGAGTCCCAAACTTCCGGAAAGAAATCAGATGGGGACTTGCGTGGCTCGTCCCTCCGGAAGATGAGGATCCATGACGGCGGCACTTACGTGAACATGGAAGGCCCGGCGTTCAGCACGCGCGCCGAATCGCTCACCAACCACAAGCTCGGCTACGACGTCATCGGCATGACGAACCTCGGCGAGGCCAAATGCTCGCGCGAAGCCGAGATCGCCTTCGCCACGCTCGCGCTCATCACCGATTACGATTGCTGGAAGTCGGACGAAGCGCATGTGACTGTGGAGATGGTGATTGATAACCTCCGGCACAACGCCGAAATGGCCAAGGCCATCATCGCAAAAACCATTCCGCAAATTCCCGCCGAACCCAACTGGCCGTGTCACTCCGCATTGAAGAACGCCATCATGACCGACCGCAAACTCTGGCCGAAGAAAACCATCGCCGACTTGAAGCCAATTCTTGCGAAGTATCTTTAACCACGGATGAACACTAATAAACACGGATCAAAGGCTGAACGCCCTGTCGGGTCGAGAATGGACAGGAACGAAGTCGCGTGGGCTGCTGAGTCGGAGCGCCGGATTGATGCTTACGACAAAGGCCAGCTGACTGCACGCGCTGCCAAAGATGTTTTTGCCGACCTCAAGAAAAAACTGCGGAAGTGAAAGCGCTGCAAGCGGTCGTTCAAACCATAGGTGCCTCTGCTAATTCGGGTAAATGGCCAAAATTGAAGCGGACAAGTTTTTTCCCAATCTATCGAGCCATCGGCATCGCAGAATTCATCAATAAACTCTTTTGTAAAACGGTTGCTCACCTTTGGTCAGCGTCTATCATCAGTTTAGATCTTCGCAACTTTAAGTTAAAACAATCCGTGTTTCTTTCGTGTGTTTCGTGTATTTCGTGGTTTCAACAACATGCAATGAACAAACGCGCCCTCGTCAAGAAACTCGTCGCCAAGCTCACGAGCGAGTTGGAAGTTTATTTTCGCGCCGCCCCGTCTGGGGCTCGCCTCGGCGTGACTTGCCAGCCAATGCGCGAATTGGCATAGTGCCCGTCCGAACGATGACGCTTTATCAAGAAATCCGCGCCGCCGGGAAAGCGATGCAAGAGAAAGCGCTCAAAGCCACGAAACATCTGGACTTCAACCCGCTTCGCATCGCCAAGAAGATGACGTTGCCGTTGAATGGGCGGACGCTGGTGTTCGACGGTGAGGCGGCGCAGAACGCGTTCTTCGATTTTTGGTTCCACGAATACCGCGTGAACGGCAAGTCGCTGGTCGAAAGCGTGGATCCCGTCGCCACCAGGTTGACATCGCTTGAAGCAGAAGTGCTGGCGGCCCACTGCCGCTCCAGCACCTCCTTTTTCGAAATGGAAGCCGTGTTGCCGAGCGAGCGTCAGATACGCTTGCGGGACTTGCTGAATCCTGCCGGCCCGGAAGTATTGCTGACCGACCATGGATTGAGCGAGTCCGCGGACCGGCTTGGAGCGCGGCTTGGTCTGTTTTGCCGGTTGCTGGAAGTTCGCGGCCTCACCATGATGAGCGGCTTCACTTTCGCGTTCCAACCGGAGCGGTTGCCCGGCATCCTTCAGGCGTACCGGCAGAAAATGAAGAAGGTATCAGAGGCCGAAATGCCACAAGCGCGATTCGTCTTCTTCTTCGGGAAATATCGGCAGTTTGGCGAAGAACAGGAGTTCAGGGATGTTGTCTGATTCACCCATGAACAAACGCGCCCTCCTCAAGAAAATCGTCGCCAAGCTCACGAGCGAACTGGAGGTTTATTTCCGCGCCGCGCAAGCTTCGCGCGCTGGAATCAGGGAGCGAACAGTTCGCCGAGCGTGTCCAGCACCGCGTCGGCTGTCTCTGAATTCAATTTGCCCAGTCGTTTAACGAGGCGTGACTTGTCGACAGCGCGGATTTGGTCGAGTGCAATTTCGCCGGTCTTGCCCTGGAAAGTGATTTCAACCCGCGTCGGCCAGCCGCGACGCACAGTGGTCATCGGGGCAATGATGATGGTTGCGACACTGCGGTTGAGTTCGTCGGGAGAGACGATCACGCACGGTCGGGTCTTGGCTGTTTCCGCACCGGCAGTTGGATCAAGTCGAACCAGGAAAATTTGGAATCGCTCAATTACCATTCCCATTCTTTCGCGTCGAACTCATTGGTCAACCGGCGAGTGGCCGCAAGGTCATCTTTGGCGGGTTGTGGACGGCGAAAGGCTTTGCTCCAGTTCGCGCGAGCCTTGCGGCGCGGGCGGAGTAGCAAACCGTTGGCGGAAGGTTGCAACTCCAAACCGTACGGCCAACGATGCAAGGCCAGTTCGAGCACGGACGTTTTCATGCCGTTATTTTTCATCACTGCGACCGTTTAGTCAACGGGGTTCGCGTTGTGTTAAATTTGCAACCCCGGATGGACACGAAGGAATGCGGATGGCTATTGTCTCACCAGAAGAAAATGAACAAATGCGCCCTCCTCAAGAAAATCGTCGCCAAGCTCACGAGCGAACTGGAAGTTTATTTCCGCGCCGCGCAGGCTTCGCGCGCCGAGGCCACGCACGAGCAAAGCAAGGCCGAGAGCAAATACGACACGCGCGGCCTTGAAGCCTCCTACCTCGCGCGCGGCCAGTCCAAACAAATTGCCGAGCTCGAAGCCGCCATTGCGGAGTTTGGCAAACTCGACGCGCGTTCATTCGCGGCGGGCGAAGCCATCGGCATCGGCGCCTTGGTGGAATTGGAAACCGGCGGCGAACGTGCGTTTTATTTCATCGGCCCGCGCGCGGGCGGAACGGAGGTAGTGCAGGAGAAAAAGGAAGTTCTGGTCATCACCCCTCAATCACCGCTCGGCACGCAGTTGATGGAAAAGAAGCTGGGCGATCAGCCCAGGCTCAACCTCGGAGGGCGAAACGAGCCGGCGCGGATCGTCAGTGTAGAATAGCAATCGTGCGAGGTAGGGCGCGTCACTCCGTGCGCGCCGCAACCGCCATGCGGACAAGCGGCGGGCAGAGGACTGCCCGCCCTACCACGTTTGGTTCGCCGGTCATTGAGACGCAGAATCGGTCGAAGCGCCCTGAGTTTTATCCGGCACTGGCGCAAGGCTACTCCCGTTCCGATGCCACAGATGCTTGGTCAGTGCCGCGGCGGTTCCACAGCCGAACAGGACGAAGCTTCCAATGACCGCCAGCAATCCGATCGGCAGGACGCGAACTCCATCAGCCGTCGCCGTGCCCGGGCCGGACAGAATGACAAGCGTCGCGGCGGCGGGCACGGCAAATTGACTCCACTTCCCTCGCAAGATTTGCACGCCCGAATAAATTCCCAAAACCATCGCGCCCGGAATGCACGGCATCCAGAATTTGCCGTCGCCGGAATACATCCACACGAACGATTCCACCACCCAGACCAATCCCGCCACGACCCGGACCGCACCGGCTCCCTGGTGCTCCGCGTCATTCCAGCGCAGGCTGTGGAGGAGCAGAAAAGCGAGACCGCTCTGCAATGCCCAGTGGATCGCGCCAGCATGATTTCCGAACAGGGCCATGACGGCAGAACCGAAAGCGATTGAACCCAGAATGGCCAGCTTCGGATCCCGCAACAGCACGGTCCAGAGAATCAAGTAGGCCATCACTCCAGACGCAACGCATCGCATCCGGTTGAGTTCCGGGGAAATCGATTGCATCCACGTTTCCGGCAATCCCGCCAGGAGCATGAGCGTCGAAGCGAACACCAGATGCCGTGCGAAACGATTGTTGCGCTCGAAGAAGCAGATGCCGGTCTGGATGCAAATATTCAATGCAATGAGAATGAGAAAAGTTTTGTTGCCGCCGGGCGATGAAGCGAGCAGCGGGATCACCAGGGGTGGAATCGCCACTGCGTTTTTCAGACGGCTGACGGACAAAGCGGAGCTTGCGGAACAAACCCGATAAGCCGTCCCTGCCAGAACCCACAATGCTGGAGCAAGCAATTCACCGCGCAATTTGAAATCATAAACGTAACCGAGGCTGTAAACATGGACGCTGGTGACCGCGAGCCACAGCGAGAACAAACCGGCCGGAAGCCAGCGGTGTTGCGGCAGCAAACTTCCTGTCTCCCTGGCGTGTGGAAGGAAGTTCGCCAAAGCAAACACCGCCGGCAAAATGAGCAGCCAGGTGTATTCGTTCATCTCGTAAGCCGCGCCGGATTCGATGTTGATGCCGATTTTTGTTTCGCCGAAATGGCGGTAGATCAGCGGCAGGGCCACGTTCAGGGCGAGCGGGACAAAGCCGAGGCCCAGCACCCGGTACGGCAGATTGAGCTGGGCAAAGAATGTTTTCAAACCGCCGAATCGCATCACGGCGATGACGGCGCCGACAGCACACATCACTCGCGCCATGGCTGAATCAATCAGCGCCGCCTGGCTGATCAGGATGAACGGCACGAAGACCAGCATGTTTTCCAAACCGACAAGCAGTGTGGAGTCGTACCAAATGCGGCGACGCGCGAGAAAGATCGCCGTGATCACGAGCAGGATTTCATAGAACTGGACCGAGGAATAATTGAATACCAGCTGTACCGCCTCCTTTTTGAGGAAGGTTGCGTCAATGGAGATGCGGTAACAACCAAACAACAGCAGCGCGGCGCTTGCCAGGTAAAATGGATTGCACGCAAAAAGTTTCCGCAACCACCAGGAAAATGGTTTTGGTGGCTTGGATGGGGTGATGGGATCCGGGATCGCAGAGATTATCGGCGGCTGGGTTGGTTGGTTCTGTTCATTCATAAACGCCTCATGGAATTCTTCCGACCAATTTTCGACCGGCAATTCTCTATTTGCATATCGCGGGCCAACTCCGTCAGACGACCGTTTACGAGGAAATCTGCGCATTTCTGCGGCGAAGTATTTTTTCTGTGCGTGGATTTCACGCAGGAGGCGTGATTTTCACGCCGATCCTCCGCTGATTTTGACTTTCACCCGCTCATTCTTTAGCCTGCCAGCATGAAAGTGATTCGTCACACGGACCAAAATTTCCCTGAACGACTGCGCGAAGCGACCGCGCCGTCCAGTTTGTTCGACGCGGAAATCGAGCGGCACACGCGTGGCATTCTCGACGCCGTCCACGAGCGTGGCGACGATGCCGTTCTGGAATTCACCGAGAAATTTGACGGCGCGAAACTCACCGCCGACCAGCTTCGCGTCAACCAGGCTGAACTCATGGCCGCGTCGCTCAAGGCGGATGAATCGTTTCGCGCCGCCGTGACCGAGGCGGAAATGAACATCGGCGCGTTCGCCAAAAAATCATTGCGCAAGAACTGGCACATGAAGAATTCGCACGGGGCTTTGGTCGGCGAAAAGTTTGACCCGTTCCAACGCGTCGGTATTTACATTCCCGGCGGCACCGCCCCGCTGGTCTCAACGGCGCTGATGACCCTCACGCTCGCCAAAGTTGCGGGCTGCAAGGAAATCGTCGTCTGCACGCCGTGCGGGCGGGATGGCTCCATCAATTCCGCGCTGCTGTTTGCGGCGCGGGCCGCGGGCGCGACGGAAATTTATCGCGTCGGCGGCGCGCAGGCGATTGCGGCGTTGGCCTACGGCACGAAGACGATTCGTCGCGTGCAGAAAATTTTCGGTCCGGGCAATGCCTATGTTGTTACTGCCAAGCGATTGCTCGTCGGCCACGTCGCGATTGATCTGTTGCCGGGACCGAGCGAAGTGCTGGTGCTGGCGGACGACACGGCGAATCCAAAGTTCGCCGCCGCTGATTTGCTTGCGCAGGCGGAACACGGTTCGGGTCACGAACGCGTCTGGCTCGTGACGACTTCGGGAAAATTTCTGAAGGCCGTCGAAAAGGAAATTGCGAAACAATTGCCGGAGCTCGCGCGACGCGAATTCATCCACCGCGCGTTGCAAAACAACAGTTGGCTGATTCAGGTGAAGACGCTCGACGACGCGATCGCACTAACGAACCAGCTTGCGCCGGAGCATTGCGAAGTGATGACGCGGAATCCGCGCAAGGTCTCGGAAAAGATTCTGACTGCCGGGGCCATCTTCCTTGGGCCGTGGTCGCCGACGGTGCTGGGCGATTACGTGGCCGGGCCGAGCCATACGCTGCCGACCGGCGGCGCGGGCGCATCGTTCCCCGGCCTGACGGTGGATCAATTCCAGCGCCGCACGAGCGTCGTCGAATACAATCGCGCCTCGCTCAAGAAAGCGCTGCCCGCCGTAAAAAAATTTGCGGAACTGGAGGGTTTGGATGCACACGGGAAAAGCGCGAAGATCAGG
>OCZU010000263.1_pt1 | contig 37711 bp, 30 predicted proteins | sample 1539001 | NCBI WGS metagenome assembly OCZU01 (sample SAMEA3539306, study PRJEB22396) | soil metagenome | biome: tundra; feature: field; material: soil | place: USA | collected 2010-05 | depth 0.15 m | reverse complement strand
GCAACCATGCCACGACGCGCGCCACCCCAACATAAATGCGAAGACAACATAATCCTGGTTATGTTGGGCCCAACATAACCAGGATTACATCCAGCTCTGGCATGGAGACGCTGATCTTCTCCGCGAGAGTTTGGAAGCTGTCCAACAGACCGCTGCTGTGATTCTCGGGGGCATTGCCCCATAAGCGCTAACTTAAGGAGGTCGGGCAGCAAGTCCTTCGACCGGACAGTAAGCACAGTTGGGGCAAAACGCTCAAACGGTCAAGATGACCGCTCGGGCAGCGAATTCACAAACGACTGCCGGATCCGCATCGTGCACCGAAACTCTTCGCTCTCACGCTACTGGTCGTAGGCAAGTTGGTGTATTTAACAGATTCTGCCGCGATGGAGGTTGGGATTTGCGCTGCCACACCGGGCGGCGGGCAAGGGCGGCTTAGTTCCGACGGCATTGTTCGACAGCGTTCCTCTCACAGGCACTGAACACTCACAGACTCGCATCGATGAGGAGCCGATGCATGAGCGGCGAGACTGTGGGAAACTGATCTAATGTTTCTATGCAATCCTTTTCGACACGTTGAAGAATCGCTCGACAGTATCTTTCGGATCGCTTGAGAACTCGTGATCTCGCCAGAGCCAGCCCATAATTTCCGGGCAGAATGGTCCCGCCCATCTTCTGGCCATGTTTTGTTCATTCCCCAGCGTAGTTCAGGTAGTAGGCTTTCGTGGTGAGCGCCTGCAACGTGCGGATGTTTTGATAAACAGTCGTGGGCCTCGTTGTAGGCTTCTCCAGGCCCTTACCGCGGTTGTCTTTAGGGCTTGACTACTTCCACCACTCCGTTGTCCGGCCCGCTCCACGCTTCCGCTCCTTCATGAGTAAACTTGCCTGTCGCATCATCCCAGCGTAAGTGAGTGATGGAGCCCGCACCCTTTTCGTAGGCATAGGTTGTGCCGTCGTCGGAGAAGAGCGTGAAGGTCGCATCCGCACCCGGATATATGCGAATACGGTCAATGGCCTGCGTTTGATGCGTGCTCTCAACTGGCACTCCCAGCGGGATGATCGAACCTGCCCGTACGAAAAGCGGGATGGTGTCGATGGGCGCGGTCACGGTGATGGTCTGGCCCCCTTTTGCCCGCTCGCTGGTCCAGTAGTTGTACCAGTCGGCGCCGGTCGGCAAGTAGACCTGGCGGCTGGTCGCGCCCTGTTCCGTAACAGGAGCCACAAGGAAGGCCGGGCCAAGCATGTACTCATCGCGCAGGTCGGCAACCTTGGCATCGAGTGGGAAATCGAGCGGAAGCGCGCGCATGAATGGTGCACCGGTGAGCCAGGTCTGGTACGCGAGCGAGTAAATGTAGGGCATGAGCTGGTAGCGCAGGCGCAGGTACTTTTCCAAAATTGGCTCGGCCTGGCTGCCGTAGGACCAGACCTCGTTGGCGGGGCGGCTGCCGTGGGTGCGAAAGATAGGCAGGAACGTAGCGTACTGGAACCACCGCGTGTAGAGCTCTGGGTAATCGTCGTATCCGCCCACATTGCTGCGGGCATCCGACGGATCCAGCAGCGGTGTGTGGGCCGGGTGGTGCTCCTTGGGAAGATACTGCCATCCGCCGGTGTCATTGGACCAGTACGCGAGCCCCGAGGCAGTAAAGTCCAGCCCGGTCGGAATCTGGCGCTTCAATGTGTCCCATGTGGGATAAATGTCGGAAGACCAGAAGAACGCGCCGTTACGTTGCGCGCCCAGGTAGGCGTCGCGTGACAGGATCAGCGCCCGCCGCCCCGGTTCATCTTTGCGGAAGCCGTCGTAGAGGGCCGCGGTGTGAAAGAGCGGATAGACATTGAAGAACTGCGTGCCGGGGCCAATGTGGAAGTAGGAGCCGTTGGGGGGCAGGTCCGGTTCGGTCTCGTCGGCCCAGATGGCGTCAAAGCCCTGGCTGAGGATATTGTCGTGGATGATTTTCCAATACCAGGCGGCGGCTTCGGGATTGGTGGTATCGATGTCGGAGCCCGCACGGTCATAAGGCAACCCGTCGATCGGCGTGTCATCCGCGAGATGAATCAGCCAGCCTTTCTGGCGCAGCTCGGCGTAGTAGCGGTCATCGGGCACAAACCGCGGCCAGACGCTGATCATGGTCTCAAAACCCATGTCGTGGAGCTGCTTGTTCATGGCCGACGGGTCGGGCCAGAACTTGGGATCGAAATCCATCTGCCCCATCTTGGTGTAGTAAAACCAGTCCACCACGATCACGTCGGCCGGCAGATGGCGCTCGCGATAGCCCTGGGCAACATCGAGCACTTCCTTCTGGCTGGCGTAGCGTTGCTTGCACTGGATATAGCCATAAGCGGCCTTAGGCAGCAGGGGCGTGGGGCCGGTGAGCAATCGGTAGCCCGCGTAGATCTCGTCCGCCGTGGCCCCGGCAATCACAAAGAACGAGACCCGGTCGCCCACTTCGGAGACCCAGCGGGTCTGCTCGTTGAAGCCGGGCTCGATGGTAGTCCTCGACGGGTTGTCCCACAGTAGCCCGTAGCCTTTGTTGGTTACCAGGAACGGCACGCAGAAGCTGGGCGCGGCCGGAGCCTTGTAATCTGCCCAGCAATGAACCGGATGCCCGCGATGATCGAGGAATCCTTCCTGATTCTGCCCCAGGCCGTAGTAGTGCTCGTCGTCCGGCGAGGCAAACGTCGCGCCCACCACGTAGAACTCCGGGTCGGTAAGACGCCGGTCGCGGGCCACGTCTGCGGTTCCGTCCTTGTGGTTGGGAACGGACTGGAACCAGCCGGTCAGTTCGAGCAGGGTCTTGCCCTCTGGCGTACGCAGCGTGATGTGCGCATGCGGAGTGGAGCCGTTGAAAAACTTGCGGATATCGGTCTCGGTTTGCAACAGAGGCTTGCTGCGAGGATGATCCCGGTCGACGCTGGCCACAATCCGTGCCGACCGGTAGAGATCTGCCTCGTCAGTCTGACTGGCATTCCAGCCGGAAGCTGCGGGCGTGCCCACCAACCCGTACCCCGGCGGGGCCAGCGCCGATTCGCGCTTCAGGCTCAGCGTGACCCGCAGAATATTGGGCGCATAAGGCTCAAGAACGATGGTCTGGCCTTTGCGTTCAAGAGTAATTCGAGTCTCTTGAGCATGCAGAACTACACCCAAGAGCTGGGTAGCGGCTAGGAAGATAAGTACGCTGCCCCGGCGAACGAATGAGATCATCTTCGACCCTCTTATTAACCCGCAGGCAACAGCTTAAGCCGCTGCATAGGTCGGAAGAGAATAGCAACCGAGTTTCCCCTCCACCCATTCGCTTCAAGTCGGGAGAGAAGAGGAGAAGCGGCGGAGCGGATGTCGTCAAAAGAACCACAGCCGGCTCTCCCACTCCTCCCAGAGGTGCAACCAGTTCAGAAAGTAGCACGCAGATGCAGCTGGAGACTGCGCGCAGGCAACTGACTCGTCGCCTTTCCAAACGTGCCCTGGGATAGATCCCCTTGCACTCCGATAAGATTGGAGCGGTTGAACAGATTAAAGACCTCGCCTCTGGCCTCGAATTTCAATCTCTCTCCGAACGAAAAGAGTTTCCCAAACGTGAAGTTGACGTTGTTGTACCCCTCATTGTCGTATGTGTTGCGACCGAGGTTGCCTTCCATTCCCAGAGCCGGCGCCGGAAACGCAGACGCGGGAAACAGCCCGTTCAGGAAGTCCTTCTTGTGTTTACCGCTCACGTGGCTGCCAAAAGACGGGACGTTCGGCACGTCGTAGTTGCTTCCGTCGGCGTTGTAATCGCCCCCGGCATTGCCGACGATGGTGCTGCCAACTGGGCACCCGCCATTTACCGGGGTTGCTCCGCCGGAGCAGATGGGAGCAAAACCCGCAGTCGTGTAGACCCAGAAGGGCAGCCCCGTCTGCATGATCCATACGCCGCCGAACTGCCATCCGCCCAGAATGCCTCTCTCCACGGCACTGTCGTAATGGCTTGGAGTCGTCCAGGTGCCATCGAAGGCGAACTGCTGTCGTATGTCAAAATCGGACCGGCCACGTTGTGCCGGTAAATCGCCATTCTGGATGACGGGACCATTCTGGTTGCCGGATGTGATGTTTCCACCGCTCAGCGAGGCCGAATTGCTCAGAGAATCCAGAGACTTTCCCCAGGTGTAGATGCCACGAAATGCCAAGCCGTGAGACATGCGGCGCGCTACCATGGCACTGAAGCGGTTGCCTATGGAATTGCCGTCGGAAGTGGCGTAGTTTATGCCGCCAAAGTTGGGATTGAGGCGCGCCAAAGCGCCGTTATTTACGATCAGGTCTCCAGCAAAGCGATTAATGTCCTGGTTATAGATCGGCAGGTGATGCGCTTCAGACCCGGAATAGTTCACCTCAAGAATAAGGTCCCTTTGCAGTTCCTGCTGCAGGCTGAGGGTCCATTCCTCGACCTGTGTCATTTTGTAGTTGCGAGAGTATCCTCCGAGACCGGCTCTGGAGAGAACACCATTGATGTAGAGTGCGCCAGTCGTGGGGTTAACCGTGACATTGTTTGTGGGCAACACCGGACAGCTGAGATTGAATCCGTTTGGTGGTTGACAAAGCTGGAAATCGATTGTGGCCCCCGAGCGCACGTCCAGACCCGGTGTGTAATAGTTGGGCAGGTTACCGGCAACCAGGTCGGTGATGTGCAGGTATGGCGGTTGATCGGAGAACATGCCAGCGCCGCCGCGCAATGCCGTCTTGCCGTTTCCGAAAATATCCCACGAGAATCCTACGCGCGGGGTAAACCCCCAGACATTATGGTCGAGCACGTGATTACTTGAGGTGAACCCAACGACACCGCCCGCGACCTGGGCGTTGTAGTTGGAGCCTTGACCGAAGGTGAAATTAGTCAGCGTGGGATTGTAAATGGAAAACAGATTTCCCATTTGATCGTAACGGACGCCTAGATTCAAAGTAAGATTTCGCCGCACCTTCCAGTCGTCCTGCACGAAGAATCCCGTGTAGAGTTCACGGTATCGCCGGTTATAAGGCGCTTCCTGGTGAGTCACGAGGCTGACCGGAGTACCCGATTCGGTGAGCGCGCCGTCCTGGATAAAGTCGAGCAGACTGTCGAAGTTGTACGTGGGGCGATCGAAGGCGCCGCCTTGCGCATCGTTCTCGCGGATGTTGAACTGGTCAAAGCCAAACTTGAGCGTGTGCGTTTTCACCGTTGCCGTCATCACATCACGCCAGGCGACCGTTTGTTGGGTAAAGTTCCCGGGCCCCCAGTTTCCGAATCCCTGCAATCCGGTCACGTTGACATTCGGGATGGCAAATGCAGGGCTGGCCCCGTTCTGGCCATAGGGACGAATGATGTTGGCGCCAGCTTCATTCAGCAGATGCAGCCCGAAAGTATGGGTCCAATCGATGTTCACAAAATCGGAATGGTTTGTGCTTGGGGCGGCAAACGCAGGCCGCGCGTTGGTGCTGGCCGAGGTGTCGTAGGTCCGTATCGCATCCACGTATAAGCGATCATTTTGGGTGGCGTAGTAGTCGACCCGGAAACTCCACTGGTATCCGTTCTTCGGCGCGGTGTTCGTGAAATTCACGTTGCCCAGCGCATCCAGGGTACCGGGGATGCCCGCCGGCGGCGCGAAGTAACTACCGGTGATCTGGCTTACAGTCAGCACGTCGGGGCTGGTCGCGCTTGCGTACGCCAAAGGCGGAGCCAACGTAAGAGCTTGGTAGGCTACGGTATTCGGGAGATTCGTCTTAACCCAGTTGTAGAGATCCTGCGTCTCGACCGTGGCCGATCCGCTGCTGGTGACGGTGGAGCGAAGCACATCGATGGCGCCAAACCAAAACAGCTTGTTCTTGATCGCCGGCCCGCCGATCGTGGCGCTGAACTCATTGCGCTTGAACGTCGGAATTGAAGATTCAAACTGGGTGAGCGCCGACAAGGAATTGTTGGTGAATTCCCAGTCGACGTTTCCATGGAGCCGGTTGGACCCTGAAATGGTAAACACGTCGACCGTCGCGCCGCCATTTCTTCCTTTTTGGGCGTCGAAATCGTTGGTTCGGATCTCCATCGTTTGCACGATTTCAGGATTGGGAGAAATGGAGGTGCCGCCGCCGCGCGACGGCGTATTGGTCTGTGCGCCATCGATCTCGTATCCGTTCTGTTCCTGACGCAGTCCGACGGCATTGATGTTGATGGCATACTCATTGGTAAAGTTGTCCCCGGAGGTCACTCCGGTTCCCGTGATTCCTGGGGTCAGAGCCGCAAGGCCGTACACGTTCTGCCCGGTCAGCGGTGTCTCCTTGAAGGTATCTTCCGGAATGACCGATCCTGTTTTCGGGGTAACCAGATCAACGGACACCTCCGAAGCGGAAACAACGACTTCGGTGGAGGTTGCTCCAACTTGCAGCACGGGCGCAATGGTTCGAATCTCTCCCACCTGGAGGATCAAGTCCTTCTGATCCCAGGTCTTAAAACCGGTCGCCTGAATCTGCAGGGCATACGTGGACGCGGCTATGCTGTCAATGCGGAAATAGCCAGCCTGACTGGTACTGGTAGTTTTTGTAACACCTAGGCGGACATCTGTAATGGTGACTTTGGCTCCCCCGACTACAGCGCCGCCTTGGTCTTGTACCGTGCCCTCAACTCCGCTCAAGAATTGAGCAAATGCCGACGACCCACCCCAGCTCAACAACAGAATTATCAGCATCGAGATTCTTGCTGCGGATGTCATCATGGAGTCTCCTTGATCGCGAAAGAACCGGAACCTCGGAATTCTGGCGCACGTTTCCCCAGGTTCAGACGGACCTCTAGGTCCGTCAGCCTGTCTGAACGTCTTCACTTGTGCTTGCGAACGCGCGGTCTCGCGTCAAGAGTGTTAGCGCTAAGGATCGACCGCGTCCCCAGCCATGAAACTTAGACTTGGCCCGGATAGACTGCAAGTAATGCACAGTGTCTTACAGTAAGGAGAGAGGTGTTTCTCCAATCCTTGGAAGCGCTTAGATACGAGGCCCCCTCTAGAGCCCCAGGAGAAATGAAACAGCAAGGATTAGCGAAACAGTTTGGCCTTGTAATTTGTTGCATGGCTCGCGGGGGCCACTCTTATCCCGCTGGGAAGAAATCTTCCCGGTTCCGACCACCTCTGAACGGGCGGCTCGGAGTGAAGCCGAAAGCAAAACATCGGTGCAGCCGTATCGCTCACCAACTACGGCGCGCGAGCGTGGAGATGATGTTCTTGACAGCGTCCACCCGGTGTGCGCATAATGCCGCTCGCGAAACTTGCCAGTCGTTCCTGTCCCGAAGAAAAACCTGTCCGTCGTAATTGCGCCCCTGCGGTGCGCATTAAGGGTGGAGATCGATGCAAGCATTTGACCAATCAACGCACGATCAGACTGCGGCTTCCCCTCAACATCCATTGGAAGACGAGAAAAAGCAACAGATCCTCCACGAACTCGAGAACATCCTGGAAAGTCGCTTCTTCCGAAGCGCGGGACGCAGCAAGCAATTCCTCAGGTTTGTTGTCCAGCACAAGCTGGATGGCCATTCCGAGCTGCTCAAAGAGCGCACCATAGGAGTGGAAGTCTTCGAGCGGCCCCACGATTACGCCACGGGCGACGATCCTGTTGTTCGCGTCCAGGCTGGAGAAGTTCGACGAAGACTCCATGAGTACTATCAGGCCGCGCCTACCGAGCCATCCGTCCATATTGAACTCCCGATCGGCTCATATTCCCCATTGTTTCGAGAAAATGCGCCGGCAGTACCTTTACACGCACCGCCGCCTCATCCTCCTGCGCCGGAGCCGGATGCTCAGAAGAAAAAGCGCCGTATCATAGGACGTTGGGCAATTGTGGCGATGGGTTCCGCTTTGGCGCTGGCCCTCGGAATTACCCTTCTAGTTCTTCGCCGAACAGCCATCCGAGAGTCAGCGCTCGACCAGTTCTGGAAACCGGCCTTCGCCACGCATCAAGCAGTACTGATTTGCTTAGCTGCGCCTGTGGTTTACAGACCCACCGATGCGCTGTATAAGAAATACGCTCTTACGCATCCCGGCACATTCCAGAGTGAACTGGATAGGACGAACAACCCTCTTCCGTTGGATCCGAATGAGAGCATCCTATGGAGCGACATGTGGAGCTACTCCGGCTATGGGGTCGTGCGGGGTGGCGACGCTTACGCTGCCGTCGCACTCTCTGGCCTCCTCGCCAGGATCGGCAAGCCAAGTCAGTTGCGAATCGGCGCGAATTACTCGTTTGCGGATCTCAGAACTTCCCCCGCAGTGGTAGTGGGCGCCTTCAACAACCGCTGGACGATGGGCATCACATCGAGTTTGCGCTTCGTGTTTGTCGAACAGGATGGGCGATTCATGATCCGGGAACAGATCAAAGGCGGCCGGGCCTGGGAAGAACATTATGACAACAAGGGAGATGTGATCGACGACACTGCAATCGTTGCCCGATTACTGGACTCGAAGACCGGGCAGTTCACCATCGTGGTGGCGGGCATTGGGGAAAGAGGCACGCAGGCGGCTGGTGAATTTGTCTCCAATCCAGAATTGCTGGGGCAGGGCCTGCGCAGCGCTCCAGCGGGCTGGCAGACGAAGAATTTGGAAATTGTCGTACAAACCGCAGTGACGGATTTGGTTCCAGGGCCTCCGCGCGTTGTTGCAGCCTACTCCTGGTAGAGTGCCCTTCACGGGAATCTCTGCACAGAATTTAGCATTACCCCGAGCAATTTTCGTTTAGGGTTTGACCCGAACAATGCAAACTGGACGGCGCAATTTCCTGCATCTTTCATTGGCAGCCCTTGCGGGAACCTTCTCGCAAAGATGCTTGGCCCAGCAATCTGGGGGCATGGGAGGCCGAGTCGCAACTGCTCAGAAGAAGCCCATTGAATCTGGGCGCCCGTTTGACGCTTATTTCAACGACGTCGCGGCCTCAGCGGGACTGGTTGCACCGGTGATCTACGGCGGTGTAGATCACAAAGAGTACATTATCGAATCCAATGGATGCGGCTGCGCGCTGTTTGACTACGACAACGACGGATGGCTCGACATCTTTCTTCTCAGCGGTACCCGCTTAAGTGGCGCTCCCGCCGGAGCATCCAATCGGCTTTATAAGAATAATCGTGACGGGACATTTACCGACGTAACCAGGCAGGCGGGGCTTGAAGCAGTTGGCTGGGGCAACGCTGTGTGTATCGGTGACTACAACAATGACGGCTATGAAGACTTGTTTTGTACCTACTACGGCCAGAATCGCCTCTACCGTAACCTCGGAAACGGCACGTTCAAAGACGTCACCAAAGAAGCCGGCTTAGAAGCCTCCGAAGTCAGATGGGGCGCTGGGTGCTCTTTCCTTGATTACAATCGCGATGGTCACCTGGATCTGTTCGTCTCCAATTACGTGCAATTCGACTTCGACCACGTTCCCCGGCCGGGATCAAACGTTAACTGCAATTGGAAGGGTCTTCCCGTCACCTGCGGTCCAAGGGGCCTTCCGTTTGGCCGCCACTCCCTTTACCGGAATAATGGAGATGGAACCTTTACCGACGTCAGCATTGAGTCTGGCATTGGGAAGCCCTGGCCGAGCTATGGAATGACCGTTGTGGCAGCGGACTTCAACGAGGACGGTTGGCCCGACGTATATGTGGCTTGCGACTCGACTCCCAGCCTCCTGTTCATCAATCAGCACGACGGAACTTTCAAAGAGGAGGGCGTAGAGCGTGGCGTAGCCCTGAGTAATGAGGGGCAAGAACAAGCGGGGATGGGAGTCGGTATCGGCGACTACGATCTGGACGGCCATTTGGATATTTTCAAGACCCACTTTTCCGAAGATACAGAGGTGCTGTACAAGAACGATGGCACCGGCAATTTCGACGATCAGACTCTGCAGGCAAAACTCGGCGTCGAAGTTCGCTTCACCAGTTGGGGCACTGGCATCGTCGACCTCGATAACGATGGCCTGCCTGACATCTTCTTTGTAACCGGAGGTGTGTATCCGGAGGTCGAAAAGAAACTTCCACAGTATCCGGACAGGTCCCCTCGAATTCTCTTCAGGAACCTGGGCAATGGCAGCTTTGAAGAGATTGCCAACGCCGGCCCGGGCGTTACGACACCGCATTCAAGCCGTGGCTGTGCTTTCGGCGATTTCGACAACGACGGGGATCTGGATATTCTGATCCTGAATATGAACGAACCGCCTTCCCTGCTGAGAAACGATCTGAAAGGAATGCACCACTGGCTGAAAGTCAAGCTGGTCGGAACAAATTCGAATCGCAGCGCGATCGGCGCCCGCTTATTGGTTCGCTACTCGGGCAAGGTCCAGGCTCAGGAAGTCCTGAGTCAATCGAGTTTCTATTCGTGCAACGACTCACGTCTCCACTTTGGCCTTGGTCAAGCAACCACGGCGGACCTGGTGATTCACTGGCCGAGTGGCATCACGGAAAAATATCCGAACGTGAAATGTGATCAACTCATCACAATTCGGGAAGCCCACGCTATCATTCCGAATGTTGGCTGGGCGCGCTGATCGGGCGCCTGCTACCGCACGCTCCCGCTGGTCTTAACGCTGACGCATCGAGATTGATGGTTCTATGTTTCCTGCCAAACGCGTGGCGCTTTTCATTTTAGGAGCAGCTTTGGTTGCTCAAGGGCAAGCCACCAAGGTGTCGATTGCGTCGATCCAATCGCTGATTCGTTCGCAGCAGTATGACCAGGCGCTACAGCTTACCAGATCCGCCTTGCACGACACGCCCAATGACTTCCGGCTTTGGACATTGGAAGGGATTGTACTTTCGATCAAGGGCAGCAACCATGATGCGTTAGATGCGTTTGACCGGGCACTGAGTCTGTCTCCGAACTACACGGCAGCTCTAAGGGGCGAAGTGCAACTCCTCTATCCGACCCAGGACAAGCGAGCCATCCCGCTGCTCGAAAGGATATTGAAAGCTGATCCAAAAGATGAGACCGCGCATGAAATGCTCGCGATCATCGAGGGAAGGCAAGGAGACTGCCTGGCTGCGAATGAGCATTTTCTTCTCAGCACGGAAGTGATCGCAAATCATCCTCAATCGCTCGAAGTATATGGTTCTTGCCTGTTGCAGACGAAGCAACATCAGAAGGCGGTCTCCATATTTGAACAGCTTGCCGCGCTGCTTCCCGAGCAAACTTATCCAAAATATGACCTCGCGGTTGTGTTGGTTGGAGCGAAGCAGCCTCAAGCTGCCCTTAAGGTACTTAAACCTTTACTGGCGACGAATCAATCCGACCCAGATATCCTGAGTCTGGCTTCTGAGGTTTATGAAGCTTTAGGAAACACTCCTGAAGCGGTGGCTCTTCTTCGCCATGCAATTGTATTGAGCCCGACGAATGCAAGCTACTATGTTGCGTTTGCGGCGCTCTCTCTGGATCATGAGTCCTATCAGGTCGGGATTGATATGATCGATGCCGGCTTGCAGCGCATTTCTGATGACCCGTCCTTATATATCTCGCGGGGCTTACTTTATGCGCAGCTTGCGCAGTACGAAGAGGCGGAGGCCGATTTCAATAAGGCCGAGCGCATTGATTCGGCGCAGAGTTTAAGTTCGTACGCCATCGACCTTACCGAACTGCAAAGGAATCACCCCGACAAAGCATTGCTAGAGGTACGGTCGCAATTGAAATCTCACCCGGACGATGCATTTCTTCATTTTCTGTTTGCGAAGTTGCTTACTAATCAGGGGTCCGATACAGATAAAGAAATCTCCGGTGAAGCAATAAGATCCGCACTGCGCGCTGTGAAGCTGAAACCGGATTTAGTCGAAGCAAGGGATCTCCTTGCGAGTATCTACACACGTTCTGGCCAGTACAATCTCGCCATTGAACAATGCCGGATTGCGCTGCGATACTCCCCTTCCGACCAGACTGCGCTCTACCATCTTATTGTTGCGTTGCGACACTCCGGGCAGAGTGGGCAGCGCGACGAAATCCAAACCCTGGTAAAGCGCCTCTCAGACGTGCAACAGGCCTCACGTCAGCAGGAAACCGACAGGAAGCGATTCAAGCTGGTAGAGCAACAACCTGTGCCTCCGCAGTAAAGCGACCGCCCGCGACGTTGGCACCAGCCCGGTGGTGCACCTGGCCCGATGAACCAGCGTCATTAGTAGGTTGCGACTGAGACGCGCAGCACCACGGGCTCCGAACCAAAGTTGAGGCCCCAGTCGGTTTCATCACCATTCCAAATGCGAACGAAATTGAAGACGCCGTTCTCGTATGTTCCCTCTTCGACGCGCAGGAACTGGCGATGCTGCCATTTGCCATCAATCAGAGCGGAGGGGATCTGTCCGGTTCCATCGATGACATGCTGGGACTTTCGTTGCTGGTCGGTGCCTGCCGGCCGGAAATCGACGCGACAAAAGAATCCCGTCACCAAAAACTGATTGTCTGACAGCCGGGCCACCAGTGCACGCCCCATCGGCTCCGCGTCCCCTATCGCTTGACCACTCCGTGTGGCTCCATACGACACCACAGCGTTCCAGTCTCCAAACGGCAGGGTCTCGGTGACCTTCGGGGCCACTTCGGCGACGGCCTTGAGCTTGCCTTCAAAATTCAGCTCGGCAATCTCGCGCTGCATCGGGCCGATCAACCGGTAGTTCATCGCCCAGGCCAGGAACTCGTCCGGCTGTCGGGATCCCGGGCTCGTGTCGTGACCCCTGCTGTAATCCATCCCGAAGGGTGAGAATCCTATGGTCTGGAGACCGAGCGCGGAGAAGAAGAAACGGGCGTTGACGACGCCTCCGGTCTCGGGCACGAACAGGGGATTGTCGTCGCGGCGATAGAGCTCCAACACCCTCAAATACGCGGCGGGATCGTTCTGGTAAATGTCTGGCGCCAAAATATCCAGCGCGGGCGCAGCGACTTTCCAGATGGCGAGCACATTGTCCGTGGGGCCGCCGCTCTCGTAGCTGCCGGGAGCGCCCGGCTTGAGCGGGTCGCGCAGCGCTGCGTTGGCATATAGGGGCAACGGATATACCGCCTTGCCCGCGGCGGCCACTTGCCCTACGTATTTCGCTACCGACCAAGCGTGGAAGCAAACCTCGGCTTCGGGGCCAAAAGCTTCCTGCCAGTTCGGGGATGGCGAAGTGGTCTTCAACTGCATAGCAGTGAGCACCTCGGGCGGCACCGACGCTTCGAAGAGCTTCTGTGCGGTCGAGGAATAATCGCGAAGGGTACCCCACGTTCCTGCTTCATTTTCCACTTGAACCATGATTACGGTGCGCTCGGGATCGGCTGACTTGAGGTGTCGCATGAAAGCGGTGAAGGCGGTCTTGTCCGCTTCCAGCGAGGCGGCCGCAAACGGCGAAGGCGAGTCCACCGCCTGTCCGCTCTTGTCCACCATGTGCGAGTAACGGTCGGTAGCCAGCTTCATCCACTCCGGCATATAGTGCTGGCTGCCGTTCTTCCAGGTTCCGAACCAGAGCAACACCAGGCGCAGGTGATGCTGGCGAGCCTGCTCCAGCACGGTATCAATTGTCGTGTAGTCGTACTGGCCTTGCCGCGGTTCAAACTGCTCCCAGTAGATCGGCATCTCGACCGTATTGACGTTGAGGTATTCCATGGCGGGCCACACCTTTGGAAGCATGTTGGGCCAGGTGCTGGAGTTATGTACCTGCGCGCCCAACATCAAATAAGGAGCGTCGTCCACGAACAGGGCGAAGCGTCCGTCCTTTTTCACGATGCGAGGGATTGGGCGCTCCTGAACTTGGGCGCGAAGAGCAATCGCCAAACTGGTGGCGATGACAGTGCCGAGAACTGCAGAAGTAAATTTCATTTACAAGAGTCCTTTGACGGAATATTATGCCGCTTCCGTGCTGGCGTCCAAATCTGGACTCGCTTCACGGTAACGCGCCTCGGGCGGACCCCGTTCGCGCCACGTGTCCCAGGAGTCACTTGCTTCCATCTTTCTTAACGTCGGTCTTCGCCCGCGCCCACCTGCGCCGAGCGATCTCTGATGTTTATTCGTATCTCGAAGACATTCTCATGAGACCCCGACCACGTGCTGTAGTTCTTCCATTAATTCTGGGTGTCGCCATGGCGCAGACGCCCACCTCCGTTGAACTATTCCGCAATCCCAGCCTCCCACTTGAGCAGAGAGTGGACCGAGCTGACTTACTGGGACGCGGGCAAGCAGACCTTCGTGGTGGAACCCGGCCGCCTCAGCATCATAGTGGGCGCGTCGTCCGCCGACGTGCGTCTTGAAAAGACGATTGAGGTGAAGGAAAAATGAACTCAGTAGTTCGGTTTTCGATCATGGCTGCATGGGCGGCGTTGGTCGTGATCCAGGGTTACACCCAGTCCGACTCCGGCGTTCCGCAACTGCGGAAACAGGGCACTGCCACGCAGTTAATCGTGGATGGGAGGCCTTTCCTGGCGCTGGCGGGAGAACTGGGAAACAACACCGCGACCAGTCTCGAGAACATGCAGCCGATATGGCCCAAACTGGTTTCGGGCAATCTCAACTGCGTGTTGGTAGCCATATCGTGGGCGCAGATGGAGCCAACCGAGGGCAAGTATGAGTTCGGTCTGGTAGACGGTCTCATCCAGGAGGCACGGCGCAATAATCTAAAACTCGTCTTTCTATGGTTCGGAAGTTGGAAGAACGGTTTGTCGAGTTACGCTCCTTACTGGGTCAAGGCCGACTATAAGCGCTACCCGCGTATTCAGATCAAGGGCGGGAAGACGCTGGAGTTACTCAGCACCTTCGGCGATGCCACCAGGGACGCGGACGCTCGAGCCTACCGGGCGTTGATGCGACACATCAAGGAAGTGGATAGCGTGCCGCATACCGTCCTGATGATGCAGGTGGAAAACGAAGTCGGCGTTCTGCGCGATTCGCGCGACAGATCCGCACCTGCCAACAAGTCCTTCGCGGGACCGGTTCCGAAGGAGCTGATGGATTATCTTGAGCGGCACAAGGACACGCTGGCTCCTGAGTTGCGCGAAGTGTGGGCCGCGCAGGGCTTCAGGACGTCGGGAACGTGGGAAGAAGTGTTCGGCCCGGGTAAGCCGGACAGTTTCGATGTGCCCATTCAGACGAAGAGCCCTCCGATGAGTGCAGAAGAGCACGAGACAAGCTGGCGAAAGCTGCACTGGCCCGTAGATGAGATATTCATGGCTTGGAACTACGCGCGCTACGTGAACACCGTGGTTGAGGCGGGCAAGAAAGAATACGTCCTCCCGATGTATGTGAACGCCTGGCTGCAACAGCCGAATCATGCCTGGCCCGGAACGTATCCGAGCGGTGGCCCGGTGCCACAGGTTCATGACATTTGGAGAGCCGGAGCGCCTGCGATCGAATTGCTCGAGCCCGATCTCTATTTGGAATACTTCGACGAAGTCTCCGCGCGGTTCACGCGCAATGGGAACCCGCTGTTCATCCCGGAAACCAGCACCAACGCGACCAACGTGCTATCGGCCTTCGGCAAGTTCAACGCCATTGGGTTTTCGCCGTTCTTCATCGAACATTCAGCCGCTCCGGACACGGAGCTTGCCGGAGCCTATGCTTTGGTTTCGCAGTTGGCTCCAGCCATCGCTGCGCAGCAAGGAAAGGAGACCATCACCGCCGTGCGCCTGAATCAGGGCGACGCACCGCTCGATCTCAAGTTGGGGAACTACACACTCACTCTTACCTGTGTTGGCACGGGCCGCGTTCCAATCGCTCCGGATCCGTCGGCGACGCCGGCGGCTCGCGATCCTAAAGCGCCGGAAGCAGTGGCCATTCTCATCGCCGCAGGGCCGGACGAGTTCTATTTCGGATCGGTCGGCGGCGGCATACGAATCGCTTTTGCTCCGACCACTCCCGGACCGAAGATTGTCGGTCTGGGCGACGTGCAGCAGGGCAAGTTTGTGCAGGGCGAATGGCGCGTAGTCCGGCAATTGGGCGGCGATGACACCGGACAGGGCGAGATTCTCACCGTGCGCCCGAATGCGCCACTACGAGTGACGGTCTACCGTTACGAATAAGACACTGTTCCAAATTATGCGAAGCAGTCACCGCGCCATCTGCTTGCTCGCTGCCATCATCTTTCTTCAAATTCCTTCCGGGCGAACGTGCGCTCTCATCAATCTCGTCAGGCGACGCCTTTTCGCGCTATCAGGGATTGATCCGACGGGATTGATCTTAGCCGGTGAGACCGTGAGCGGACGATCAACTCTGAAGTTACGGGGGCGAGGACCGGGCCCACGATTCGGCATGGAAGTCGGTCTCCGACAGCCAGCATGTTCCGATCCGTTAGTCTTGGATCCATGTTTACGAGGAACGCCACTTCGCCAGTTGGAGTAGTCGATAGCGCGAATTTTCCGCAAGAGCCTGTGCAATCTGATTCCACGAATAGAGCGTTTGCTGGAAGGAGAGGTGCGGTTCGATGGCCTGCTGGATCTGGTGAAGCGCGAAACTGAATTCACGCGACGGACTACATGGCCCCCCGCGCCGAGAGTGGGTAGCCCGAGGGGGAAATATCGCGTCCGATGCGAATCAATTTTTGTGCCAGAAGCGTGACAAGCAATTTCCCATAAAGCCAAGCACGGGAACTGCGGTCGTCATGCTTGGGCACGTGCCCCAGTTGGGCAAGGCTCTTCAGTCGCTTAAACACCAGCTCAATTTGCCAACGCATACGGTAAAGTCTCAGAACGTCCGCCGTCGAACCACCGGAGCAAGTCGTAAACACGATCACGTACTTAGCAAATTCGAGTGTTCCCGGCCTAGTGATCATTTGCTTCTTACTCGCTTTGCGCAGTAATCGCCGATGAGCCTGTTGAACCGCGCAGTCGCTCTTTCGTACTGCACACAATCGGCCTGCAAACGCCGAACCTTGACCATGAAGGACAACCCGCCATTCACCGAACTGCCCCACTTTGGACAAAGTGCGTAATCGCGGCAGCAGGGAGAAACGTCTGCCGTATGGCGAGTACGCCACGAAACTCTGAGGGTTGACACGAACCAACACATCAGCACCATGTTGCCAAACGTACTCAATGCCACCGACTGAGCAGTAGCCGGCATCCGCGAGAATGAGTTCGTGCGGACCCACAGGCAGACGGTTCAATGACTCGCCACTGCCTTCGCCAATCGTGGCCGTTACCTCGAAAAAGTCACAGACCAAACGCGGCAGTCTGATGCTGTACAGAATCCTCCATTGGCTCCCCGTCTTGCCTGGCTCTCTGACGATCGTGCCATCCACAATCCGGATCACGCGAGTGGTAGCTTCTTCGAGCCGGTATGGGACGTTTTCCCGAAGCAATTCGATACACAACCAACGTAGCCACTCCTCGCTGTTACGCAGGCGTTTGAGCAAGGCGACATCCGAAATGTCGGTCCAGTTCGCCAGCTTAGCGTGCACAACCGTCTCCCGCAACGAGTAACCCCGCGCCACATGCAGCATTAGCACACGCAACAGCACGTCAGGCGATCGAAAACCACGCAATCGCTCGACCGCACCTGACTGCCACGCCATTTGCTGCCATCCTGTGGGAAAGAACGACATGAGCAGCTTCCAGTTTTCTTCGAGGATACGCATCCACCAAGAATAGGTCCGCGAACACTAAAACCTGTTCCTTAAGTTAGCGCTTATGGGGCATTGCCCCCGAGCCAGCGGCGGTTGTCGCTTAACCCAACACAAAACCCTAACTCACAAATCTCTGTGCAGGTCGTCATGCGCGGCATGTGATGGCCACACCCCAACCACTATCGAGGAACAAAACAATGAAAAGGAGAATAGCCATGCAAGACGCGCAGAACACTGCAATCAGTAACGAATATCGAAGCGTTCCCATCAGCATATTGGTGGAGTCCGCTACCAACCCGCGCAAGCGATTCGATGAAAAGAACCTCGAAGAACTTGCCGCCAGCATGAGAGCGCAAGGGATTCTCGCCCCTCTTCTGGTGCGCGAACTGGAGGAAAGCAAGTATGAAGTTGTCGCTGGGGCACGTCGCCTAAGAGCGGCGAAACTGGCGGAACTCGATCAATAGGAAAATCAAGATCGCGATTCTCGATGTTAACAACCTTGGGGCATGAAGGGGTGCCTCTCCGACGCGAGAATTTGCACCCGAATGCTCTGTTGCGAGATTGTCAGAGATGGCTGCGCTGTTCTAAGGACGAAGAGCTTCCCAAGGTAGTAGATGAGTGGCATTGTCTCGAAAGAAGATTGCGACTGTCGGAGAGGATCGAAATTACACGGCAGAAGCGGCCAGATGTCTCACAAATTTCATGGGCTGACTATACCGATCCAGCAACGGATTTCCACGAAACTTTTGAACCGCAACCGCCCACGGTAACCGCTTTGGTCGCGGTCGCTGTTTTGTGCCGAGAATAGTGAAAATTGCCGCCGCTACTCGAGGCCAACGGCGCGGAGCAAACAATCCGAAATGCCGTACCGTGTGCCGATAGAGTTTGGGTATGTGCTGTGACCAGCGGTCGATGAACACTTCAATGGTGCACTCCACCGTGATCCATCGCTTCCGGCGTTTATCCTTATGCCAGAACTTCACTAGCCCATTCTCGATCGCAATAATTCGCCACTGCGCGATGGGTGGCCGCCTGACATAGCGTCCGCAGTATTGCAGAAAGTGCTCTTTTCCCTTGAAGCTTCGCACATGGGCTATCCACTCTCGCGCCTCCTCAGAGTTGAGCAAACCTTCGATCTCATGGCGAGTTCCTTCAAGTTCAAGTTGGCCCGTCTCCAAAGCGTCTCGAAGAATTGCAATTATTAGCCGCTGCCAACTGCCCACCAGGGCGCCTCGATCGAAGAAGATCCGAGGATTCCAACGTGATCCTGCAGCCTGAAGCCCTCCGGCTGTGACCAGAGAGTGGACGTGCGGCTTAAACAGCAACTCACCGTTGAATGTGTGCAGGACTGGCATCACACCAACTTCAACGCCGTGGCGCACTCTGGCATAACTCCGTATAACTCGGGCAGCGATCTCGGGAAGCTTGCCCCGAAGCCGCGGGTTTCGAGCAAATATGCCCCAGAGTGTATTAGGCATCGTGAGGGTAATCTCAAGGTAGGGTCCATCCGGAAGGGCACAAAAGCGCTCGCGCTGCCATTGGATAGTGGCCCAATGACCACAACTGGGACAGGCTGGCGACTTGCAGGTGTTGTAAAACACTCGTTCCTCACTCTCGGAAGCAAAAATCCGGCCGCCCATCGCGGCTGTTTTACATTTCTTTGCGCGCAAGAACGCGCGACGCGAGTCAGGATCGTAATCGTCATTATCCCAATGGCCGCTCCCAAGGATAAGAATCTCCCGCAACGGACTACGACGAGAAACCGAAACTTCAGATCGTTTATGCAAGCAGGTTTAGCTCCTTTTTCTCCATTGCCGCAAGCAAGTCTTCTCCGACAACGATAGTTGTGCTCCTGCGGTGACTCGTCCGGATCGTGATGGAGCCTGGCTCTCGATTTTCCCCATGCTTCAAAGCCTCGATCACTTGGGCTGGATCGAGCGATATTTTTGATTTTCCAACCGAAAAATCTCCAAGAATCTTGCGACGTGTGTGGTTCTCTTCGTAGCGGGCGAATTCCTCTTTCTGCTGCGTTTTGCTTAGCTTGCACCACTTCCAAGCCTGATGGATGCTCAACAGACCGTTTTGCAACGCGATGATGATATTTGGGTGAGCACGGTCCAGGATGGTTTCTACCTTAGTTACATTTCCGGTCCCCGTGCCTGCGATCTTGGCGATCTCATGGCGGACATCGATGCGGTCTGCGTTTGGCAATTTTGTCGAACCCTTGTACTTACCCCCGGTCCGCATGTTGTCGAGCGCTCTTTGCTGAAGACCAAACTTCAGCCTACGTGCCATAGAAATGCGAACAAATGCATTCCACGTCTGCCGTGGCTGATGATAGCGAAGGATGAACGGTAGGATTTCTTCGTCTGCCAGCGCATACTCGATGCAGTGCACCACGGCGATGCGTTCAAATTTTGCTACCCTCCAGGCCCCAAAGCCAGCAACGATCGTGCCATCCGGTGTGATGATGATCGGCTCGGGGATCGCGAGTCTTTTCAATTCTGCCGAGTTACTTAGCTCTTCTGCAGACAAAAAGTCGAACTCCTCCATTACGGGGTGTATCCGTAATTCTTCTGGAAGGCGCAACACAGCACGCCCATCCAACCGACGCAATTCACCTAGACTGGGGTGCGTTGAACCCAAAGCGATGGTGGGTGATATCCCCATGATCCTCGATTGTCCAACAGGTGTGGACTCGTCTTGCACATGTAGTTACCGCTCCAACGAAATTGGCGAACGCCGGCGCGGTTAAGGTTTAAAAGTTGGACACAACTTGGACACAAAGATGAGGGTAATCTGGTAGAAATTAGAAGGATGCAGCACGGTAAGAGCAGCAGTCTCAACAACAACTTAGCTGTTGATCGTTTAGCTCATAACCCAAAGGTCGGTGGTTCAAATCCACCCCCGCAACCAACCTTCTCAATCACTTCCAGACCCTCGAACTTCGACCGTGATAATCCGCGCCGATTTGTGCTGCGATGTTCGTGACTTCGGAAGGGTGACAGATGGCGAGACGTTGTGGGCGGCTGCCCGATTTCAGTGTCGGTTTTCGTGTCGGTTTAGTGTCGGTTTTTGTGTCGGTGCAGGGTTGTGCAGGATAATGCAGGCAAGTTACGCCGCTCATATTTTGCTACAACTTGCAGCGTCCTGCACTCCCATGCACACCGCAAATATGGATTTTGAGTCCGCTGCGTCTGCCAGTTCCGCCATCCCGGCGTTAGGAAGGCTTTTCCATTGTACGGCAGCAGTTGCGAATTTTGAATATGATCACGCCGGCAGCGAATTTTTTACGGGCGCCGCTATCATAGGCAACTCTACGCGGAAGGTGGCGCCGTCGCCAGAGCGGCTTTCTACACCGATTGAACCACGGTGCTGCGTGACGATCCACTGCGCAATGGCTAGCCCAAGACCCGCGCCACCCTGCGCGCGGCTTCGGGCTTTATCGACTCGGTAGAAGCGTTCGAAGATCTTGCTCTGCTCTTCTTCGGCGATTCCCACTCCGGAGTCCTGAACCGTGATCACAGCGCTCTCGCCTTTCGGTTCAAGCGACAAGTGCACAGAGCCGGGCGGGGAAGTGTACTTGAATGCATTGTCGAGCAGGATGTCGGCCAGCCTTCGCAGCAAGGTCTCATCGCCCAGGACAAAGACAAAAAAGTCAGTAACGTCAAGGCTCGCCGAAAATTGCAGGTTGCGAATGGTGGCCACCCGCTGCCAGCCGTCGACGACGCTGCGCAGCGTCTGGTTCAAATCGACGGGCTGCAGCTGAATGGTCTCGCGGCCTGAGTCGGTGCGGGCTAGAGACAGAAGTTGCTCAATGAGAACGGTGGTGCGTTCCGCCTCCAACAGAATGTGGCGCAGCGACTCTTTGTATTCCGCCTCTCCCCGAGACCGGCGCAAGGCCAACTCGGCTTCCGTGCGGATGAGAGATACCGGGGTTCTCAGTTCGTGAGACGCGTCCGCGGTAAATTCTGTGATCCGCAGAAATGCGGATTCGATCCGGTCGAGCATTTCATTCAGCGTGTCTGACAGGCGCTGCAGTTCGTCCCCGGTCTCTAATTTCTGAAGCCGGCTGTTGAGGTTCGTTCCGCTGACCTCGCGGGCGGTGCGCACCAGAGCATCCACGGGAGACAGGGCTCGCCGGCTCAGCCAGTAGCCGCCGCCCGCAGCCGCCAGCAACAGCAGAGGAGCGAACATCAGTAGATAAGAACGGAACAGATGGAGAGTCTCGACCGCATCGTCGGCCGGCGCTCCCATCTCTACGGTATAAACGTGGCCGTTGACGTCCAACTGCTGGAGGAGAAAACGGAAGGGCCGGCCTTCGATTTCGCGGCTTCGCAAGATGGGCGTCTTGACTTCATCCGGTCGTGAAAGCTCCGATTGGTGCCCCTGCAAGAACGCGGAACGGTAAATCAGCTCGCCGTTTTCCGCGTGGATCTCAAGATAATTGCCGGAGTGTTCAATGGCGTACGTCTGATTCACTTCCTGCTGAAGCTTTGCGATCGAGCGATCCTTGGGCTGAGATTGCAGAAAATTCTTCAGGTCATCAATCTGTTCTTCCAGGCCGTCATCGACCAGGTCATAAAGATTATTCCGCAAGATCAACCACATGCCGGCGCCGAAGACCAACTGGGCGACAGCAAAAAATGCCAGGTACCAGAGCGTGAGGCGCACTCCGATGGAGAGTCTTCTCATGCCTGCCCTTCCGAACGAATCATATAGCCCACACCGCGCACGGTGTGGATCAGTTTCGGGCGGCCTGGTGGATCGATCTTGTTCCGCAACAGGCGCATGAAAGCGTCGAGCGTATTTTCTTCGATGTCGCGGTCAAAACCCCAGACCGATTCGATGAGGGAGCGGCGGGAAACCACCTTGCCCGCGCGGTACATGAGGCGCTCCAGCAAATTGTATTCCGTACGCGTAAGCGCAACCCGTTCTTCGCCGCGCACAACTTCCCGGCTGGCGGGATCGAGAACCAGGTCGGCAACCCGCATATTCGTGTCCTGCGTCACCAGCGCGCGCCTCTTCACCGCGCGCAGTCGAGCCACCAGTTCGTCAAAGGAAAACGGCTTCGTCATGTAGTCGTCGGCACCCAGATCGAGTCCGCGGACAATGTCGGGCACGGAGTCGCGGGCCGTCAGCATCAGGATGGGCGTCCGAACCTTTTCCGCGCGCAGACGCTTGGCAAATTCATAGCCGTTGAGCTTGGGCATCATCACATCGAGGATAATCACGTCAAACTCGTAAGACTTTGCCAAGGCTAAGCCTTCGACGCCGTCCGACGCGCATGTCGCCACGTGGCCCTCTTCGGTCAGTCCCTTGCGAAGAAGGTCCGCCATGCGCGCTTCATCTTCCACGATCAGCAGCTTCATCGGATTCGTCGCCGGAAAATCCCTAGGCTGAGGCTCCCCCAGTTTAGAGCCGAAGCCGGGGCTCTGCTAAGCAAGCTGAAAAAATATTAACTTTCTATTCATCCCTGCGTCATATCTCGACTCTGGGACTTCGGCTCATCAGTTCCCTGAATTCCAACAACCGCTTCAGAACAGGCAGGTGAATTACCACTATCCTGCTGGTTGGGGCTGACCAGCAGCAATTGAAGGCTACAATGAACCGTCTGGATGCATCCAGCGGCAAGGCAGTCGGAACGCAGCCGTACTCGGTGAAGGTTACCGTTCTAGCGGCAGCGGCCGCGCAGGCGGCCGGACGCGAGATCCTTAGGAACCCTGGCAAGTCCCTTGACATCGATTCGTCACCCACGATACTCCCAGCGCGTGGAGGATCAATCGATCGCAAAGCGTGAGCTTGCCGGGATCGAGCACGGTTCCATAAGCATACTGGACGATAGGATCGCAGGAAATGCACCAGTGCTCGTGGCGGACGATCCCGCCACAGTGTTCACACGCAGATTGGGCGTTGTACTGGTTGCTGTGATACCAACTGGCTGCGGGATTGGCGAACATTCGGCACCTCCGGTCCTGAGTTTCAACAAATTCCCCGTAGCCTCGGCCGGACAGCTCGGCGGAACTTCCTCTGACTGAAAGCTATTCGGGCGGGAACCCACCCTCAATTTTGCGTATCACGCTTGAGTGTGATTAGAATCACATACACTTGAGCGGCAGTCCGGCGGGTCCTGTTTCTCCTGCGCGTTGTTATTCTCGTGACCGGACGGCGTGCTGGGAGTTCAAATCAACGTTGCACCTCGCGCCCATGCTGAATCGACAAACGATCCGCTTGATGGCTATTCTGTTCTGGGCCGTAGGTCTTCCCTGCTCGTCCGCGCAGACCGCTCCTGTCGCGGGCACCGTTCGCGACGCAAGCGGCGCGGTGATTGCGAACGCATCAGTCGTTCTAAACTCCGGCTCTTATAAGGTCGAAGTCAAGACCGATGCCAGTGGACATTTCCTCTTTTCGGCTGTTCCGGCCACTTCAGGAACCGTGGAGATCAGCCGAAAAGGATTCAATCCAGTTCGCCAATCCTGGAACGCCGTACCGGCCACCACCGTCAGTCTCGAAATTGTCCTGCAACCAGCTACGGCCAGCGAACAGGTCACCGTTTCGGCAGCCCGTACGGAGGTGCGCCTTTCTGAAACCCCGGGCAGCACGATTCTGCTCAGCCACGCCGATGTAGCCGCAACTCCCGCGTTGCGTGTCGATGACGTGCTTCGACAGGTCCCCGGATTCTCGCTCTTTCGTCGATCGGATAGCCGAACGGCTAACGCCTCCAATCAGGGCGTATCGCTGCGCGGTCTGGGCGGAACTGCCGCCAGCCGCGCGCTGGTGCTCGAAGATGGACTCCCGCTGGTTGATGCCTTTGGAGGGTGGGTCTACTGGGATCGCGTTCCGCGAGCGTCTCTTGCCAATGTGGAAGTATTCCGCGGCGGCGCTTCCAACCTATACGGCAGCGACGCGCTCGGCGGGGTAGTGCAATTCATCACTCGTCAACCGGAGCGGCCAGCTTTCACGCTAGAGACTTCCTACGGCAACGAACTCACTCCCGATCTATCTTTCTGGACCGGAACGCGCGCCGGCCAGTGGGACCTGTCGCTTTCATCTGAAATGTTCCGCACCGATGGCTACATCATCGTTCCTACATGGCAGCGCGGAAGCGTGGATACACCGGCCAATTCGGAGGACGCAACGGTCGACTTCACCGTCGGCCATCACCTCGGAGAAAAGGGCCGAGTCTTCGCCCGCGGTAGCTTCTACACCGAATTCCGCAACAATGGCACGCCGATCCAAACCAACGATACGCTCATGGGCGAGGGCGCATTCGGCCTGGATCAGCAATTCGGCAGCAGCGATTCCCTCACCTTCCGCGCCTATGGCAAGGTGCAGGGATACGATCAGCGATTCTCCTCTGTCGCGGCCGACCGAAACAGCGAATCACTTACCGATCTCCAATACGTTCCCGAACAGGTGGGCGGGGGCGCGGCGCAGTGGACGCATTTTCTCGGCACGCACCAGACGCTGATCGCTGGGATGGACGTGATGGAAGTTATGGGCGCGAGTGACGAACAACTCTTCTCCGCGGGCACCCACACCCGAAACAACGCCTCTGGAGGACGGCAACGCATTCTTGGATGGTTTGGGGAAGATCTCGTCCGGTTCAACAATTGGACCATCATTTTTGCCGGACGCTTCGACGACTGGAACAATTTCAACGCCAGTTCGATCTGTACACCCGTCTCCGGCGCATGCACGTCTCCCAGCGTGCTGTATCCCTCGCGGAGCGATTTTGCTTTCAGTCCTCGGCTCTCGGTGCTGCGTGCTCTGGGGCGCAATGTGTCCGTCACGGGATCGATGTACCGCGCTTTTCGCGCGCCGACTCTGAACGAACTGTACCGCAGCTTTCGGCTCGCGAACGTTCTCACCCTGAACAATCCTCATCTCAGTGCCGAACGCCTCACCGGCGCCGAGGCGGGCGTGAACATAACCACGCTTGAACGCAAGCTCGATCTCCGCGGAACATTTTTCTGGAGCGACATTGTGGATCCCGTCGAGAATGTCACTATCAATCCGATGTCTTCTCCGGTCCTCCGCCAAAAAGAGAATCTGGGACGCATCCGCGCCCGTGGCGTGGAGCTTGATGGCGTGCTGCACGTCGGCCGCGCTGTTCAGATCTCCGCTGGCTACGAGTTCACGGCAGCGACCGTCGTCAACTATACGGTGCCGCCGGGCGCGATTTCCCTGTTGGGAAACAAGGTGGCGCAGGTTCCGCGAAATGTCTTCACCTGGGAAGCCCGCTGCTGGAACCCATCGCGCATCATGCTCAGCCTGCAAGGGCGCTTCGTGGGCAACCAGTTCGATGACGATCAGAACCAGTACCCGCTGGGCCGCTTTTACACGATGGATCTTCAAGTCGGGCGCAACGTCACGCGCAACCTGGAAGTCTTTGTCGCCGCGGAGAACATTCTCGACCAGCGTTACAACGTGGCAAATACTCCTACCGCCAACGGATCGCTCTTCAACATCGGGCCGCCCCTTTTGTACCGCATCGGACTCCGCCTGAATTTTCCGCAAGAAAAACCGTGAGATCGCGGCGGACCCGGTTTGGGCAATCTCTGCTCAATCGTTTATCCTAAAAGGTTGTCTGGCGCTTGCTGCGCGCACCGTCAACCCTGTCCTTAATTCAACGAAGCACCTGCTAAAAGCCAAGAGCTAATAGCTAAGAGCCTTTATGAAAACTGGCATTATAGGCCTGCCTCAGGTAGGCAAGACATCCCTGTTCCGCATACTCACCAAGGCGCATCTCTCCGCGCAAGCGCATGCGAACCCGCGCGAGGCCCACATCGGCGTCGCGAAGGTTCCCGACGACCGCCTCGACCGCCTGGCCACGCTCTACAACCCCAAGAAGCTGACTCACACGTCGGTTGAATACGTCGACGTCGGCGCCATTGGCCAAGACGCGCTGAAGGAAACCGCCTACATCGGCCATCTGCGCCAGGTGGACGCGCTGGCCCACGTGGTGCGCGTGTTTGAGGACCCGGCAGTTCCGCTCGTGGCGGAAATTGATCCCCTGCGAGACATAAAGAATGTCGAGTTCGACCTGATGGTCAGCGATCTGGGCCAGATCGAGAAACGTCTCGAGCGCCTGGAAAGAGATCTCAAGAAGATGAAGACGCCGGAACTCGAAAAAGAATTCGAACTGCTGAAGCGCGCCAACGCACATCTCGGATCCGAGAAACCGCTGCGCGAAATGGAGATGACTCCGGAGGACAAGAAGCGGCTCCGCGGTTTCATGTTCCTGAGCGAGAAGCCGATCTTCTATGTGCTGAACATTGGCGAGTCGACCGAACTGGGCAAAGAGCTCGAAGAAGCCGTGAGCAAGTACAAGCTCACGGAGATTGCCGCCCGCCCCAACGCGGCGGCTACGGCCATCTGCGGGAAGGTCGAAGCCGAGCTTGCCGAAATGAGCGACGCCGATGCCGCGGAATTTCTCTCCAGTTATGGCCTAAAGGAAAGCGGCCTAGTCCGCCTCATCCGCACTACTTACAAGTTGCTTGGCTTGATCTCATTCTTCACCGCGGGTGAAGATGAGTGCCGCGCCTGGCAGATTCCCGCCAACACGCGCGCCCAAGAGGGTGCTGGAGCTATCCACTCGGATCTGGAAAAGCATTTCATCCGCGCCGAAACCATCCGCTGGGACCAACTTCTCGAAGCCGGCTCAGAAGCCAACGCGAGGGCAAAAGGCACGCTGCGTCTGGAGGGCAAGGACTACATCGTGCAAGACGGCGACGTAATGCACATCCGGCATTCGGGCTAACCTTTTTCACCACGCAGGTACTGAGGCACGACAGTTTCCATCCATTTGTCGTTCTCCGTGACTCCGTGACTCCGTGCTGAGATCGACACGTGGAGCTGTTATGATCCCGGCTGTCTCCCATGAGTCCAATATTCACCAGTCTCGTTCTCGGCTTAACCGCTGCCGCCGCCAACGTTTTCGGCGGGGCGATTATCGTGCAGCGGCACTGGGAGCGGCGCTATCTGCGCTACTTTGTCGCGCTGGGCGCGGGATTCATGCTGGCGACAGCTCTCGTTGAGATGGTTCCAGAAAGCTTCGAGCTGCGCGGCAGGTCCGCTGCATTTCTTGTGCTGCTGGGCTATCTGATCATCCACTTCTTCGAGCATACGGTCACGCCGCACTTCCACTTTGGCGAGGAAACGCATCACGACGAGTTCATGCACTCCCACAAGGGATACTCCGTGCTGCTCGGACTCATTATTCATACGTTCTTCGACGGCATCGCCATCGCCTCTGGATTTCTGGTCTCGAACTGGCTAGGGTGGCTGATTTTTCTGGCGATTTTTCTGCACAAAATTCCCGAGGGCTTTACCGTGAGTTCCGTGATGCTGGCCAGCGGTCGCAGCCGGGGTACGGCATGGGGCGCGTCGGTAGTTCTGGGCGGGTCAACCCTCGCCGGTGTTCTGACCATGGCGCTGTTCCGCCATCATGTGGGAGCGGGACTGCCGCTGGCCGCGGGAGTCACGATTTACGTCGCGGCTTCTGACCTGATTCCCGAGGTCAACAAGGAACCTGCAATGAAGATGGCTCTACTCGTCTTCGTGGGTGCTGGATTCTTCTTCCTACTCGATCACCTATTCCGCGTGCACTAGTTTTCTATTTGGAGTTTCCAGAGATAGTGCTGCTGGGCAGGATCACGAGCCATTGAGCAACGAAAAAGGCGTCCGAAATCTCGGACGCCTATCTGCCAAGCGAACCAGTGAAGCACTCCCCCTCTTCACTGACCCTGGGGCTTCTTCTGCTCGTCTTGCTTCTTCTTCTCCGCAGGCGTTTCCGGATGTTGCGGCGGCTGCGCCGGGCGCGCTTGCGCCGGGGGAGGAGTATGCTGCGGCGGGCGTTCGCTCGGGGGAGGAGTCGAAGGACGCGCAGCAGGTGCGGTGCGTTGTGGCGGCGCTGCCGGACGATTCGGTTCCGCACGATTGTTCGGTTGAGCCACAGGCGGACGATCATTCCGTGCCGGTGGTTCTGCCGGACGATTATTCGGCGCCGGTTGATTCGGCTGCACACGATTCGGTTCCGGACGATTGTTCGGTTGCGTCACAGGCGGACGATCGTTCCGTGCCGGCGGCTCTGCCGGACGATTATTCGGCGCCGGCTGATTCGGCTGCACACGATTCGGTTCCGGACGATTGTTCGGTTGCGTCACAGGCGGACGATCATTCCGCGCAGGCGGCTCTGCCGGACGATTATTTGGCGCCGGCTGATTCGGCTGCGCACGATTCGGCTCCGGCCGGTTGTTCGGCTGAGGCTGATTCGGTTCGGGCCGATTGTTCGGCTGCGCTACAAGCGGACGATTGTTCGGCGCCGGCTGATTAGTCGGAGCGGGACGGTTGGGTTGCGCGGGATTTGCACCCGGACGGTCGTTCGCCGGCGGCGGATTGCCCGGTCGGTTCGCGGGCGCGTTCGCCGGCTGGCTACCAGGCTTTGCCACCATAGCCGTGGCAGGCCTTCCCGGAGGGGCTTGCTTGACCGGAGGACGCGCAGGCGCTGCGGCATTATTCGCGGGCCGCAATTGTTGCATCTCCTGCCGTGCGATCGGCTGTCCTGGATGTGCTGCCAGCGCTTGTTGCCTGGCCGCGAAGGGCACCGGCGGAGGCGGCGCTTTCGCCTTTGCGACAATCGCCCGCCTAGCCACGGCAGCCGGGGGTGCTGTCACTCGGTTCGCTGTATTGGCATGGGATCCAAGCACGCTGTTGGAGGTAGGAGCGACCGTCGCCCTCGAGTTCATCGGCGCCGAGGCAATCTCACTTGCGTTGACCCTTACTACCGCCCGGGCAACGGGCTGTCCACTCGCGAAGGAACGTTGGGGAACAGCTGTGACGGCGCCGGAAACGCCTCTGTTCACATACGTGACATTATTGATGGTGGTAGTTTTGTTGACGATGGTGGTGTTATAGACGTTGGTAACGGTCGTGGTGCTGACAGTAGTGTTACTGACGTTGACGCGATCGACATACCCTCGGCTCACTCGATACGACGGCACATACACTTCTCGCGGGCCTAAAGGAAACCAGCCCATATTGCCGCCGAATCCTCCCCCTCCGCCAATGAATACGACTAGAGCGGGTGCGTAAACCGGCGCTACTGCCATCGGTCCCGGAACCCAGCCCCAACGGCCTTCAACCGACATCCAACGGCCGTAGTGAAAGGGAGCGTAGCCCCAGGGTTCTTCATCCACCCAAGTCCAGCCCCAGGGATCAACCCAGGCCCAGTGACCGTCACGATAAGGAGCCCATCCTTCTGACACGTGGGGATACCAGACGTTGCCGTAGGTGGGATTGGGGCGCCAGTCGCCGTTATCATCCAGATCCTCGTACCCGACGACATCGTGAGAAACATATCTCGCCGACTGCGAATTTTCATAACGGTGATACCGGCCTTCGCTCCAGTTGTCGAAATCGTCGGGACCACCGAGATCCTCCACCTGGGCGTTCAGCGTATCTGTCCCATCGAAGGTCGCGCGCTGCCCAGCACGAAGCGTGTAGGTTTGCCCGTTCCCGGTTGATTCGCCTTCTCCTTCGCGAATGCTGACGACGGTGTAACTCCCATCTTCACTGGCTTCCACCCGGTACCGGCCAGGCTGGAAGATGGAGAAAGCCTGATTCGGGGTGTCGATCTCAAACACATCGTCGCGGTCTAGATGGCGGACGCGGACGCTGATCGATCCCGAACTGAGTTGGATTTGCGCGGTGCGGTCGTCCAGATTGAGAAAGGAGACCCCCGTACTGCTGTTCAGGTCGATAACAGCTGACCCCAGATCAAGTTCGGCGCGAGAGTCTTTGTCGGCCCAGATCTGGTCGCCCGTGGTCATTGGCCGGTTCTGAGCGGCTTCCACCCATTCCGACTCTCCAGCGGGCTGAAATGAAACGGAACCCTGCATATACCCGAGACGCGCCACGCGGCTCGGCGGATCATCTTGGTCGTTCTGATCCTGCGCCACTACTCGCTGCACCAGGGCAGTGCTCATCAGCGACACTGCCAACAATGTGATCGTACGACGTAGTATCTTCGAGATTGTGTTCATAAGTGATGTCACCTTTCAGACCGGAGGCTCTCCGGCTCCCGCTTGGAGATCCCGCGATCGTTTCACGGTCAAGCTTGGGCCGCATTCGTGTGCCCAAGTCTTATCGGAAGTATGGCGCCCAACTATGATGCATCCGAGCAGGGATGCGCCCTTACAGAGGAGACCCGATGGATTTCATTCTCAATGCCATTGGGTACTTCCGTCAGACTGTCGAGGACCACGGTCCCCGGCTTTCGTGCCTCACGCTTTTGCCACACCGCCAGGAAGAACGAAACCAACGCGACAACTCCGATATATATTTCCGAAGTGTCATGGGATCCGGCGTTCCGCTTGCGCCCGTCTCTCTACAAATGTGTCAGCGGACCGCCGCGTTAAGGTTTCGGTTGAAGCATAGGCCTCAAGAAGACGGCAGACTGTTCAGAATTGCTCACTAGCATAACCCGACCGTCAAACGGATCTTGGGAATCGTAGCGCTAGCCGAACGCGTCGAAAACGTAGTTGCGGAGCTTCGTTGTCTGCGTAGGACGCGCGTACCTTAAATCTGGTTGCGCCGTGGCTGTGCTTGCAACAGTAACCCAAAGACTTTCCTGAATCGGCCAATCCTTGCGCCTTTGCAGGCCCGCGTATGAATTGACTGCCTTCTTAATGACCGTTATAGCGTCGAGCGGAGTGTGCTGTGCATTTATCAGAATCTGACTCTCAATTTTGATCGTGTGTGCGTCAACGGGGACATGTGGTGGGGTCGCAGGCTCCCGAGACTTCCCACGTGATATGATGAAATTGAGGTGGTTACCACCTTCTCCTCTTTCAGGTTCCCTGAGCTAAGTCAGCCCATCTGAAGTTATCTCTCCTTAGGCTTTCCAGAAAGCCGCGTATCCCATGCATTCGATTGCGATCCTGCAGGAAGTCCAGCAACTCTACAGCGTGAGTGACCGTCTTGACTTGCTGGCGGAGGAACATCCGCTTGTCTCAGAGGCACTCATTACTATCTCGGGAAGCGTTCGTAATACTGCAACGTTGTTGGAGGTGCTGGTTGCGACGAAGATGGGCCCGATCGGACTAGAGCCAGCAAGTGCCTGACCCGCTCGACGCGGTGCGTCAGTGCGGGCAATATTGACCGGTGTGACGCCGCTTTCGTTCTAGAAGCAGTACTTCCCATCAGAGGGCGGATTCTCTCTTCTCCCGAAGTAGAAGAGCGGCCCCGTCGGATGTATCGCGGGTACAGTCCAATTTCATAAGCGTGTGGATGGCGGCGCGTGGGAGTTCAAAGTTACATCTCTTTCGTTGCCGGCGGGCCTGGCTAAGGTTTCCAATCCAATAAATATACCGAGAACCGTGTAGGGCGCAGCAGGTCAATCTGGACATGAACTGGTGCTTCCGAGTGGGTGAATGTCAGTTGCAACTTCGTCTCGCTTCCCGGTGTAGTGTCTGGCAAGTCTGCCTCCTGTTGTTCGACCGGAATGTTGCCCTCGCCGAAGAACAATCCTCGCAGCTTGTAGCCTCTGAGTGTGTACGTCGGAAGGTCGCGCCGGGTTCTTATCAGAACGTAGAATTTGTTCCGCTGATATTCCACCGTGAGCGATTCAATCGGGCTGGACTCGCGACGGAGAAGTTCAGAGGACGGCTTGCTGGCGCCGTAGAGATCCACTACTCCGTGGACCCGCTGCTGCAACGAACCTAAACCACGATCGCCCACATGAGTACGGTAATCGTTGTAACAGAAGAAAATGGCCGCGCCGACGAAATCCTTCGAGCGGATGGCGTCGTCATGCGAGCGCAGAATCTGCATCCTCTGCTCATCGCCTTCCGGACGTTCGGCCGTGCAAGCACAATATCCGTATTCGGAGACCACAATGGGCTTGCCGGGAAATGCCAAGTGAATTTCATCGAGATGACGTGCCACATCCTCCGCACGTCCTGGGTACCAGCTTCCGTAGTATTCGTTAGTCTCGATGAAATCCATCAGTGCGGCGACGTCGCGCTGCGGAGTGTTGCGCAGCGACTCCGAAGCGTAAGAACAGAGACGGCCCGGATCCAGTCGCTTGGCTTCCTCCAGCATGCGCTTGGCGAACTGATACGCGGGAGGATTCTGTCCTCCGATTTCATTGCACAGTCCCCAAACCACGACCGATGGATGATTGAAGTCACGAGCAATCATCTCGCGGAGTTGCTCGAGTCCATTTTCCATGATGTCCGCATCAGGCTGAGCGCCCATACCATCGAACGTATCCGGTCCCCACGCGGGGATCTCGCTTTGCATGAGGATACCGTGGCGATCGCAATAATCCAGAACGCGTTTGTCCTGGGGCCAATGGACACGGGTGAAGGCGCAGTTCAAATGCTTCATATCCGCATGGTCGTGCGTGATCCACTCGGTCGGTTCTGCCATCCCGAACTCTGGATTGCTCCCGGCCATGCGTTCCACGCCCATCAGTCGCACGCGTTCGCCATTAAGGTGAAACGCGCCATCTCGAATCTCAAACTTTCGCACGCCGAAAAAGGTCGTGAAGCGGTGTATATTGCGTTCTCCCGAGATTGAAAACTCGAGGCGGTACAAATGGGGATGATCAAAGTGCCAAAGCTTGGCCTTGGGCAATGTCGCCTGAAGGGTGAGCTTTTCGACTGCCCTCGTCTTGACGGAAAAAGCCTCACCGGATGAGTGAGTCCGCGAGTCCGTCAAAACGGTCAGGGATTCCTCTTCTTCCGCGATGCGGAAGGAGGCTTTGCCACTCCAGGGCACCGCTCTTGGGTTTCGGATGTATGCGGTAATCGTCAGTTTCCCATCCCCGCTGGATAGGTCGGGCACGGCATCGACATCGACGCGTTCTACAAATGTCTTAGGCGTAACCAGAAGTTGCGCAGGGCGGAAAATGCCTCCGTCATTCGCCCAGTCGCTCGATCGGCCGCGAGGCACCATGTGCTGGTTGAAAGCATTATCCACGCGAACCGCGATGGCATTGGTTTGGCCCGACTGCAGCAGGTTCGTGATGTCAAGAGTGAAGGCGGTGTACCCCTTGCGCGCGTGTTCTCCTGCGGGGTGGCCGTTGACCCAAACCGTGGCGGTGTGGAAAACCGCCTCAAACTCCATGCGCACGGTGCACTCTCCCCAACTTGCGGGTGCAGCACTTGCCGGCAGATCAAAGGGCCGCCAATACCAGGCAACTCCGCGATAATCGGCCAGCGCGGTCTCCACCTGCCAGGTATGAGGCACTGTGACTGTTCGCCAACCTTCACCAGGAACATTTGCGCACCACCAGTTGTTCTTAGCGCCAAGATTGTCCGGGTCAGTACGAAATAGCCACTCCCCACATAGGCTGGTGACTTCGGTGACGCACGGCTGACCGGTTGTCTCAGCTGCCCAGGACGGAGAGGTTGCGAGTGCGCCAGCGACTGCTCCGACGGAGCCGGTGATAAACTTCCGACGAGAAGACATGGGTTGCGTTCAGCGTGGATTTACCCCACGCAGTTAACCAGTCTGCCATTTCCGGTGTCAAACGGAAAAAGTCCGGCCGTGATTGGACCACCGGCGGTTACTGTCCCCACCGTTACTTTCAACCTGCTCAACTGCTTTTTCATCATTAGCCATGACCGGCGTCGCATCCTGCACTTCAACGTCACCCCGCATCCAACCAGCAGTTGGATCGTCCAGCAGCTGCGCGAAGCATTTCCCTACCAATCCTCTCCCCGGTTCCTTCTCTTCGACCACGATCAGAAGTATGGATTGGATGTTCCCGCTGCCATTCGCGCTCTGCAAATTACTGACATGCAAACCTCGATCCAGAGTCCCTGGCAGAACGGGGTTGCCGAGCGCCGGGTGGGAAGCTGCCGCCGCGATCTGCTCGATCACATCATCGCTCTCAACGACGCCATCTGAAGCGACTTCTTGCTGACTACCTTCACCACACTCACTCTGGTATGCGTAGTGAATCGGGACAAATGCTTACTCGAACAGGCGAGATAGCCCGCTTAGGAGCCTCGCTGGATACTGGCTAATTTGATCTTGACCTGAATCCGCCATAGGTCAGGTAGACGCCGAGGACGAGCGAAATAGCTGTGTACAGGTAGAAGAGTTGTCGGTAGTGAAGCTGCCCAAGGAAAAATCCCGCTTCCATCTCAGGCGGCAGGAATAAAAAGAATAGGCTCTTGATGAGCGTTATCCAACCGACGAGGGTGACCACAACCACGAGCGCACCCCCCGACCAGATATTGTGCGCGAGAACCACCGCCAGCCCAGCGGCCAGCGTGATTATGCCGACGATCAACATCATCGACGAATTCTGAAGAAGGGCGGTCACCGTCTCCACGGTATCTTGCCTGCGAGTCATCATCGAGAGCGCGATGACAATGCAGTACAGACCGATCAGCCTGCTTAGAAAGATTGTGCGCGACGACATGGTGGCCTCCCTGCTGGATGTACCAAGCGATTCGTCCTCGGCCAGTTGATCCCGCAGCGCCTGCAAGGAACACCCTGCTGCTCTTGGCCAACGGGCACAGAGTACCATGTGGGACATGAGCAGAATACGCCCACAATGCCTCGACGCGAACCCTTCGGATCGCTCGGCGCAAACCGATGTCCTTCTTCGGGAAGAGCCAGACGAGGAAGAGGACGATGAGGAAGATGAAGGAAACGTCACGGACGATGAGGGTGACGACGATGAAGAGGATGACGGAGGCTACTCGGTGCAGGTGTGCCGTTTGTGTCAGTGGTGAAGGATGAAGCGCGAAGATTTCGTCAAGGTTGCAGAAGAGACTTTGGATTCGCTGCCGGAAGAGTTCCGCATCCGCATTCAGAACGTCGCGATCCTCGTTGAAGATTTTCCGGCGAACCAGCGACCACCCAAGCTGGGGCAGCGCAGGCGACTGCTTCTAGGCATCTTTCACGGCGTGCCTGCGACGAAGAGGAGCGTCTTCAACCTCCCTACCGGACCGGATCACATCGTGCTTTATCAGAAGAATATTGAGGCGGTCTGCTCAAGCGAGGCCGAAGTGCGTCATCAAATTCGCCAGACTCTCATACATGAACTGGGACACTATTTTGGGATGACCGAGGAGCAACTGAAGGATGTGTAGCGGCAAGGGCATCGGACATTGGATTACGCACTCCCCGATCACGCCCCTCGATTCGTGCGCTGCCAGTCGATTCGCCAACGTCCGCCTGCCATGCGCACCCAGAAAAGTGTTTTCAACGGCGTTCCCTTCGCATAACGATAGAGCACGCCTGCCCTTTCGTAGAAACCCCGCGTGTGCCATGAGTCAGCAAAGCCGAACTTCTTGAAATCGAGATGATGACAGAACTCGTGGCAGAGCGTGCTCAGGAAGGTGCCAAAGGACGTGACTTCCTTGCGAACCGCCGTCCGCATCCACACGCGAATCAGCATGGAGTCGGGGGTGTAGTCGCCGAAAAGTTCGAACGACCCATGTTCACGGGTGCGTAGAGGTCTGGCGGCTAGTACCCGGACACCGCAGGTTGGGACTTCATAGAAATCTGAGGCGGTTGCCAGAAACTCGGTGCTGGCGCTCCGAACATATCGAATCTTGTCCTTCATGGCGGATTCGAGGCGCTGGGCAATCTCTCTCAATGCTCCATTTCGCGGAAGGTCGAGCGTCTTGATGCGGTCGCTTTCCGAGAATTCTGCGCGGTGCGTTCGTGGTGGAGCGTCCGGGAGCATAAGTTATCTTTAACCGAACGGAGTGCAACTACAAAATGAAGCATCGGATTGTCCACACCCTTCAGAAATACTTGCTCAATCCGCCGATTGAGCTCGCGCTTGCGATGGGTCTGCCGCTGCCCGGATATGCGTTGCTCGAAACTAAAGGACGGAAAACGGGAAAGCCACGGCGCACGCCAGTGGGTGATGGACATATCGGAAACCAGTTCTGGCTAGTAGCAGAGCATGGAATGAAGGCTGCATATGTCCGCAACATCGAGCATGACCCGCATGTACGTCTGAAACTGCGCAAGGGATTAAGGACTCGATGGCACACGGGCACTGCCCATCTGCTGCCCAACGATGATCCGAGTGAGCGTCAACGTTGGCTGGCTAATCAGTTGCCTAGCAGCGCCGGGAATTCGCGGGTAGTGCGCCTCTTCGGAACAGAACTCCTCACTGTTCGGATTGATCTGGTTGACTAATGTGAAAAGAGTTCACTGTGAAGCCAAACGGAGATATTGAGAAGCTGCCATCGAGTAATTAGGAGACGCGGGCGGGCAGAGTGCCCGCCCACACAATCGCTTTACTTCTTTGGCTGTGATTCGGGTTTCTCCTGCTTTGGCGCGGGCATTTGCCCCTGCTCGCTGGTAGGAGGAACGATGCCCTTGATCCTCATGTAGGTGACGAGGTTTCCGTAGTGCTCCATGTTGTGCACATTGTTGAAGTTCAGCACGCCTAGCCTTGGCGTGTCTGTTCCGAACAGCTTCACTATTTGACCTCCAGATGCGTCGGTCATGGCATCGTAGGCCTTGTCGCAGTAGGCGAATGCGGTCTTAAGAGCGGCGATCAGATCGGCCTTTGAGTTCTTGGTCTGCTCGATCTTCGGCTCCGGGCTTTTCTCGTCTAGCACTTTGGAACAGAACAGGTATTGCGCGTCGGCGAGATGTCCGATGATCTGTCCATACGTGCGCACCGTATCGACGGGCTTGAAGCTGTAGTTCTCTTCGGGCATTTTCTCAGCCGAGCGAAGCAGAGTGCCCTTCTGGAACCCGTAGACGCGCTTAGTGAATGCGCTGAGCGGATTGTCAGAGGGCTGGTTTTCCTGAGCAATGGCGGGTAGAGCAAGAATACACAGCAGAACGGTGACCAGAAGTTTTCGCATGGGTTCTCCCTGTGGTATGCAAGGGTAGCAGAAAACTCAAAAAGGCTTATTAACGGACAGGAATACCAGCCGAATCGAAGAACCTTTTGATCTGAGCCCAAAACTTCCTGACAACGTAATCTGTGCTGATGTGCCCATCCTTGTTAATCGACTTCAATGCCGCGTCCGTGAGTTCCGCGAACTGTCTGGTGCGTTCATAGGGGACGTTCGGATCGTCCTTGGCGTGGAACCTCATCACCTTGGAGCCGTCGATTTCCTTTCTGCGATGCCACGGATTGTAGAAGGTGCCACTCCGAAGCTTCTTCCAGTTCACATCCGAAAGCCGATAGCCATTGCCGAACGCTTCACGGA